>Ga0209448_10000187_pt1 | contig 22666 bp, 20 predicted proteins | sample BogFormECP14_OM2_FD_188245 | JGI IMG/M metagenome (GOLD analysis project Ga0209448, IMG submission 188245) | Bog forest soil microbial communities from Calvert Island, British Columbia, Canada - ECP14_OM2 (SPAdes) (version 2) | ecosystem: Environmental > Aquatic > Freshwater > Wetlands > Bog ... | reverse complement strand
AAATTCCCATGACCTACAAAGCCCCCCTCACCGACATCACCTTTGCGCTCAAGCACGGCGCCTCGCTCACCTCCGCGATCGAACAAGGCCTGTTCGGCGAATTGACGCTCGACGACATCGACGCCGTCTTGACCGAAGCCGGGCGCTTTGCCGATGAAGTCATCGCGCCGCTCAATCGCTCAGGCGACAAATTCGGCACGCCGTTCAAGGACGGCGCCGTCACCACGGCGCCGGGCTGGAAGGAAGCCTATAGAGCGTGGCAATCAGGCGGCTGGAACGGCCTCGCCGCGCCGCTTGCGTGGGGCGGGCAAGCGCTGCCGCAGATCGTCAACGCCGCCTGCACCGAGATGTGGCATGCGGCCTCGATGGCCTTTGCCGACGGGCCGATGTTGACGATGGTGGCGATCGACGCGCTCGACGCCCATGGCAGCGAAAAGCTGAAGAAGACCTATTTGGAAAAGCTGGTGTCCGGCGAATGGATGGGCACGATGCAGCTCACCGAGCCGCAAGCCGGCTCCGATGTCGGCGCGCTGCGCACGCGAGCCGAGCGCGCCGCCGACGGCAGCTATCGCATCACCGGGCAAAAGATCTTCATCACCTACGGCGAGCACGATCTCACCGACAACATCATTCATTTCGTGCTGGCGCGTCTGCCCGATGCGCCGGCCGGCACGCGCGGCATTTCGCTGTTTTTGGTGCCGAAATTCCTGCTCACGCCGGACGGTTCGCTCGGCGCGAGAAACGACGTGCGCGCGCATTCGGTCGAGCACAAGCTTGGCATTCACGGCTCGCCGACCTGCACCATGATCTTCGGCGATGCCGGCGGCGCTATCGGATTTCTGATCGGGCAGGAAAATGCCGGCATGGCCTGCATGTTCACGATGATGAACCGCGCCCGCCTCGCCGTCGGCCTGCAAGGCGTCGGCATCGCCGAACGCGCGACCCAGCAGGCGCTTGCTTATGCGCGCGACCGCCGGCAAGGCCGTGACGCCGGCACCAAGCCTGGCGAGATGTCGCCGATCATCGCGCATCCCGACGTGCGCCGCATGTTGCTCACCATGCGCGCCCTCACCCAGGCCGCGCGCGTCATCTGCTACGTGACCGCGATGGAGCTCGATCGCGGCGAGCGCGGCAGCGACGAAGCCGCGCGGAAAGCGGCGGAACAGCGCGCTTCGCTGCTCACGCCCGTCGCCAAGGCGTTCTCAACCGATATAGGCAACGAGGTCGCTTCGCTCGGCGTGCAGGTGCACGGCGGCATGGGCTTTATCGAGGAGACCGGCGCTGCGCAGCATTTTCGCGACGCTCGCATCGCGGCGATCTATGAGGGCACCAATGGCATTCAGGCGATCGATCTCGTGACCCGCAAACTGCCGCTCGCCAATGGCGCAACGGTCGGCGCGCATATCGAGGAGTTGCGTGGCATTGTGCAGGAACTTGGCGCCAGCAACGATCCGGGCTTTGGCTGGGCGCCGGTGCGGCTCGGCGACGCGGTCGAGAGCCTGTCGCGCGCGACCAATTGGCTACTGGCCCGACTCGACAAGGAACCGGACGCGGCACTGGTCGGCGCGACACCCTATTTGCGGTTGTTCGGGCTCGCGACCGGCGGCGTTCTCCTCGCCAAGGAAGCGCTTGCGGCCATGCGGCTTGGCGGCGACGCGGCGGCGCGCATCGCCATAACGCGGTTTTTCGCGGAGAACTTCGCCGTTCAGGCCGGCGGGCTCGAACGCACCGTGGTCGAATGCGCCGAAGGCGTCATGGGTGCCGACGCGGCGCTCGCGTCCTGAACATCTTCCATCCGCGCCTCCCGCGCCTTAAGTGTGAGACATGTCGACGCTGCTCATTTCCCATCCCGCCTGTCTCGAACACATCGTGCCGCAGGGCCATCCCGAGCGGCCCGACCGGCTGCGCGCCGTCGAGCGCGCGCTCGAGGCGGAGAAATTCCAGGCGCTGGCGCGGGTCGAGGCGCCGATGGCGGCACTCGAAACCTTGGCGCTGTGCCATCCGATGGACTACATCACCGCGCTGCGCGACGCCTCGCCCGACGAGGGATTGATCCAGCTCGACGGCGACACCTCGATGTCGCCCGGCACGTTCGAGGCGGCATTGCGCGCCGTGGGCGGCGCCGTCCTTGCCGTCGATGAAGTCCTGGCGAAGAAGGCCGCCAACGCTTTCGTCGCCACGCGGCCGCCCGGCCATCACGCCGAGACGGTGCGGCCAATGGGATTTTGTCTGTTCGACAACGCCGCCATCGCGGCGCGCCATGCGCAAAATCATCACGGCATCGCCCGCGCCGCGATCGTCGATTTCGACGTGCATCACGGTAACGGCTCGCAGGAGATTTTCTGGGCCGACAAGACGGTGATGTACTGCTCGACGCATCAGATGCCGCTGTTCCCCGGCACCGGCGCCATCGGCGAGAGCGGCGAATACAATACCGTCGTCAATGCGCCGCTGCGCCCCGGAGACGGCGCCGAGAGATTCAAGGCCGCCTTCGAGGATCGCATCCTGCCGCGGCTCATCGAATACCAGCCGGAACTGATCATCATTTCCGCCGGCTTCGACGCGCATTACCGCGACCCGCTCGCCAATCTCAATCTCGCCGAGGAGGATTTTGCCTGGGCGACGAAAAAGATCATGGACGTCGCCGAAAGCCGCGCCGGCGGCCGCGTCGTCTCGCTGCTTGAGGGCGGCTATGATCTTCAGGCTTTGGGCAATTCGGTCGCGGCCCACGTCACCGCACTGATGCGGGGATAGATGTCACCGCGCTGATGCGTGGATAAATGTCACCGCGCCAATGCGTGGATAAATTTGACGCCCGGATTGCGCACCGCGCGATCCGGGAGCATGAATCTCCCCGATTACGCGCGGCGTGATCCAGGCTAGATCGAGCAATCAATGGCACAGAAGACCAACGACGATATCAAGCAATTGCCGTTCGAGGGGGCGATCGAGGAACTGGAATCGATCGTCAAACGGCTCGAAGAGGGCAAGGTGCCGCTTGAGGAATCGGTGACCATTTACGAACGCGGCGAAGCGCTCAAACGCCGCTGCGAGGACTTGTTGCGTCAAGCCGAAGCCCGCGTAGAGAAGATCACGCTGGACGCCGCCGGCAAGCCGACCGGCACTACACCGCTGGATGTTGAGTAGCCGATGGCCTCGAACCACTCCCTATAGTGGAGCTCGTGGAGCTCGTGGACCTCGGTTTTCCCCCTAAAATGGCCGTTTTTGCTTGACTTTTTGGAACAAATAGAGAACAATCTATCGTTCGGATCAAAGGGGTCATGCGATGATGGATTCGGACCAACGCAGCGCCTGGCTGCGCCAGCTCGATGAGGAATGCCCGTATCAGGTGGTGCTGCCGCGGCAGCAACTCTGCGACGACAGCGAGATCTTGAATTTCCTCATCGAACATGTCGAAAAGTTCGACATGTATGTCGAGGACGAATACGCGGCCTTCGTGCGCTACTGCTTCGAAGACCCGCTGGACGCGGAAATTTTCCGTGCGCGTTTCGAGCCGAAAGCGGATCGCTTCAAGCTCGCCGGATAAATGCGAATTTCGACTGAAAGCTCGCGGACGCGCTATCGCCGCGTCTTGCTCGTCTCGGGCAGTTTCCGCCGCACTTTGCCGATGTCGGCCCAAGCGTCTTTCGCGGGAAACTTTTTTTGCTCGGGCAGCGTGAATTGATTGCCCCCGGTGGTGCGGGACAGCGCCTCCCATGACACCGGCATGGAAACCGGCGCACCGGCGCGTGCGCGCGTCGAATAGGCGGCGACCGAGGTCGCTTCGCGCGTATTGCGGAGATAGTCGATGAAAATTCTGCCGGCGCGCAGCGCCTTGGTCATTTTCGCGAGATAAAGCTGCGGCGTGTCGGCGGCCATGGCCGCCGCGATCTGCGCGGTAAAGGCCTTGGTGGTGTCCCAGTCGGCGCTGTCGATCGGCAGCACAACATGGATGCCCTTGCCGCCGGAGAGTTTTGCAAAACTTCTCAGCTTCAGTTCGGTCAGCCGATCGCGTATCTCCTTTGCTCCGGCAACGATTGCCTCCCAGGCGACGCCCTCGCCCGGATCGAGATCGAAAACGATGCGATCGCAGCCTTCCAAACTGTCGAGCCGCGAGCCGCGGACGTGAATCTCGAGAGCGCCGGACTGGACCAGTTCGATCAATTCGTTGAGATTTTCCACAGCAATAACATCATGCTCCTTCGCCTTGACGACATGGCGCAGCGACGATTGCTTGATGTTCGCGGCAATGTGCTTTTGGAAAAAGCATTCGCCGGCCGTTCCCTCCGGGCAGCGCAGGACAGCGAGCGGCCGGCCGACGACATGCGGCGCCATGAGATCCCACATGCGCACGTAGTAGGTGGCCAGATCTTCCTTGGTAACGCCGACATCGGCCCAATAGACGCGGTCGGGATGGGTTAGATGCACATGAGCGATCTCGGTGCTCTTCCTATCCGACGTCTTATCTGCACCAGCCGGCTTCGCTTTCGCGACAGGCCTCGACGATTTGCGCGCGGCTTGCCGCCTTGCCATTGCGGCGGGAGCCGCGGTTTCCCGCACCACTTCGCGCGCCGGCTTGTCTTCGCGCAGCCCATTATACGATGCCTGCCGCAGCAAGCCGTCATGGGTGATGCCGCGGAATTCCGCCTCGATAACCACTTGCGGTTTGACCCAGACGACGTCCTTGCGCCGCTCATCCGGCGGCAGCGCGACCGGCGGGCGATCGCTGTGCAGCGGGTCAAGCCGCTTCCATAAGTCGCGCGCCGTCGCGCGCGTGTAGCCGGTTCCGACACGCCCGGCATAGCGGAGCTTTCCGTGTTCGTGAAACGCCACGATGAGCGCGCCGACGGCTTTGGGCATTGCGGTTGAGGGACTGAAGCCGGCGACGACGAATTCCTGTTCGTTCTGGCACTTGATCTTGACGAAATTGCTGGATCGGCCGGAGCGATACGGTGCGTCGCGGAGCTTCGACACGATGCCCTCGAGATTCATTTCACAGGCATGTTTGAAAATCAGGGGTCCGTCCTCGTCGAAATGTTCGACATAGCGGATGAGGCCTTGCCGGCTCTCGCCTTTGAGAAGCCGATGCAGCGCGGCTTTGCGCTCGGTGAGCGGCGCGCCGGTCAGATCGCGGCCGTCGAGATACAACAGATCGAACGCCGGATAGACGAAGCGATCGCTGCGGCCCTCTTTCAGATCGGTCTGCAGCAGCGAGAAGCTGGAAACGCCCTGGGCATCCTCGACGACGAGTTCGCCATCGATCAGCACGGTGTCCGCGTCGAGCGCCCTGACCGCTTCGGCAATCGGCTTGAAACGATGCGTCCAATCCAATTGCTTGCGCGTCAGCAGTTGCACTCTGCCGTGATCGAGCCGCGCCTCGATCCGGTAACCGTCGAATTTGACCTCGTGCAGCCAATTCTTGCCGCTCGGCGCACCGTCGTGCAGCGTGGCGAGGCTCGGCGGCACGAAGGCGGGCAACCTCGCTTTGCCGTCGCGCAATCCCTTTTCGCTCCTGCGCTCTACCTTGACCGCGGCGGTCTTGGCGCGCGCGCGTTGTTTTGCCGCGGGCTTCGCCGTCTTCGGGCGCGTTGCCGATTGGCCGGCAGGTTTCGCCCGTGAAGCGGCCGCTGCTCTCAGTTGCGCTTTGAACTCGAGTTGCGATTGCGGCCGTCCGGTCTTCTTCGGTGCGCTGTCGGCACGGTTGCTGTGCCAGACCCGCTTCTTACCCTTGCCCGCGGCGATCTCGTCCATCGAGCGGCCGGTGGCCGCCGACAGCGGCTGCTCTTCGAGGATGTCGGCGCGGCGTCCACTGCGCGCTTCGTCGTCCTTGCCTTTGATCAGGAGCCAATTCTCGTGGCGGTCGCCCTGGCGCGTCCGCATGCGCACGAGGTGCCAGCGGCCGCGCAGTTTCTCGCCGTGCAGCGTGAATTCGAGATGACCTTTGGCGAAGCCCTTGTGCGGATCGCCTTCGGGCGTCCAGCGCCCGCGATCCCAGATCATCACGGTGCCGCCGCCATATTCGCCTTCAGGAATGGTGCCTTCAAACGAATTGTATTCGATGGGATGGTCCTCGACGTGGACGGCGAGGCGCTTGTCGTTCGGGTCAAGGCTCGGGCCGCGCGTCACCGCCCAGCTCTTCATCACGCCGTCGAGTTCGAGCCGCAGGTCGTAGTGCAACCGGGTCGCGTCGTGTTTCTGGATGACGTAACGGTTACCGCCGCCGCGTCGTTTGTGGCCGCGCGGCTCGGAGGTCACATTGAACTGTCGCTTTTTGCGGTAAGTTTCGAGCCCCACGGGTGCAACTCGCTGGCTACATGCCGGTTATCCAGTGGCCATGCCTAATTTCCGACACAGCGTACCGGCACATCCGCCGCCCCTTATAGCCGTCGCCGGTCCTCTGGCCCAAGCTTTGAACTGAACCTAACTCATGGAGATTGCGTCAGAAGGTACAGTATCTGGGTTGCGTGCGTGCAATAGGGCTCAAATACAAGGCTTTGGCGCGATTGAGAGTTCCCTTTAAGCAGTTCCGCCGGAGCCCTGCCGATTAAATTGCGTACGGGGCCCGGAATGGTGTAAGGACCCTAATAGGGGACGCTAAAATCCGCCTATTCCATCGGTGGGCCCTATGCTGGGCGCCAACAATCGGCGTTAGGCCGAAATAACACATTCGTCTGAAACTTAAGGAGCGTAGCGTGACGGTTTTGTCTAAGACCCCATTGCTCGACGACATCAAGACCCCCGACGATCTCAGGTGCCTCAAACCCGATCAGCTTCGGCAGGTCGCGGACGAGTTGCGCCAGGAGACGATCGACGCGGTCGCTGTCACCGGCGGCCATCTTGGCGCTGGCCTCGGCGTGATCGAGCTTACCGTGGCGCTGCACTATGTTTTCAATACGCCGGCCGATCGGCTCGTTTGGGACGTCGGGCATCAAGCGTATCCGCACAAGATTTTGACCGGGCGCCGCGATCGCATCCGCACGCTGCGCCAGGGCAACGGCCTGTCCGGCTTCACCAAGCGCGCCGAGAGCGAATACGATCCGTTCGGCGCCGCGCATTCGTCGACCTCGATCTCCGCCGGCCTCGGCATGGCGGTCGCGCGCGACCTGCAGGACAACAAGAACAATGTCATCGCCGTCATCGGTGACGGCGCCATGTCGGCCGGCATGGCCTACGAAGCCATGAACAATGCCGGCGCCATCAACTCGCGCCTGATCGTTGTGCTCAACGACAACGATATGTCGATTGCGCCGCCGGTCGGCGCGCTGTCGGCTTATCTCGCGCGCCGCGTTTCCGGGCGCGGCTATCACCGCCTGCGCAAATTTGTGCGTCAGGTCGCCAAGCGCATGCCAACCAAAATGCTCGAGCAGCGCGCGCTGGCGGTGGAAGAATATGCGCGCGGCCTGGTCAATGGCGGTACGCTGTTCGACGAACTCGGCTTCTTCTATGTCGGCCCAATCGACGGCCACAATATCGATCACCTGTTGCCGGTGCTGCAAAACGTGCGCGATGCCCAGAACGGTCCGTTCCTGGTTCACGTCGTCACGCAGAAGGGCAAGGGTTATAAGCCCGCGGAAAATTCGGCGGATAAATATCACGGCGTCGTCAAGTTCGACGTCGCTACCGGCGCTCAGCAGAAATCCAAGGGCGGCGCGCCGCAATATACCAAAGTGTTTGCCGAAAGCCTGATCAAGGAAGCCCGCAAGGACGACAAGATCATCGCCATCACCGCGGCAATGCCCTCGGGCACCGGCATCGATCTGTTCCAGAAAGAGTTTCCGAACCGGACCTTCGACGTCGGCATTGCCGAGCAGCACGGCGTCACTTTCGCCGCCGGTTTGGCGACCGAAGGCTTCAAGCCCTTCGCAACGATCTATTCGACCTTCCTGCAACGCGCCTACGATCAGGTCGTCCATGACGTCGCCATCCAGAAGCTGCCAGTGCGCTTCGCGCTCGACCGCGCCGGCCTCGTCGGCGCCGACGGCCCGACCCATGCCGGCTCGTTCGATGTCGCTTACCTCGGCTGCCTGCCCAACTTCGTGTTGATGGGCGCGGCCGACGAAGCCGAACTGGTTCACATGGTGGCGACCCAGGTGGCGATCGACGACCGTCCCTCCGCGCTGCGCTATCCGCGCGGCGAAGGCCTCGGCGTGGCCATGCCGGAAGAAGGCAAGCCGCTCGAGATCGGCAAAGGCCGCATTCTGCGCGAAGGCACCAAGGTAGCGCTGTTCTCCTACGGCGCGCGGCTCGGCGAATGCCTCAAGGCTGCCGACGAGCTTGCGACCTATGGCCTCTCGACCACCGTCGCGGACGCGCGCTTCGCCAAGCCGCTCGATGTCGACATGCTGCTGCGGCTCGCCCGTGAGCACGAAGTGCTGCTCACCATCGAGGAAGGCGCGATCGGCGGCTTCGGCACCTATGTGCTGCAGACGCTTGCCGAACACGGCGTGCTCGATCGCGGCCTCAAGGTCCGTTCGATGGTGCTGCCGGATATCTTCATCGATCAGGACTCGCCCAACGCCATGTACGCCAAGGCCGGCCTCGACGCCAAAGGCATTGTCACCAAGGCGTTCGAAGCGCTCGGCCAGAACATGCGCGGCGAAGTGGTCAAGCTCGCATAAGGCATCTTCCTTCCGCTCATTCCCGCGAACGCGGGAGGTGCGTGCCCACTTGCGCGGGGACGCGCGGATTAATCGTCGCCTATAATCCGCCTGCCATGACCCACCGCGAACGCGCCGATCGCCTCCTGGTCGCGCGCGGCCTGTTCGAGAGCCGCGCCCGCGCGCAAGCGGCAATCGCGGCCGGCCTGGTGAGCGCGGACGGCGTGCCGGTGCGCAAGGCTTCCGACGAGATCTCGACCGCCGCCGTCATCGCCGCCGAGCCCGAGCACCCCTACGTGTCGCGGGGCGGCGTCAAGCTTGAGGCAGCGCTCGATCATTTCTCCCTCGACGTTACCGGCCGTAGCTGTCTCGACGTCGGCGCCTCGACCGGCGGCTTCACCGAAGTGCTGCTCGCGCGTGGCGCGCGACGCGTCTATGCCGTCGATGTCGGCCGCGGCCAACTGCATTCGCGCCTGCACGGCCGCGATGATATTGTTTCCATCGAACAAGCCGACATCCGCACGCTCGATCCGACCCGCCTCCCCGAACGGCCGGATTTTGCCACGATCGACGTCAGCTTCGTTTCGCTCAAGCTCGTGCTGCCGGCCGTGAGCAAGCTCCTCGCGCCGCGCGCGCGAATTCTGGCGCTGATCAAGCCGCAATTCGAGGCCGGGCGCCGGTACAGCAAGAAAGGCATCATTCGCGACGAAGCCGTTTATAAAATGATCTGCGAAGATATCGGCGCATTCATCGCATCGCTCGGCGGCTGGCAAGTCGGCGGTGTCGTAGCATCGGCGATCCGCGGCGGCGGCGGCAATCGCGAGTTCTTCATTGAGGCCGCGCGTGATTGAGCATCTTGTGATCGACCGGATCGGCCATCGCGGCGACGGCGTAGCCGATGGCGCCGACGGCCCGATCTTCGTCCCCAGGACGCTGCCGGGCGAGACGGTCGAAGTCGAGAGCGTGCCGGGTCACCCCGACCGCCGGCATCTGCTCCGCATCGAAACGCCGAGCCTGCAACGCATCGCCGCGATCTGTCCGCATTTCGGCATCTGCGGCGGCTGCGCCATGCAGCATTGGCAGACCAGCGCTTACCGCGCATGGAAACGCGGTCTCGCAGTCGAGGCGCTGCGCCAGACCGACATCGAGGCGCCGGTTGCCGATTTGATCGATGCGCATGGTGACGGCCGCCGCCGCGTCGTCTTTCATGCCCGTCGCGGGACGCATGACGTTCTTGAGGTCGGGTTCTCGGCGGCACGCGCGCATGACGTGATACCGATTGATCGCTGCCCGGTTCTGGCCAAAAGCCTCGACGGCGCGCTCAAGGCGGCGTGGGCCATCGCCGAACTGCTCGGCCCTCTCCGCAAGCCGCTCGACATCCACGTGACGGCGACGGATGTGGGCCTCGATATCGATGTGCGCGGCTCAGGGCCACTAACCGCGAATACGACGGCGGCGCTCGCCCGCCTTGTCACCCAGCAGAATCTGGCGCGGCTCACGCGCCACGGCGAGCTGATCGTGCAGGCAAGGCCGCCCACAATTCGCATCGGCTCAGCCACCGTCCTCTTGCCGCCCGCCGCCTTTCTGCAAGCGACGGCCGAAGGCGAAACAGTATTGGCTCGGCTGGTGTCGGACGTCTGTGCCTCAGCCGGCGCCAAGAAGGGCGTGGCCGATCTGTTCGCCGGCATTGGCCCGTTCGCGCTGCGGCTTGCCAAACAGACGCGCGTCACGGCGGCGGATGACGACGAAGCGGCGCTCGCGGCGCTTTGGCGCGCCAGCACTACGTCTGGCCTGAAACCCGTCACCACCGAGCGGCGCGATCTGTTCAAAAACCCGCTGCTCCCCGCCGAGCTTAACGGCTTCGACGCCGTGGTATTCGATCCGCCGCGCCAGGGCGCGCAAGCACAAGCGCGCGAGATCGCGGCAAGCCGCGTTCCCGTCATCGCCGCGGTGTCGTGCAATCCCGGCACATTTGCGCGCGACATGCGGCTCCTGACCGATGGCGGCTATCGGCTCGCGGGCGTCACGCCGGTCGATCAATTCCGCTACGCGGCACACGTCGAACTGGTGGCGCGGCTTGAAAAATAGCGCGTACTCCCCGGCCGGTTTTCGTGATATTGCAGCGTCCTGCTACAAGTTCCCCTACCTGGTTCCCCTACCTGGAATTCTCAGCACCAAAGCTCTCAGCAAAAGGTCTCCGCCTATGGCTAGCGTCCTGTTTTCTCCGATCACGCTGCGCGGTCTTACGCTTCCCAACCGCGTCGTGGTGTCGCCGATGTGCCAATACAATTCCGACAACGGCTCGGCGAACGACTGGCATCTGATGCATCTCGGCAACATGTCGCTCGGCTGCGCCGGCCTGGTGATGTGCGAGATGACCGACGTCAATCCGCAGGGGCGGATCTCGCCGAAATGCGCCGGCATGTGGTCGGACGACAACGAGAAGGCGCTCAAGCGCGTGCACGATTTTTGCCGGCAATACGGCGTCGCCAAACTCGGCGTGCAGCTTGCGCATGCCGGCCGCAAAGGCCCGACCACACCGCCGGCCGCGGGCGGCAAGCCAATCTTGACCAAAGAGGAAGGCGGCTGGACGCCGGAAGCGCCGTCGGCGCTGCCCTACGACACCGGCTGGCCGGTGCCGCACGCCATGACCAAGGACGACATTCAGCGCTGCCTCGGCGAATTCGCCGCCGCAGCCAAGCGCGTCGACCGCATCGGCTATGACGTCATCGAGTTGCACGGCGCGCACGGCTATCTCGGCCACCAATTCCTGTCGCCGCTCTCCAATCAGCGCACCGACGAATACGGCGGCTCGACCGAAAACCGCATGCGCTTTGTCATCGAAATGTACGAGGCGGTGCGCGCGGCGTGGCCGGAGCAGAAACCGATCGGCATGCGGGTCTCCGCCACCGATTGGGTGGACGGTGGCTGGACGCCGGAAGAAACCGTGCTGCTGGCCAAGGAACTCAAGCGGCGCGGCATGGACTATATGGACGTGTCGAGCGGCGGCCTCGATCCAAAGCAGAAAATCCCGCTGGCGGCCGGCTATCAGGTGCCTTTCGCCGAAAAGGTAAAAAAGGAAAGCGGCATCACCACCATGACCGTCGGCCTGATCGCCGGCTATCAGCAGGCCGAGGACATTGTCGCCTCCGGCAAGGCCGACATGATCTGCCTTGCCCGTGGCGCAATGTGGGACCCGCGCTGGGCCTGGCACGCCGCCGAGGAGCTCGGCGCCGATACGCCTTACGCGCCGAAAATGATGGGCTGTCATCCGAAACTGCGGCCGCAATTGTTTCCGAAGCGGGCGTAACGCGGCTGGAGCGCAGGGAGCGCGCTCAATCTCGCCCGTTCGTGCCGATCTTGAGCATGGCCTCGCTCACGACGCGGAACGGCGCATCCGAAGTCTCCTGCCGCATCAGCGCCAGCCGGTCGACGGCGACCGACCGCTCGACATTCATGCGATGAAGGCCGGCGAGCAATATGGCGAGGATCGCCTTCTTGCGGCGCTGCGGCACCGCGCCGGTCAGCGTCATGTGAAAGCGAAATTCGGACAGCACGAAAGGATAGCCCCAGCGGTCGAGATTCTGAATCTGGCTCTGGCTCAGCCCCGAGGCGATGCGGCGCGCGCGCTCGTGCGGCGACATCGGCGCGCGATAGGCATCGAATATCGTCGTGCAGGAAGCCGCGAGCGCGTCGAGCGACGCCTCGGACTTAAGCGGCACGACGGCGAAGAAATCTTCGAGCCCGCGCAAGGTCGGCGTGAAGCTATGCACCGCATGGCCGAGACCGGCAAAGCTCCGCAGCCCATTGACGAGCTGTTGTTCGGTGCATGACGGCGCCAGATGAAACGGCGCCTTCAGCGTGGCGTGGAAGCCGTAGCGCCGTGGCGTTGGGCCAAGCTCGTTCCAATTCACCGCGCCGTCGCCGAACTCATCCGGAAATTCGACGGTATTGCCGGTATAGCAATCGTAGCCAAGGATCGCGCTCCCGTAGCGATAGAGCTGCGATGCCGCAGCCGGCACGAAATAGATCGCGTAGCGCGGTCCGTTATCAGCGGGGGTCCGTCCCAAAGGAATCCGTGCCAAGGGAGTCCGCTCCACCCTGTGCGGTTATTAAAGCGCGGGATCGAAAACCCGCCGCTCGATTATGATTGTTTGATGACAGCCCGGTGACGCGCCCGCCGCAAATTCGCTCACATCGAATCCGCTCACATAATGTATAGCCGATCCGGAAGCTCGTTGGCTGAACCATCCGGTGGCGCGTGCTGCGCCAGCACTTCACCGCAGCGGGCGATCGCAGCGGCGAAGCCAGCGGCGATCTGATCGTCGCGCATATGTGCGGTGAGGGCGTCGATGGCGGCTTGCCATTCAGTGTTCGGCACTTTCGCGGCGATGCCCTCATCCGCGATGATCCGCGCGTAATGCTCGGCGAGCGACACAAAGATCAGCACGCCGGTGCGGTTTTTGGTGCGGCTGATGCCGCGCACGACGGATTGCTCGATGGCGGCGCGATGCGCCCTTGCCCGCTGCACCGCGCGCGGGACCAGCAGCAGTCGCAACGGCATCCATGAAAAGATCAAGCCCGCGACGATGAAGACTACGAGCTGAAGGAGGAAGATGCGCTGAACGCTCCATTGCGTGAAATCGATCAGCGGCCATGGCGTGAACAATGCCAGCGCGACGGCCCACAAGATCGGAACATGGGCGTAAGCCGATGACGAGTGCGCAAGCACGCAGACAATCTGGCCTGAGGTCTTCTGCTCCGCCGCGCGAATGGCGGTCGCGACGGCCTCATGGTCTTCTTTGCTGAACTCCATCACCAGCTCCCAGATGCGCCGCCGCCGCCCGACGAACCCCCGCCACCGGAGAAATCGCTGTCGGAGGAACTGCTGCTTGACGAATCACTACTGCTACTGCCGCTGCTCCAACTGGAGCTTCCCCATGACCCGCTGGCCGGCACGACGACCAAGCGTCCGTGACGCCGGACATAATGACCAGACGGCGCAGGATGCCAGTCGCCATAACGGAGGCCGCAGTAGATGTCCCTGATACCCATGGCGATCATCTGCACCAGAATGATGAGGCCGATGCCGAACATGAGCGGGAAAAACGCCCAGAGAAACGATGGACTATCCTGGCGCACGCTTGGCTGTGGCTGCCACTCAGCGGCGTCGCCGCCGAGTACGTCGAGGATGCCGCCGACACTGCGCTCGATGCCGCCGGAGAAATCACCGGTCTTAAAGCGCGGAATGATGACGGCGGAAATGATCATTGAAGACAAGGCATCGGTCAGGGTGCCTTCGAGACCGTAGCCGACTTCGATGCGCACCTTGTGCTCGTTCGGCGCGACGAGGAGCAGCACGCCATTGTTCTTTTGCGCTTGGCCGAGCTTCCAGGTGCGGAACAGTTCGTTGGCATAAGTTTCGATGTCGCTGCCTTGCAGCGATTTCACCGTGGCGACGACGAGCTGCGTACCCGACTTCTCCTCAAGGTCCTTCGACTTCGCTTCGATGTCGCTGCGAACGACCGGAACAATCACATCGGCCTGATCGACCACCCGGCCGGTCAGCGCTGGGAAATCGAGGGCTGAAGCGGACGCTCTGCCAAGACAGAGCGCAAGACAGAGCGTCAAAAGCCCGGCAGCTATGGTCTTCTGCAATATCGGCATCACCAGCCTCCGGAGGCGCCGCCGCCGCCCGACGAGCCGCCGCCACCGCCAAACCCACCCCCGAAGCCGCCGCCGAAACCTCCACCGAAGCCACCACCACTGCCGCCGCCCCAGCTCGAGCCGCCATAGGGGATGAAGAGCGGGCCGCTGCGGCGCCCGGTGCCACTGCCGGACGATCCGCCACCACCCGCATTGTGAATCAAATACCAGCAGACGAAGACGATCAGCAGGAAAAACAGAATCGGAAACAGTTTGTTGAAGTCGTCCGAGGGATCTTCCTGGCGGACCTCGACCTTGCGCTGCCAATCCGAAGTGTCGCCGGAGAGGACGCTGATGATGCCGTCAACGCCGCGGCTGATACCGCTGGAAAAATCTCCGGCCTTAAAGCGCGGGACGATGGCGCTCGAAATGATCACCGACGACAAAGCATCGGTGAGTGTGCCTTCGAGACCATAGCCGACCTCGATGCGTATCTTGTGCTCGTTCGGCGCCACCAAGAGGAGCACGCCGTTATTCTTCTGCGCCTGGCCGAGCTTCCAGTTGCGGAACAGCTCGTTGGCATAGGTCTCGATGTCGCCGCCTTGTAGCGATTTCACGGTGGCGACAACGAGCTGAATGCCGGATTTGTCTTCGAGATCCTTCAGCTTCGTTTCAAGATCGCCGCGGCTCTCGGGCGTCATGATATTGGCTTGATCGACCACGCGGCCGGTCAAGGGCGGAAAGTCGAGCGCGAAAGCGAAGACAGTGGCAAGGATGGCGATTGCCACCGCGAGGGCAGGCGCCATGCCGAAGCGCGCAATGTGCGGGCGCGGGATCGCGAGTCGCCGACGGTGCAATTCTACGTAAGACGTCATCACACCATCTGACCTGGTTGTGCATCCGGGACCGCCGCATCGCGGCGTCCGGGACGACGAGACATCAGAATTTCACTTGCGGCGGTTTGTCGGAGCCTTCGGTTGCCGCAAATTCCGCCATCGGCTGCTCACGGGAGAACACCGTCTTGGCCCAGAGTACGGTCGGGAACGTGCGCAACGACAGGTTAAAGGCGCGTACCGCATCGATATAATCGCGCCGCGCCACGGCGATACGGTTCTCGGTGCCTTCGAGTTGCGACTGCAGCGCCAGGAAGTTGGCGTTGGATTTAAGATCCGGATAATTCTCCGTCACCGCCAAGAGCCGGCCGAGCACGCCGGTCAATTGGTTCTGCGCGTCCTGGAACGCCTTGAGCTTGGCCGGATCGGTGAGGTCGGACGCGTCGAGCTTGATCTGCGTCGCCTTGGCGCGCGCCTCGACCACTGCCGTCAACACGCTCTTTTCCTGCGCCGCGTAACCTTGCACGGTCGCCACCAGATTGGGAATGAGATCGGCGCGGCGCTGATATTGGTTCTGGACATCCGCCCAGCGCGCCTTAGCTGTTTCCTGCAGCGTCGGAATGGTGTTGTAACCGCACGCCGACAGCGTGAGGCCGAGGCCGATCACGGCCAGGATCGTGCGAATATTGGTGCGGATATTGCCGAAAAAATTGGGCATGCTGCCCTCCTCATTTGCATTTGACGCACAACCGAAGCGAACAGTTCAACCTTCGACCGGTTCCGTCCCCGCGATTTCGATGCCGAAGCCGGAAAGCCCGACATAAGTTATGCCGCGCGATGACGTTAGCAGGCGGATCGATGTGACACCGAGCTCTTTGAGGATCTGCGCGCCGAGACCGACCTCGCGCCACTGCCGCGAACGCGCTTCGCCGGATGCGGTCTCCTCGCTTTTCGGGATTGAGATCACCGGCACGCCCGCGGTCCCGTCACGCAGCAAGACCAGCACGCCCCTGCCGTCGGCCTTAAAGCGCGCCAGCGCCTGATGGATCGGTTTGGCGCCGCCGAACACATCGGCAATGATATTGGCGCGGTGCAGCCGCGTCAGCACGTTCCTGCCGTCGCCGATGGCGCCGTAAACGAAAGCCATGTGATAGGTCGGGTCGAACGGCGTGAGAAACGCGTAACCGGACAGCCTGCCGATTTCGCTCTGCACCGGAAATTCACCGGCGCGTTCGATCAACTTGTCGCGCGACTGCCGGTAGGCGATCAGCTCCGCGATCGAGATGCGTTGCAGCTTGTGGCGTTCGGCAAAGACGGCAAGCTCGGGGCCGCGCATCACCGTGCCGTCGTCGTTCATCAGCTCCGACAATACGCCCACCGCCGGCAAGCCGGCGAGCCGGCACATATCGACACAAGCTTCGGTATGGCCCGAACGCATCAGCACGCCGCCTTCCTTGGCGACCAGCGGGAAGACGTGGCCCGGCCGCACGAAATCGGAAGCACCGGAATTGCCGTTCGCCAGCGCGCGCACGGTGTTGGTCCGCTCCTCTCCCGAAATCCCCGTAGTCAGGCCGTGGCGGACATCGACCGAAACCGTGAAGGCGGTGCCGAGCGGCGCGTCGTTGTGCGCCACCATCGGATCGAGATGCAGGCGCCGCGCCTGCTCCAGCGCCAGCGGCGCGCAGACGATGCCGGAGGTGTGGCGGATGATGAAGGCCATTTTCTCCGACGTGCACAGGCTCGCCGCAACGAACAGGTCGCCTTCATTCTCGCGATCGTCGTCATCGGCGACGATGACGATCTCGCCGCGCCCAAATGCGGCGATGGCGGCGCGAATACGTTCGTGAGGGTCTTCCATTCTCGATCTTTGCCCCGGTGCGCTCCGTCAGCGGACAGGCGGCGCAAACGGCCAAGCCGGCGTTTCGCCGACCTGCCCGCGCTGACGTAGATAATGATCCGCGATTACGCATGCCACCATGGCTTCGCCGATCGGGACGGCGCGGATGCCGACGCAAGGGTCGTGGCGGCCGGTGGTTGAAATGTCGGTTTCACGGCCATAGCGGTCGACGGTGCGGCGCGGCGTGAGGATCGACGAGGTCGGCTTGACGGCAAAGCGCGCCACGACCGGCTGCCCGGTGGAAATGCCGCCAAGAATGCCGCCGGCATGATTGGAGAGGAACAGGAGCTTGCCGTCATTGCCCATGCGCATCTCGTCGCCGTTCTCCTCGCCCGTCAGTTCGGCTGAGCCGAAGCCCGCGCCGATCTCGACGCCCTTGACCGCGTTGATGCCCATCAGCGCTCCGGCGAGATCGCCGTCGAGCTTGTTGTAGATCGGCGCGCCCAAGCCCGGCGGCACGCCTTCGGCAATGACCTCGATGACTGCGCCGATCGAGGAGCCGGCTTTACGCAAGCCATCGAGATAATCGCCAAGCATTGCGGCGAGCTTGGCGTCGGGACAGAAGAACGGATTTTTATCGACCTCGGCCCAATCCCAACGCGCGCGGTCGACGCAATGCGGACCCATCTGCACCAGCGCCGCGCGGACTTTGAGATCGGGCACCACCTTGCGCGCCACGGCGCCCGCGGCAACCCGCATCGCGGTCTCGCGCGCGGACTGCCGTCCACCGCCGCGATAATCGCGCAGGCCATATTTAATGTCGTAGGTGAAGTCGGCGTGGCCGGGCCGATATTTGTCCTTGATGTCGGAATAATCCTTCGAACGCTGGTCGACATTATCAATGAGGAGCGCGATCGGCGTACCGGTCGTCACCTGAGCGCCGCTTCGTTCGTCGGTAAACACGCCGGAGAGAATTTTGACCGCGTCAGGCTCCTGGCGCTGGGTCGTGTAGCGCGATTGCCCCGGTCGGCGCCGGTCGAGATAAGGCTGAATATCGGTTTCGCGAAGCGGAATGCGCGGCGGGCAGCCGTCAATCACGCAGCCGATTGCCGGCCCGTGGCTCTCGCCAAAGGTCGTAACGCGAAATAAATGGCCGAACGTGTTGAACGACATGACGCAGGCGTGACGGATGATTGAAAGAAACGAGTGGCGGCTTGGTAGCCCGGGCATCCCACCGGGTCAAATGCGCTTCGCGGCGCACGCGAGAGCGTTCGCAGATGCGGGAGAAAACCTGGACTTCGTTCGCGCTCGCAAAATTTTCTCTCCGATTCTGCCGCAATAATGCGCAGCATTCGACGCGCATTGATTGGGCTGTTCATGCGCTATTCATCTCGCTGAACACTGATTAATGGCAACCTGAACAACCGTTAAGTTACGGAAAAATCATGGTTTTTTGCGATTTTTCCATTGCGCTCCAAAGCCTGCTGTGTCATTGTCGTTTTCGGTAAGGGGACTGAAGCCCAGGGACCGAGTTCTAAGATCACCGGACTGAACCAACCCTGCCGTAGGTTCATCACACAAACACCGAGGAACATCACCATGGCCAAGAAGAAGAAAAAGCCGAAGAAGACGAAGTAACTGATTTGCGCGGGCCCCGCATTGGGGCAGCGCTATCAGCTTCCGATTTTGCGAGGTTCTCGTGATCTCGCACAGCGGCCGGACCAAGGTTCGGCCGCTTTCGTTTTTCGGCACTGCATTTGCGAAAATTTCTCGCTTGTTCGCGCTGTTTGTTCGTGCTTGCCGCTCACGCGTAGCGCGCCATTGTGCCGTCGGCGAACACATAGACGACGCCTTGCGCGATTTGCGCATGTGTCGCCTCTTCCTTCGGCATGACGTGAAACAGCGCCATCAGCGCCCGCACCCCGCCGCCATGCGCGGCCACGACGGTATCGCGCGTTAGCGACGCATGCCATTCGCCGATGCGGGCGGTGAGCTCGCGATAGCTTTCGCCGCCAGGCGGCGCAAAGTCCCATTTGTCGCCCTCGCGCTCGGCCAGCATGCCGGGCATACGCGCTTCGATTTCCGGCAGCGTCGAACCTTCCCATTCACCGTAAGAAATTTCCAAAAGCCGATCGTCGATTTCATACGGGTGCGGCGGCAGCCTGAGCGGCGGGCGCATGATTTCCATGGTTTCGCGCGCGCGCTGCAATGGACTCGACACATAAACAAAGTCGTCGGCGCTCCGGTTGTCGCGCGCGAACAGGTTGCGCAGCAATTCGCCGCAATCCTTCGCCTGCAATCTGCCGCGCGCGTTTAAGAGCGTATTCCGGCGGCCTTGCAGGCGCTGCTCGACATTGAAGTCGGTCTCGCCGTGACGGATGTAATAGAGGATCGGCATGTCCGAACTACCGCGCGTTCCGCGGACCCAAAGCCCCAAGGACCAAGGACCAGGGACCAGGGACCAGGGACCAAGCTCAACAAATACTGGATTCGCGCAACTGCCGGAATGTTACTCTTTGCCGACGGCGATATCGGGCGCGTCCGGATGTTTCATGCCGACGATGTGATAGCCGGCATCGACGTGATGCACCTCGCCGGTGACGCCGCGCGACATGTCGGAGAGAAGATAGGCGCCGGCCTCTCCGACTTCCTCGATGGTGACATTGCGGCGCAACGGCGCGTTGTACTCGTTCCACTTTAAGATGTAGCGGAAATCGCCGATCCCGGACGCCGCCAGCGTCTTGATCGGCCCCGACGAGATGGCGTTGACGCGGATGTTCTTTGAGCCGAGATCGGCGGCGAGATACCATACCGAGGCTTCGAGCGCGGCCTTGGCAACGCCCATGACATTATAGTGCGGCATCCACTTTTCCGACCCGTAATAGGTCAGCGTCAGCATCGCGCCGCCATTGGGCATCAGTTTCTCGGCGCGCTGGGCGAGCGCCGTAAACGAGAAGCAGCTGATCAGCATCGTCTTGCTGAAATTGTCCTGTGTCGTGTCGACGTAGCGCCCGTCGAGCTGGTCCTTGTCGGAAAACGCGATGGCGTGCACCAGAAAGTCGATACCGCCCCAGGCCGACGCAACGCCGGCGAAAACCGCGTCGATGCTCTTGGGATCGGTGACGTCGCAGTCGCCGACCACGATGCCGCCGATCTCCTTCGCCAGCGGCTCCACGCGCTTCTTGAGCGCCTCGCCCTGATAAGTGAAAGCCAGTTCGGCGCCATGCCCGTGGCACGCTTTGGCAATCCCCCAAGCGAGCGAACGGTGGTTGGCGACCCCCATGATGAGGCCGCGTTTGCCGCGCAAGAGGCCGGAGTTTTCTGGCATTCCCTTAAGGCCCCGTCTGCCGATTTCCAGCCCCGGCCTCCTATGGCATAGGGTCATTGGACCATCAAGCACGGCCGGTCACCGCCCGGCAAATGAGCACCGGTTGAGCACCGGCAGTCAAACGCCGCTGCAGACGAGGAGGTTCGTTAAGGATTGGCGGTCATGCACAGCAAATCGGGCCTGCGGCGGCACGACACGGAATACCAAGCCAAGCTTGGTGTTTTTGAATGCGAGCATGTCGAAAAGACCGATCGGCACGCGATAAAACTTAACGTCCCTTAATAGGTGACATGCTTGAGTGATTTCCGGGAGCAGATTGAGGCGGCAATTCCGGCGCTGCGCCGTTACGCACGTGCGCTGACGCGCAATGCCGAAACGGCCGACGATATCGTTCAGGACACGCTGGTACGGGCCTTGCGTTCGGAGCATTTGTTTCATGGCGGAGATACGCGGGCATGGCTTTACACCATCCTGACCAACCTCAACCGCAACCGGCTGCGCAGCCTGTCGCGGCAGCCGGTGCTGACGCCGATCCACGACAACGACGCGGCGACCAGCGGACCGGATTCCGGCGGCCGCGACATCGGGCGCGCACTCGACGAGCTTGCCGGGGATCAGCGTTCGGCGCTGCTCCTGGTTGTGCTCGAAGGCCTCACCTATCGCGAGGTCGCCGAGATCCAGGGCGTGCCGATCGGCACGGTGATGTCGCGCCTGGCGCGCGCGCGCACGCAGATTAAGGCCTTTCTCGACGGCGAGCGCCCAGCGCTGCGCCGTGTGAAGTGACGAAGAGAGCGAGACGATGATCGATCGAGACCAGATAGTGAGCGAAGATGAGCTCAACACCTATGTCGATGGCGAGCTGCCGGCCGACCGCCTGGGCGCCGTCGAGGCCTGGCTCGCGAGCCATCCGGACGACGCGATGAAAGTGGCGGCGTGGCGTCAGCAGGCCGAACTCATCCGCACGCGCTACGGCGCCGTTATCAACGAGAAGCCGCCGCAGCGGCTTAATGTCGATCGGCTGACACGCCGCCGCTATGGCGCAATGGCGGCCGGCATTGCGGCAACGCTGGTGGCGTTGCTCGTCGGTGGCGTCGCCGGCTGGACTGCGAGGGGCGCGGTGGCCGCAAGCCCCTCTGATCTCGCGCTCTTCACCACCGATGCGCTCGACGCCTATCGTCTCTACACCGTCGAAGTCCGCCATCCGGTCGAAGTGCCGGGCGACCAGCAGCCGCATCTTCAAGATTGGCTGTCGAAGCGCGTCGGCTCGCAGTTGCGGCCCCCTGACCTCGACAAACAGGGATTAAAGCTTGTCGGCGGCCGGCTGTTGCCGGGCCCGACCGGCGCGACGGCGTTCTTCATGTATGAAGGCGCGTCAGGCGAACGTTTTACGCTTTATTGCGGACGCACCAGCGACCAGCAGACCGCACTTCTCTACACCGCGGACGAGAACAACGCGGCCTATTATTGGGTCGACGGCAAGGTCGCCTATGTGCTGAGCGGACCGGCGCAACAGGATCGGCTGCACGAGATCGCGAAATCGGCTTACGATCAAATTGATCAGCGCACGCCGCTTTAAGACAAGCGGACCGGCAGTGCCGCCATTGCGGCGCGGGGCCAGTCCCCGCGCCTTGTTTCATTGCGCCTCACTTCACTGTCACAGAACCTAAATATGTAGGTTGATGCCGCCTGAAACAGGCCATCGCCCGTCGTGAGCGCGGCTTTTCCAGAAGCGTGAGGTGATCCATGTCATCTGTTGTGTCCTGGATTGCGAATTTGATGTCTTGGCTGCCCGATCTAACCGATCTGCCGAAAGGCTGGATCTGGGTCGGGATTGTTCTTTGCATCCTGCAGTCCGCAATGTTCTCCGGTCTCAATCTCGCGGCCTTCAGCTTGAGCCAATTGCGCCTGCAGATCGAAGCCGACGGCGGCAATGCCGATGCCGCGCGCGTGCTGAACTTGCGGAAGAATTCCAATCAGGTGTTGGCGACCATCATCTGGGGCAATGTCACGACCAATGTCTTGCTGACGCTGTTGTCGGATTCCGTCCTCGCCGGCATCGCCGGCTTCTTGTTTTCGGCCTTCGCCATCACCATGCTCGGCGAGATCATTCCGCAAGCTTATTTCTCGCGAAACGCGTTGCGCATGACGTCGCGATTTCTTCCCTTTCTCAATTTCTATCGCGTCGTGCTCTACCCTTTGGCGAAGCCGACCGCGCTTCTTCTGAACACATGGCTTGGCGTCGAAAGCATCGAGTATCTCAAGGAGCAAGGCGTCCGCTCTTTGATCGCGCACAGCGCGGCGAGCGGCGGCGACATCGGCCGGATCGAGGCGACCGGCGCGCGCAATTTTCTCGATCTCGACGATATCCCGGTGACCGACGAAGGCGAGCTGATCCATTCCCAAAGCATCATCAGCCTGCCGCTCG
>Ga0209448_10000186_pt1 | contig 22837 bp, 24 predicted proteins | sample BogFormECP14_OM2_FD_188245 | JGI IMG/M metagenome (GOLD analysis project Ga0209448, IMG submission 188245) | Bog forest soil microbial communities from Calvert Island, British Columbia, Canada - ECP14_OM2 (SPAdes) (version 2) | ecosystem: Environmental > Aquatic > Freshwater > Wetlands > Bog ... | reverse complement strand
TATTTATCTCGCGGGCTCGACCAACTCAACCGACTTTCCGCTTTTCCCGGCGGGCAACTCCTCTTTAACAGGCGCGCAGAACATATTCATTTCCAAGATCAATCCGGCAAACGCGAGCATTGGCATCCCCGAGGAGTTGGTGTATTCCATCTACCTGGGTGGTTCGGGAACTGACAGCTTGGCAGGAATCGCAGTGGATGCGAACAACAATATCTACGTTGCCGGTTCGACCAATTCTCCCGACTTCCCCCACACTCCGAATGCGTTCCAACAGTCTCCGCCCCAGGCCGGCACACACGGATTCCTCAGTCTGATAGCCGCGACCCAGAGCATCACGCCCCCCACCATTGTTTACAATCTCTCCTATTCCACATATCTCGCTGGCACAAATGCCGCGGGCAATGCAACCGATGAGGTTACCGGGCTCGCCATCGACACCAGCAATCAGTACGCCTACGTCACCGGCAACACCACTTCTTCTAACGGCGCCACCGACCTAACCCCGTTCCCCGCGAATCCCAACAACGCCTATCAACAGCAGTCGAACTCGCCCGGGAACCAGCAGTTCTTCGCCACCAAGATCAACACCACCGGCAGCGGTCTCCAGAGCCTGATCTACTCCACTTACTTCGGTGGCGGAAACCCGGTTGGCGCGAGTGCTACGGGCGGCGGCATCGCCGTGGACGCCTCTGGCAACATGTACATCACCGGCACGACTAACATGCTGAGCGTGAAGGGGCCGAATGGCGAGTTGCCGTTTCCGCTCCTCGATGCCCAGCAGTCCTGCCTCGACCAGCCCCCTGGGACCAACTCTTGTAACCCGGCGAACTCGGCTACGGACGCCTTCGTCGCCAAGTTCAACCCGGCCGCATTGGGCACGGGCTCGCTTGTCTACTCCACCTATCTAGGTGGGAGCCGTAACGATTCGGGCCTCGCCATCGCAGTGGACAGCACCAGCAACGCCTACGTCACTGGCGCGACCTCGTCGATAGACTGGATCTGTAGCTGCGACGGCTTTCAAAGTGTCGGGAACGGGATCGGTGACGCCTTCATCGCCAAGATTGGCAACCAGACCGTGGGCCTGTATCCGTTAAATTACTTCACCTATGTGGGTGGCCCCAACTCCGGCGCCAGCGTCGGCAATGCAATCCTGGTGGATTCGGTGCAAGCCGTTCACGTGACGGGCAATACCGCAGGAGGCCTTGCGACCGTCAACGCCATCCAGCCAGGCCCGGCTAGCTTGTACAACGGGAATGTATACGGCCAAGGCGGAGACGCGTTCGTCGCGCTGATTTCTACCTCAGAGGGAGGAGTGGGCGCCGGCGATTACCTCACCTATCTGGGCGGCGGCGGGCAGGATCAGGGCACCGGAATCGCACTCGACATCTACGGAACCGCCTACGTGGCCGGCAACACCCAATCCTCACAATCCTCAGCCCCGCCCTTCCCTATCACGGCAACTGCCTACCAGAATCAGCTGCCCGGGCCGCAGGCTGCCTTTGTGAGCAAGATTGGCGCCGTCAGCACGCTCGTCGTTAGCTACCCTACCACCAGTCCATCTCCTAACCCGGTCGCGGCCGGAACCCAGGCCGCATTTACCTTTGATATCACAAACTCCAACCTGAACGGCGTAAGCGATCCGGCCAGTCAAGTGGTTTTCACCGCTAATGTAAATGCGCCAACCAACTCACTTGCGTCAAACCCTACGGCTAAAGTCACCAGCGGCTCGGGAAACTGCGGCACCGCGCAACAAGGGGTAATCTCTTGCTTTATTCAGACCCTGGCTGTGACCGCCATGGCCGCTGTTGAAGTCGACCTGACACCGATCATTAACCCCACGCCTCCAACGCAAGTACCCACGCAAATCACTGTCTCAGGCAGTGCCAGCGCGAACGGCGGGCCCTTCGTTTCATTCGTTTCCCAGCAAGTGAACGTCGTTGACTTCTCGATTCAGGCCCAGCCCGGGTTCCAGACCGTTGCCGCTGGCCAGCCGGCCACGTTTAACATCCAGTTTTGTCCCACGAATACGCAGCGGGGCTACAGCGGCACTATCACTCCAAGTCAAACCACTTTGCCTTCGATGGTGACCTCACCGGCGCCCAGCTTCCTCCCCACCAGCGTCCCGCTTTCAGGGAGCGCTTGCGGTTTCACGGCGGTGACCATCCCTACGGTGGCCCGTCCCGTCGTCACCGGCAGCCTGCTGCGCCGCAGCTCGTTCTACGCCACATGGCTCCCCATCGGAGGCCTGAGCCTGATCGGGCTGGGTATCGGCGCCGCCGGTCGAAGAAAACGTCGCCGCTGGCTGGCGGGAGCCGCCCTTGGCCTGATCGTAGGCATAATGCTGCTGCTGCCGGGCTGTGGATCAGCCAGCAGCGCCACGGCCAGCCAGGGTGGAACGGCGGCTGGAGTCTACACCATCACCATCGAAGGCTCTGCCGGAACCGGAGCGTCGCACAGCCAGGTGGTGACCTTACAGGTGACCTAGAAACCACATCCTCATTGTCATTCTCAGTGCAAAAGCCTCCGCCCCGGCGGAGGCCTTTTTTTTGCACCGCGTCCGGTGAGTCCTCCGTAAGCCCCTGCCAGCAGTGGCAATGGAGTTCTTGACAATATTCCATATTGCGATATAATTATCGCGATTTGGCATATTTAATGGATCCCGATGACCCTCGGTGAGAAAATCCGCTACCTCCGCGAGGTCGAAGGTTCCCTCCGCGGCATGAATCGCCCCCTCACCCAACAGGAGTTGATGAAGGGCATTCAGGCCGAGACGGGCAAGACCATCAGCCAGTCGTACCTCTCGCAGATCGAGCGCGGCAAGCGTCCCCATATGACGCAGTCCTCGCGCACTTTGCTGGCGCGCTATTTCAAGGTCCACCCCGGCTTTCTGGTCGACGATCCCGAGGGCTATCACACCGAACTGGTCAGCGACCTGCGCACCACCGAAGGTCAGCTCGATGTCTGGCTGCTGCAAGGCTCGGAGCGCTTCGCAAACGATCCCGAGGTGGGCGACGTCCTGATCAAGGTGGCGCGAGACAAGGACACGCGGGGCTGCCTGCTGCTGCTCGGCGAAATCCTGAACACGCCTGGACTCGCCGACCGCCTGTTTGAAGCTCTGCGGCCGGAACCCGCGCGCGGCGCCGCCACCGCGCCCAGGAGGCGGAACCTATGATCGCGACAACGACGTGGAATATGACTTGGGCTGATTTTTATCTGACCTGTTTCGCCGTCGGTTTTCTGCTCAGCGCGATTTCGTTCATCGCCGGCGGATTGCGCTGGCATTTGCATCTGCCGCACTTTCCGCACACGGGTGGCCAGGTTGCCGCCGGACACGCTCCGGTGGCGCAGGCCAACGTGGGCATTGGCACGGCTCCGCATACGGGTCACCAGGCGCCGATGTCGCCGTTCAACTTCGTCACCATGACGGCGTTTCTCGCCTGGTTCGGAGGAACCGGTTTTCTGATCACCCGCTTCTCCAGCATCTGGTTCGCGCTCGGCCTGCTGATCGCCATGGCAGCCGGCTTCTTCGGCGCCGCCGTCGTTTTCCTGTTCCTGACGCGCGTGCTGATTTCGCGCGAGGAAAACATGGACTCCGCCGACTACGAAATGGTCGGCGTGCTGGGACGAATCTCGATGCCGATCCGTGAAAACGGCACCGGAGAAATCATTTACTCGCAGGCCGGCACTCGCCGCACCTGTGGCGCGCGCAGCGAAAACGGCGGCGCGATAGAAAAAGGTGCGGAGGTCGTAGTCACACGCTACGACAGAGGCATAGCGTACGTACGTCTGTGGGAAGAGATGAATGGAGAACGCGCGCAGCCTTGGTAGAGACGGGGCTTGCCCCGTCTGGGACCACCAGCGAACGATGTTCGAGCAAGAACGGGAAGGGCACGGCTTCACCCGTGCCGCTAAGCACCGCAAAGAACGCGGGCTTTAGCCTCTGAGGGCCAGACGACAAGCGGTCAATACGGTAGCGAATATGAATGACGCACATCAGAGCGACGTGTTGGCTGAAGAAGCGCATACCGGGCGGGCGTGGAGTCTGATCATCCTGCTGGCGCTGCTTGGGCCGATGATCGGAGTAGCGCTGGTGCCATCGCCAGGCGGCCGCTGGGCGGTCGTGCTCATTGGAGTGGTCGCAATCGGAGTCTTCGCGATGTCGTGGAGCGGGTTCCGGTATCGGTTTTTGCGGCACGGGGTTGAGATTCGCATGCTCGGATTCCGGCTCCGATCAATTCCGAAACAGTCGATCGTGAGTTATTCGATCGAGCCTTGGAATCTTATTCGCGGCTACGGCATTCGCGGCATCGGCAGCACGCGGGCTTATGTGTGGTGCAACCAGGTTGTGCACATCAAGACTTCGACCGGCGACATTTTTCTCGGCCACAACAATCCCGCACGCATAGTGCGCGATTTGGATATGGTGACCGGCTTGATATCAGTGCCCGTAGAGACGGGGCTTGCCCCGTCTCCGCACGCTGAGAACTGAGAACCGGGAACTGAGAACTGATTTCTAGGAGGCGATATGTTCGACACACGAACGGAAATAATTTTGGTCTCTGCGGGGCTGATGGTTTTGGCCATCCTGTTCCTGATGAGCATGCTGGCCCGCTTATACCGCAAAGCGGGACCGCATGAAGCGCTGATCGTTTACGGCTTTCGCGGAACCCGCGTGGTCCAGGGACACGGCACCGTCATCTTTCCGATGGTCGAAAACTGCAAAGACCTTTCCCTCGAACTCATGTCGTTCGACGTAGCTCCGCAGCAGGATCTCTACACCAAGCAAGGCGTAGCCGTCACCGTCGAGGCGGTAGCGCAAATCAAGGTGAAGTCCGACAAAGAGTCGATCCTCACCGCGGCCGAGCAGTTCCTCACCAAGACCGATCAGGAGCGCGAAGGCCTGATCCGCCTGGTGATGGAAGGCCATCTGCGCGGCATCATCGGGCAGCTCACCGTGGAAGAAATCGTCAAGCAGCCCGAAATGGTAGGCGATCGCATGCGCGCCACCTGCGCCGACGACATGAACAAGATGGGCCTCGAAGTCATCTCATTCACCATCAAAGAAGTCCGCGACAAGAACGAATACATCACCAACATGGGCAAGCCCGACGTAGCCCGCATCAAGCGCGACGCCGACGTAGCCACCGCCGAAGCCGAGCGCGACACCGCCATTAAACGCGCCATGGCAACGCGCGAAGCGGCCGTTGCGAAAGCGCAAGCCGATCAGGAGCGCGTGCTCGCGGAGACGCTCTCCCAGGCCAAGCAAGCCGAATCGCAGCGCGACCTCGAGGTCAAGAAAGCGCAGTACCTGGAAGTCACAAAGAAGCAGCAGGCGCAAGCCGACAAGGCGTACGACATTCAGACCAACATCATGCAACAGCAGGTCACGACTGAAAACGTGAGGGTGCAGCAAGTCGAAAAAGAAGGACAGGTCAAAGTTCAGGACGCCGAAATCAACCGGCGCGAAAAAGAACTGATCGCGACCGTGTTGAAAGGTGCCGAGATAGAGCGTCAGCGTATCGAAACCATAGCCGCCGCCGAAAAACAACGCCTGATCGCCGAAGCCGAAGGCCATGCCTCGGCGATTCGCGCTCAGGGAGAAGCCGAGGCCGAAATCATCTTCAAGAAAGGTGAGGCCGAAGCGAAAGCCATGAACGTAAAAGCCGCAGCCTATCAGGAATACAACCAAGCCGCGGTCGTCGACAAACTGATTACCGGATTGCCAGAAATAGTGAAGGCTCTGGCCGCGCCGTTAGCCAACGTGGACAAGATCACTATCGTTTCCACCGGCAACGGCGACACCGCCGGAATGAGCAAAATAACCGGCGACATCACAAAGATGGCGGCACAAGTGCCGGCCCTCTTCGAAACGCTAAGCGGCATGCCGCTAGGTGAGTTACTAGGCAAAGTAAGGCAGATCGGCGACAAAGCGCCAAAGCCGTCCGATCCCGACAAGGTCACAAAGTGACCGAGGTGAAAGTGACCGAGGGTGCCCCATCCTAACGTCGCGCCTTTTGCGACGTTAGGGTGGGATTCCACCCAAGCCGAAGTCTTGGGATCTTGTGTGCAGCAAAGAGAGTCTTTCAGGAGGTATCCAGTGCAAGAAGAACTTCACCACGCCCGCTCACTCGGCCTGTCCGTCGCCCTGGGAGCCGCCATGGGTGCGGCCCTCGGCGCCGCCACCGGCCACATCGGAATCTGGGTAGCCGCCGGAATCGTAGCCTACATAGCGATCTCGCTGGTAGGCGGCGTCTGGAGCAAAAGACCGAACGACCAACGACGAACGACCAACGACTGAACTAAAAGGAGTCCCTAATGGCATTACTCGAACGCGTTTCCACCTTAGTCCGGGCAAATCTAAACGACCTGATCGACAAAGCCGAGGAGCCCGAAAAGATGATCAAGCAAGTCATCCTCGACATGCACAACCAGCTCTTGCAGGTCAAAACCCAGGTCGCCATCGCCATCGCCGACCAGCATCTGCTGGAGAAGAAGAAACTGGAAAATGACGACAAAATCAAAGAGTGGATGCGCAAGGCGGAGCTAGCCGTCGACAAGAAGCAAGACGACCTCGCCCGCGCCGCTCTACTCCGCGTTGAAAGCTATCGCGACCTGAGCTCGAACTTCGCCCAACAGCTCGAAGACCAGAAAGCCCAGGTCGAAAATCTGAAATCGGCGCTGCGCAATCTCGATCAGAAACTGGCTGAGGCGAACGCCAAAGCCGATCTGCTGATCGCGCAGCACCGCCGCGCCCGCGCCGCCAACCGAGCCACAGATGCCCAGTCCGGCATGAGCGCCAACACCAAGTCCGCCACCTTCGATCGCATGAAGAGAAAAGTGGCTAGCGAAGAAGCTATCGGCGGAGCCAAAGCCCAACTCCTGGCCGACGACGTGGAAGACCGCCTCGCCGCCCTGGAAAAAGAAGACCGCATCGAGCAGCTATTAACCGAGCTGAAAACAAAGCGCGGAGCGTAAGAGAAAATCATGTCGGAAAATGCGAACAAGGCCCGTTTGATCGGGATGCTCATCGGCATCGCTCTCCTAATCGTAGCGTTGCTAGTGAAGCGTCTTAGATAGAGAGCGGCTCGCGTAGGGACAGCCGCCCCCGGCTGTCCAGCCGGGCAAAGCCCGGCCAATGTCGATACAGCCGCCGAACAGTTTAAATTACAAAGGAGAACTCGAATGATCGTAAGACTTGCGCAAGTCGAATCCAAACTCCTCTCGCGCTTTTTGGCGCTAGCGCTTCTGCTGGGGATTTCTTCGGCAGCCCAAGCCCAGCAGAAGCCCGAACAACTCGCGCAGCAGTCCGCCGACGCGTGGCTAGGCTTGGTCGACTCTGGACAATATGCAGAGAGCTGGCAGGAGGCATCGCAGCTCTTCAGAGCCCACGTCACCAAAGAGCAGTGGCAAGACGCCTTGCGGGCAACCCGCGACCCGTTGGGCAAGATGTTGTCGCGTAAGCTCAAGAGCGCGACCTACAAAACCACGATGCCGGGCGCGCCCGATGGCGAGTACGTGGTACTCCAGTACGAGAGCAGCTTCGAACACAAGCAATCGGCGGTAGAGACGGTGACTCCGATGCTCGACAAAGATGGCAAGTGGAGAGTCTCCGGCTACTACATTAAATAGAGAATAAACGATGGAGCGACGGACGTCCTCGCCCGTCCAGAACCGAAATCGCGCCCGTACCGTTCGTCCAAGTTACAATCGGTCGAAGCTGCAGCAGAGAGAGGAGCCCATGCGCAAGGTCTTCCATTTCGACTCGCCCGCCGCCCCCTACGTGGCCGACGCCGCCGTCCTCTGCTGCTTCGACCACCGCATCGGCACGGCCGTCCGAAAATTTCTGAAGAAGCAGGGAATCGAACGCGCCGACATGATCGTCGTCGCCGGAGGAGCCAAAACCCTGGCGTCCCCGCGCAATGACTTCGAACGGGACTTCATCCTCGAGCAAGTCCGCATGTCCATCCTGCTGCACCAGACTAAACGCGTCATGGTGATGAGCCACTCCGATTGCGCCACCTACGGCGGTCTGGCCCATTTCAAAGGCGACCAGCAGGCGGAAGCCGTGCATCACCGCAGCGAACTTCTCCGCGCCGGAGAACTGCTGACCGCAAACTTCCCCAACATTTCGGTTGAGCCCTACTTCGTGAAGTTCGACGGGATCTGGGAAGTAAAAGGCGCGGACCATCTGAAATCCGCGGCAAGGGCCGAAGAGTTGGCCACAAATCCCCTGTAGAGACGGGGCTCGCCCCGTCTCGGGCCACCCCCGGTCACCGACTCGTACCCGCCTTGGCCCAATCCTCCCATTCCAACCCCTTGACCCGGCTGAACTCCCTTCCGTTGGCCGTGATCAAAGTCATCTGATGCCGCAACGCCTGCCCTGCAATTAGCAAGTCGTAAGCCCCGATCGGCTTACCCACGGCTTCCAGGTCCGCCCGCACCCGGCCGGCAACCTTCGCATCTTCGGGCTCGAAAGCGAGCAGGCCCACGGGCCCCGCAAAGAACGTCTCCACCAGCCGCGCATTGGTTTCCTGGCGCGCGCTCTTGGCAACGCCATACCAAAGCTCAAACGCCACCACCGACGAAACCATCACCTTTTCATCCGCGGCCAGCGCTTTCTGCAAGCGGGTTCGGGCCGCAGGAACCTTGTCGTTGATCAGCACGATGCAGGCGTTGGTATCGAGCAGATATTTCATTTGAAGATCTCGCGGCGCGGCGTCACCGGCTGGTTCCGCCCTTTGCCGAAGAAGTGTCCTTCGCGAACCCGGTCCAGCTCCGCAAACCATTCGTCGGCATCGGCGATCAGCGGCTCCAGCAGCACTCCCTCCGCCAACCGCCGCACCCGTACCTGGCTGCCCTCAAAGCGAAACTCGCGCGGCAGACGTACGGCCTGGCTGCGTCCATTACGAAACAACTTGGCAATCCCCGTCTCAGCCATTTGAGCAATTCCCTCGCATAGTATATACCAATTGTCGATATTCATGAACTATATCAGAAGTATATATCACGAAAAGGGTCATCTTTCATTCGGTCACCGTGAGGTTTGCAGCGGAGATTACGCGCTGGCTTTATCGAGAAGCGGAAGCGGTTTATCCGCTGACGCGGCCGCATCCAGCTCCAGTTGCTCCTGTCCGCTGAGCGCAGACACTTTTCCACGATAGCTTTTCAGGTGCCGTTGCGCTGTCTCGAACGCTTCCTGCGCTTTGTTCAGATTCTTGCCCACGTTTTCAAACTGGTTTTGGAAGAAGTCGAACGACTTCTGCGCCTTGGCCAGTTCGGCGCGGCTCTTCTCAAAGCCCTTGGCGACTTCGTACCACTTATGCACCAGCGAAATCGTATGCAGCGTCATCAGCAAGGTGTTGGGTGAGACGGGAAACACATGCTGCTCATTCATCCAGTCGCCCAGTTCGCGATTGCGGATCACTTCCATATAGAGCGTCTCGCTCGGTAGATACATGAGCGCAATGTCAGTCGTGCCATTCTCCGGCTGGATGTACTGCTGGATGCGCTTCGCTTCCGCCTTCATCACGCGCACCAGCGCCACGCGCGCCTCCTCGATCTCGGCTTTGTCGTTGCTCTCAAAGAGCGCAATCACCTGCTCGCGCGGAAACTTGGCGTCGATGGGCAGCTTGCGATCGGGAAAATAGATGACCGCGTCCGCGCGTCCCCCGCCCTCGCCCGGCGATGCCTGCAGCGCGAACATGTGCGCGGGCAAAAAGTCCGCGAGCAACCGCTCCAGGCTTGCTTCACCGAACTGGCCGCGAAGATGCGGCAGCTTAAGAAGGTTGTTGAGATCGTTGATCGAGTGACCGAGCGCGCCCACTTCCCGGAGCTGCTCTTCCGCGGCCTTCAAGTGCTGCTGAACTTTTTCGAACTGCGCAAACCCTTCCTTGATGTTCTGATCGAGTTTCTGCTGCACCTGCTCGGTAATCGCCATCAGCTTCGAGTCCACGCGATCGCGAATCGAGTCGAGGCTCTGCGCCGTCTGCTGATTCAGGCTCTGAAATTCGACTTTAAGTTGCTGCGTAGTAAGCAGAAGAGAACTGGTCATCTCGCTGCGGCCATCGCTCAAACTCCGGTTTTGCTCTTCCCTGCCCGCGGCGAATTGCTGTTCGACCGAGCTCCGAATCTCTGAAAACCCTTGCTGGATGCGGTCTGTGACCTGCTGGCGCAGGTCCCCTTTAGTCTGCTCCAGACGACTGGCCATATCGGCAGTGCTGACACTGATCTTCTGGCCAAGCGCGGTATTGAACTTCTCGAGCTCACCTGCAACTTCCGCTTTTACATCCACTTGCGCGGCCCCTGAAACGCGGCGCAGCAGAACGGCCGAAAACCCAAGCAGGACAAGGGTTCCGACGAGCACAGTAACCAGCAGTATGGTCTCCATAGTAAGTGGCTGACCTGAATTCTAGAGGCTAGCGTCAGAGATGGAAAGCGGAACTTTACCGGCGATCCCCGCGCCGAAACGCCTACCACACGATTATGCTCCGGGCCCTGGCGGTCTCATTCGCGATGTTGGCAGTAAGTCCCGGACTCTGCGCTGCGCAAGCAACTCCGCAGGCGGTCGAAGTTCCCAATCACGACGTTAGCCACAAGCAGCCCAACCCCGACTCGAACTCGGCGGCCGGATCATCCTCCGGTGAGGACTCCGCCGCCGAGAACGAACTCTTGGAAGCGGCTAACCAGATCCGAGAACGCGTCGGTGTGCCGCCGTTGCGCATGGATAAAAGTCTGCGCGAAGCAGCGCGAGTGCACGCACAGCTGATGATTGCGAACGGGCGTCTCAACCATCAGTTCTCCGGCGAACCCCAACTACTCGAGAGAATTGCCCAGGTCAGCCCGTTGCCTCTGAATGACGCGCTGAAAAGTGACGCGCTGAAAATCGATCGCGCCGGCGAGAACGTCGCCTACGCTCCTTGCGCTCCGGACGTGAATGACGCCCTGATGCGTTCGGCCCCGCACCGCCTGAACCTGCTCGATCGCGGCTTCAATGTCGCGGGCATCGCGGCCATCTGGAGCAACGGCAAACTGTATGTGGTCCAGGATTTCGCGCACCAGATCCCCTCGTACTCCGCCGAGCAGAGCGGAAAGTTGGTGAGCCGCGCCATCGGAGAAATACGTCAACAGGCAGGGCTTTCGAAGCTTGTCCAAGTGACGCCGCCGAATCTTGACGAGGCCGCCTGCTCGCTGGCAAAAGAGAGCCGCCCAAACGCCCATCTGCTCGCCACCGCCTACGATAATCGAAGGATGATCACTTACACCGAGAGCCATCCGGGAGTGCTGCCACAAGCTGCGGTGAGTATGCTGCGCGACCCGAGCGTCCGTCAGTTTGCGGTAGGCGCCTGCTACGCGCGCAATGCAGCGTATCCGACCGGGACTTACTGGGTCGCGATTCTTCTCTACTGATACTTCCCATAAACTCGCAGCACGCGGGCGGGAGCGCCCGCGCCACACAAGCGTGTCACGCAAGCTCTGTGCTAACCTGCGAAGACTTAATTTTTCAACTCTGGCCCGCCCGTATGGAACCTGCTCCGCGAATCCGCATCGGGACTGCCGGTTGGTCGTACAAAGACTGGGACGGGATCCTGTATCCGCCGGAAGTGACGCGGAAGAAAATCCATCCCGTCGAATTTCTGGCGAGATTCTTTGACGCCATCGAAATCAATACTTCGTTCTACGGACACATCCGGCCGGAACTGGGCCGTCTATGGTCGCGGAAGGCAGCGGCGGTAAATCCAGATTTTCGTTTCACCGCGAAGCTGCACCGGTCCTTCACCCATTCTCCGCTGGCGGTCATGGAACCAACCTCGGCGGCCAGCATCCGCCCGAACGATCAGGATGAACGACTGGCGCGCGAGGGACTGGATTCGCTGGCCTCGGAAGGCAAGCTGGGTGCGCTGCTCATTCAGTTCCCTGTGTCGTTCAAAAACACCAGCCTGAACCGCGAATATCTGGAGCAGTTGCTGCGACAGTTTATCGAGTATCCGCACGTGGTCGAAGTGCGGCACGACAGCTGGAATAATCCGGAAACGCTCGCCGAATTCATGCGTCACAATGTCGGTTTCTGCAACATCGATCAGCCCCTCCGGGGCCGTTCGCTCGCACCGACCGAGCACGTGACCTCGAGTGTCGGATACGTTCGCCTGCACGGCCGCAACTATGAGCACTGGTTCGGCAGCGGGTCCGACAGCGATAACCGCGACGACCGTTACAACTACCTCTACAAGCCAGCGGAGTTAGAGAAGTGGAAAGAAAAAGTCGAGATCATCGCGCGTCAGGCCGAGTCAACTTACGTGATCGCGAACAATCACTTTCAGGCCAAAGCCGCCGTGAATGCACTGGAGTTGAGGCATCTGCTGGACGGCAAGAAAGTCCGCGCCCCGGAAACGCTAGTAAAACATTACCCAGAACTCCGGGAGATGGTTGAGATTGAAGACGCGCGTGGAGATTATCCGCTGCTGGCCTGACGGCGAACCACCAGCAACCGCGGTTTGAGTTTCCGGCTGCACTTCGACTCCGCCGTTCACCTGGCCGCAATCGCAGAATCCATTTCGCATCGACGTTCATCTATCTAATATGGACCTCGATAGTCGCTTTGTAGAACCTCTTTCCTCGCACCGACCTCTCCACGCAAGTTTGCCGGAGGAAACAATGCGTGCCGCCGCCCCCGAATCTGTGGATGCCGCCCTGCTCGATTCCTACTCACGGGCGGTTACAGCAGCGGTTGAAAGAGTAAGTCCGTCGGTGGTGAATGTTGAAGTGCATCAGGCGGTGCGCCCAGCGAGCGGCCGAAGTCGTTCCGGTGAACGTCCACGTGAGCGCCGTGGCGGCGGCTCCGGTTTCGTATTCACGCCCGACGGATTGATTCTCACCAACAGCCACGTTGTGCACGACGCCACCCGGATCGAGGTGACGCTGGCCGACGGACGGCGCGCTCCAGCTCACACCATCGGCGACGATCCGGCGACCGATCTGGCGGTCATTCGAATCGATGCTTCCGGATTGCAGGCCGTTCCCCTGGGAGATTCCCAGCAACTCCGGCCGGGGCAGATGGCAATTGCGATCGGCAATCCCTACGGGTTTCAGTCAACGGTGACGGCGGGCGTGATCAGCGCGCTAGGGCGATCGCTGCGCTCTTACTCAGGGCGTCTGATCGAGGACGTCATTCAAACCGACGCCGCCTTGAACCCGGGGAATTCCGGCGGCCCGCTCGTTGATTCCCGAGGCCAGGTGATCGGAGTCAACACGGCGACGATTCTGCCGGCGCAGGGAATCTGTTTTGCGATTGGAATCAATACCGCAAAATTCGTTGCCAGCCGCTTGCTGCGCGATGGAAGAATCCGGCGCAGTTATATCGGAGTTTCGGCGCAGACAGTACCAATTCATCGCCGGGTGGTGCGCTTCTATGGTCTAGCGCGAGAAACCGGCGTGGTTATCGTTGGCATTGAGGGCCGAAGCCCGGCGTGGACCGCAGGCTTGCGCGAGGGCGACGTAATCGTGGTGCTCGACGAACAGCCGGTCGCGGGCGTGGATGACCTCCATCGCTTGTTGACCGACGCTCAAGTAGGTGCGCGGTGCACCTTGACGATCATTCGCCACACCGAGAGGCTGACCTTGGAGATCTTTCCCGAAGAAGCTGTGTGATGGTGGAGCGACGGGCCTCCCGTCCAGCCGATGCTCTCAGTGAGTAGTGGTGGACGGGGACGCCCGGCGCTCTACTTGCAAAATCAGCCCCTCCTATCGCATTGCACACACTGGATTTCGTGTGTTAGCTTCGACTTCGAGAGGTCCGCTTGCGACACACGGTTCCGGCTGCGATGAAGATGGACCGCAAAGAATCCGACGTCTACCTGCGGCTCGATGCGGCGCGTCTTCCTCAGCATATCGCCATCATCATGGATGGAAATGGGCGCTGGGCTCGGCGTCGGCACATGCCGCGCGTTGCCGGACACCGCGCCGGCGTCGCCGCCGTGCGTTCGACGGTCGAAACCGCGGCGCGCATAGGAATTCCTGCTCTGACGCTCTACGCCTTCTCCGAGGAGAACTGGAAAAAGCGTCCCAAGACGGAAGTCGACTTCCTGATGCGCCTTCTCTGCCGCTATCTCCAGGCGGAAATCAAGACGCTCAACGAAAATAATATCCGCCTGAAATACATTGGGCGTCAGCATGAGTTACCGGAATCGGTGCAGCGCGAGATGGCCGAAGCGAGCGACGCCACATCGAAAAATACCGGAATGCTTCTGACCCTGGCGCTGAACTACAGCGCGCGCAGCGAGATCGTCGACGCGTTCCGCTCCCTGGCGGAGGCTGCCGCCCGTAATGGCGGACTCGATCACATGGCCGTCGATGAGCAAGCGATTAGCGACCACCTCTACACGCGCGGTCTGCCGGATCCGGACTTAGTAATTCGCACCAGCGGCGAAATGCGGCTGAGTAACTTTCTGCTCTGGCAATTGGCCTATGCGGAGATCTATGTGACGCAAACGCTGTGGCCCGATTTCCGCGGCCTGCAACTGCTCGAAGGAATTGAAGAATATCAGAAGCGCGATCGCCGCTACGGCGGCCTGGGGCCGGACGGCCATGCTCCGCAGCACCCGCCCGTCCGGACACATGCTGGGGCCAAGCGTTGAACGCACGAATAGCAAAAGACCTTGTCATCCTGAGCGAAGCGAAGGACCTGCTGTTCGCCGCGACCGTCCCATGATCAAGCGCATCGCCACCGCCGTAGTTCTGATCCCCCTGGTTCTGCTGCTCGTGCTGAAAGCCCCACTCTACCTGCTGTCCATCGTGGCCGGAGCAGTCGCACTGCTGGCCATCGCGGAGTTCCTGAAGCTCGCAACCCATTACGCAGTCCAGTCACTGGCGCCGGCGACGTATGCCTTCGTCGCTCTCTTCTTTGTATTCGTAATCGTAGCGTCCGCCAGTCGCACCCCTCTGGTCGAGACGGCGGCCATTCTCTACGGAATCGCGCCAGCAGCAGCGTTCGCCCCCTTCGTGTTTCTGACCGTGGCTATGCGGCGGATAGGCCTGGCCAGCGGCTATCCCGCGGCAGCGGCTTCGACGTTCGCCTTCGCGTACATTGCCATCCCGATGGCGCTGCTGGTCGCGATCCGGCAACAACCCGCCGGAGCGATCTGGACGATCTACACGCTGCTCGCCGTCTGGGCGGGAGACATCTCCGCGTACTTCGTGGGCAAGTCGCTGGGGCGTCACCGCATGTCGCCCGAGATTAGCCCGAAGAAGACCTGGGAAGGCGCAGTGGCGTCAATCCTGGCCAGCGTGATCGTCGGCACGCTGTGGATGCAGCACGCCCCCGCAATCAGTTCCGCGTTGCTGCGGATTGGATTGATTGACCGCCGCAACGGCATGTTCGGCCTGGAGCGGCCGCACCTTTGGCCCATTATTCTCCTTTCGGCGGTAGTCAACATCGCGGCGCAGTTAGGCGATCTGGTCGAGTCCCTCATCAAGCGCGGCGCCGGAGTCAAAGACTCCGGCACCATCCTCCCCGGCCACGGAGGCATGCTCGATCGCATCGACGCCATGCTCTTCGCCGTTCCCGTGGTTTGGGCGTATGGCGCCTGGCGGCTGATGCAGTAGGCTGCCGCACCCGATCCAGCACTACAACCGAACCATGGCATTCCGGATCTGGATAGAAGCACGCTTTTGCGCCGTTCCGGCATAATCGTCGTCTAAGTGGTAATTGCGATAGAAAGTTTCCCAAGGAGTTTGTCGCTATGCTCTTCCCCGTCTGTGGTTCGAAAAACCTATTCAACCGTTTGCTTTTTCTTGCTGCGTGCTTCTGCTCGCTATGGTTTGCAGCGCCGGGCCTTGGCCAAAAGATGACGCCGCCCGCCCCGGCCGTCGCCGGCGGCGAAAAGGTGCAGCTTGACATCGACAAAGCTAAGCGGATTGGAACCCAGCTGGCAGAACCACCTGCGGTGCTGCAGCAACTCAATTCGGCGATTGAGCAACTTACCGCCAGGATTTCCCCTGCCGTGGTGCAAATTCTGGTCACCAGCTATGGGGCCCAGGAAGAGAACAGTCACAGTCAAACCGCGCTCATCACCCGCGAGCATGTCATCGGTTCCGGAGTAATCGTCGATTCGGACGGCTACATCATGACCAATGCCCACGTGGTCGAAGGGGCGCAGCGCATCCACGTGGCTCTCTCCATGCCCTCAGTCGATTTTCCCGACCAGATTTTACCCGTGGGCAAACAGCGGATCGTTGAGGCACGCCTAGTCGGCCTCCACAAGGACACTGACCTTGCCCTGCTCAAGGTTGAGCAGACCGGCTTACCCACACTTTCGTTGGGCGGCCGTCGGCCGGTACATCAAGGACAGTTGGTGTTTGCCATGGGCAGTCCCGAAGGGCTGGAGAACTCTGTGACCATGGGCGTCGTGAGTTCCGTTGCGCGACAGGCAGACCCGAGCCGTCCCATGGTTTACATTCAAACTGATGCTCCCATCAACCCCGGCAATAGCGGTGGCCCATTGGTGGATAGCGACGGCTATGTCGTAGGGATTAACACCTTCATCCTCTCCTCAGCAGGTGGCAGCGAGGGGTTGGGCTTTGCCATCCCGGCGCGAATCGTGCAATTCGTGTACGAGAGCCTGCGCAAGTACGGCCATGTGCATCGCATCGAGGTCAAGGCGGGCGCTCAAGCGATCACGGAGAGCCTGGCCAAAGGCTTGGGGCTCGCGCAGAATTGGGGCGTAGTGATTGACGACGTGATACCCGGAGGCCCCGCCGAAGCCGGCGGTCTGAAGATCGGAGACATTGTGTTAAGAGCCGATGGCCGCGCCATCGGCACGCTGCCCGCCTTCACAGCTGCTCTCTACCTGCATCCTCTTGATATATCGCTGAAGCTCGAAGTGCTCCGAGGGACCGAGCGGAAAACGCTTTACATCGCCGCGCTCGAGATGAAAGACGCGCTGGATGTTCTGCCTGAGCTGGCCAATCCACGCGACAATTTGGTTTCCCGGCTAGGAATACTGGCGCTCGACTTGAACGACGATTTGCGTTCCACCTTGGGCCCGCTGCGCAGTCGCTCCGGCGTCGTCGTAGTGGCACGAGTGGCGGATTTCTTGAGTTCCGCGAATGGTCTGGAAACGGGAGATGTCATCCACAGCGTAAACCAGATCTCGATCGACTCTTTGGCTTCTCTCCGCGCGACCCTGCGACAAATCAAGCCGCACGATCCGGTCGTACTGCAGGTGGAACGGGGCGGCGGATTTCAGTGGCTGGCGTTTGAGATGGAGTAGTTTTCGTAGACCTCAGCCGGGATCGTAACCGCGGCCTCGTCCCGTACAATAGTAGATGTCCTGCCTTACTTGCACATGAAGCGCATCGCCATCCTGGGTTCGACCGGTTCGATCGGCCGCAGCACTTTGAGTGTGGTTGAGAGCTATCCCGACCGCTTTCAGGTCTCGACGCTAGCCGCCGGCAACAATGCCGAACTCGCCTTCGAACAAGCGCTGCGCTGGAAGCCGCGAGTCCTTTCGCTAGCCAAAGAGCAGGATGCTGTAACCCTCCGTGCCAAACTACGCAGCACGGACCTCTCTGAAATCGAGGTGGTCCACGGCGCCACGGGCACGGTGCGGGTCGCGACTCATCCCGACGTGGATTTCGTAGTCAGTGCGATTGTGGGCGTCTCTGGCCTGGAGGCGACCTACGAAGCGGTGCGCGCGGGCAAGACCGTCGGCCTCGCCAATAAAGAGTGTCTGGTGGTGGCGGGCGAGTTGATCACCGCCGAAGCCCGGAAGCAGGGCAAGCCGCTGCTGCCGATCGACAGCGAGCATAACGCCGTCCATCAGTGCCTGCGCGGCGGCCGCATGCACGAAGACGGGAAGGTCAACGAGGTCGAGCGCATCTGGCTGACCGCTTCCGGCGGCCCGTTTCTGAACACTCACAAATCCGAATTTGCCTCAATTACGGTGCAACAGGCGCTCAATCATCCCACCTGGAAAATGGGCAAGAGGATCACCATCGACTCGGCCACGTTGATGAATAAAGGCTTCGAGGTGATCGAGGCCTGCCGCCTGTTTCAGGTCCCGCCCGAGCGCGTCCAAGTCATTGTGCATCCGCAGTCTACGATCCATTCCCTGGTCGAATTCGTGGATGGCAGCATCCTCGCTCAAATTTCCGTCACCGATATGCGTCTGCCCATTTTGTATGCGCTGACGTATCCGGAGCGGATCCCCTCGGACCTGCGTTTCTCGATAAGTGACTTACGGCATCTGGATTTCTGCCCCCCGGATATGAAAAGATTCCCTTGTCTCGCTTTGGCCTACGAAGCGGTGGCTGCGGGAGGCGCAAAAACCATCGCCCTGAACGCCGCCGACGAGGTCGCGGTAGCTGCGTTTCTAGAGGAGCAGATCGGATTCGAGGATATTCCGCGAATCATCGATGCAGTAATGGCGGCAACGCCAGCCCGAGATTTGGAATCTATACAGAAGGTACTCACTCTGGACACCGAGGCCCGCCTTTTGGCAAGAGAAATCGTAAAGCAGCGCCGCCGAAAGGGATCGCCCATCGGGGCCATTTCATAACAGGAATTTTGGAGTAATCTGGGAATGATGCCGCAGCTTTTGTCCATTCTTCATACCATTTTCGTCATGGCGATTGTGCTCGGATTCATGATCTTAATTCATGAGTTCGGACACTACGCCGCAGCCAAGTATTTTGGCGTCCGCGTTGAGGTCTTTTCCATCGGCTTCGGCAAGCGTCTGCTGGGATTCACCAAAGGCGATACCGACTATCGCATCAGCGCCATTCCGCTCGGCGGTTACGTGAAGATGTCCGGCGAAAACCCCATGGACGACCGCACCGGCGATCCGGGCGAGTTCCTGTCGCATCCCCGCTGGCAGCGCTTCATCGTAGCCATTGCAGGACCCGCCATGAACGTCCTGCTCGCCTTTGCTTTGTGGACCGGCGTTTTCATGGTGCATTACGAATACCCCGCCGTGATCGATGGTCCCGCCTTCGTGGGATGGATCATGCCCGGCACCCCCGCCGCCAACGCTGGTATTCAACCCGGCGACCAGATCGTCCGCGTCGATGACATCGAGAACCCCAACTGGGAACAGGTATTCATCAAGGAAGCGCTCAGCCCCAATCAGCCTTTAAAATTCGAGATTTTGCGTAAGGGCGTGATTTCCTACATCACCCTCGTCCCTCAGCCCATGGGTCGCAACGAGGCGGGCGATGTGGGATTGGTGCCCAAGGATCCAGCCTTTATCGCCACCATGATCGAACCCGGCATGCCCGCCGAGAAGGCCGGCCTCAAAGTCGGGGACCAGATCCTCACCGTCAACGGCCAGGAGGTTCCCGCTCTCGAGGCGATGGTCGACATGCTGGCTCGCACCAAAGATCAGTCCTTGGATATCGTGGCTCTTCGCAAAGGGCAAAAACTCACGTTCAAGGTTCAGCCCACGCTCTCTGCCGGAAATCCTCCCGGGGAACTGCGCTACCGGATTGGACTCGCCAGCAGGCCGACGAAAGTCGTTCGACTGCCTTTCCCGGAAGCAGTCCGGAGATCGGTCGGCGAATGCGTCAAGAATTCGTCTCTCATCCTGGAGTTGCTGCAAAAAATGGTGCAGCACAAGGTATCGATGCGTCAGGTCGATGGCCCGATCGGAATCGGCAGTGCCGTCGGTGCCGCCGCCCGCGAGGAAGGATGGACTCCTCTATTCTTTGTGAGCGCCATTATCAGCCTCAACCTGGGCGTGATGAACCTGCTCCCCATCCCCATCCTTGATGGTGGCGTGATCCTCCTTCTGCTCATCGAAAGCCTCATGCAGAGGGAAATCAGCCTGCCCATCAAGGAACGTATCTACCAGGCCGCGTTCGTGTTTCTAGTGCTCTTCGCCGTGACCGTGATCTACAACGACATAGTCAAAACCCTGCCCGGCCTAACCAGGATGCCCTAGCTCCGTGTGGCGCGGGCGCCCTCGCCCGCATGCAAGCACCATTCCTCTCGGGTGGCGCGCCGGTCCACCGGGGTTGTACTTGCCTTTGGGTGGCGCAGCGGTTTACCGCTGCGATTATCCAATCGATTGCGACGGCTTTAGCCGCAGAGGTAGCACCTGCAAATACCGGCGCCCGTCGCAATCGGTGCTAATCTCGCGCTTTTCCTATCGGTGGTTTAAAATAGATCTCAAACATGGCCGAAATCCAGCGTAGAAAAACCGTAACCGCCTCCATAGCCGGCGTCCGCGTAGGCAACAATGCACCAGTTATGGTGCAGTCCATGACCAACACCGACACCGCCGACATCCCCGGCACCATAAAACAGGTAGCCGCCCTGGCGCGCGCCGGCAGCGAGGTGGTCCGAGTCACCGTCAACAACGACGACGCCGCCAAGGCCGTCCCCTTCATAGTAGAGGGGTTGGCAAAACAAGGCCTGCGCACGCCCATCGTCGGCGACTTCCACTACAACGGACACCTCCTGCTCACCAAGTATCCCGCCTGCGCCGAAGGCCTGGCCAAGTACCGCATCAACCCCGGCAATTCCAGCATCGGCCGCAAGGGTGACGACAATTTCCGCACTATGGTCGAAGTTGCCGTGAAGTATCAGAAGCCTGTGCGCATCGGCGTGAACTGGGGCTCGCTAGATCAGGCCTTGCTGACCAAAATGATGGACGAGAACTCGCTTCTGCCCGAGCCGAAAGACGCCCGCGAAGTGACCATGGAAGCGATCGTAGTAAGCGCACTCACCTCGGCGAAGCTGGCCGAGCAGCACGGACTGCGCCCCGACCAGATCATCCTCAGCGCAAAAGTCAGCGGCGTGCAGGATCTGATCGACGTCTATCGCATCCTGGCCGCGCGCTGCGATTACCCGCTGCATCTCGGACTAACCGAAGCCGGCATGGGCGCCAAAGGCATCGTGGCATCGAGCGCGGCAATGGCCGTGCTGTTGCAGGAAGGCATCGGAGACACCATCCGCGTCTCGCTCACCCCCGCTCCCGGAGGCGATCGCACCGAAGAAGTCCGCGTGGCGCAGCAAATCCTGCAGTCGCTGGGCATTCGCAGCTTCACCCCGCAAGTCACCGCCTGTCCCGGCTGCGGCCGCACCACCAGCACTTTCTTTCAGGAAATGGCCGAGCAGATCCAGACCTACCTGCGCGATCAGATGCCAGTTTGGAAACAGACGCACACCGGCGTCGAAGAGATGAAAGTCGCCGTGATGGGTTGTGTGGTCAATGGCCCCGGAGAATCCAAGCACGCCAGCTTGGGAATTTCTCTCCCCGGCACAGCCGAAGAACCGAAAGCCCCCGTCTACGTGGACGGCCGTCTCTTCACCACCCTGAAAGGCGACAAGATCGTACCCGAGTTCATCAAGATTCTCGACGACTACGTCGACTCCCACTACGCCGCAAGAGAAAAAGAAGAAGTCGGCTCGCGGGGCTGATCTGGGTCGAGTGGCTCGTTTCCTCAATTGGTAGCAACTTAAGATTTGTCATCATGAGCGAAGCGAAGGACCCTGCTGTTTGCCGGCGGGGGCGCGTGATTCAGTCGGTCGTCGCGTCACCGCTCGCTAAACGCCGCGCCGCCGAAGGGATTCATCATGATCACGCGAATCTGGCACGGCACGACTCCCGCCGCCAAGGCCGACGAGTACCTCAACCTGATGCGAACCATAGCCATTCCCGACTATCGTTCGACCCCAGGCAACCAGGGAGCTTACGCCCTTCGCCGCATCGAAGGCGAAACGGCGCACTTCCTGATGGTCACGTTTTGGGAGTCTGCGCAGGCAATTCGTGCCTTTGCCGGGAACGATATCAGCGTGGCGAAGTACTACGACTTCGACAAGAATTTCCTGCTCGAGATGGAGCCGTCCTCAACCCACTACGAGACGTACGACCGGTAAACCATACTCCTGTCCGCTACGTTCCTAGCGATCTCCTGAATTCACGGGGACATCCTGAGCGGAGCGAAGAACTCGGTGTTTGCCACGACGATGCGGGAGTAGTTTCTGGCCTAAGATGCCCACGTACATTGTTCGTGGGGGGAATTTTCCACTAGGTCGAAAGTTTGAGTTCGCGGGTCAGGCGCATAAATCTTGCTTGATCGCGGATCGCGTCGTAAGCGGGGAATACCATTGCCGATCCCAAGAACGGATCGTGTTCGGCCAGAGCTGTCTCCAGCCATTCGAGGGCAGAGGCTGTTTCACCCAATCCAAGATAAGTCCACGCAACGGGCAGTGCGGCAAGGTAAGCACCCTTGCGGCGGGCCTACAGTTCCCGAACCACATTGCGGGCTTCGAGTGTGTGTCCCAGCACTCCGGCAATGTAGCCAAAGTAGCCCTCGCCCAGGGGAAGTCCATCGTTGAGTTTTCTGCCGGTGTTCGCCATGCCCCAAGCTTCATCCTTTAGACGGTGGCAGCAGAAAATGCGATGAAAAAATGACAGAAAAGGCCGAGCAACGCCGCCGGAAGCCCGCCTTGGAAGGAGCGCGAGCCCAGCACGCCGGCGGCGATCCCTTGCAGCAACCGCATCGGCGGGCGTCCGAAATACCGGGGGACGACGAGCGCGGCGCTAATGTCCAGCGTGCCGCACGTGAATCCGGCCCACAGGATTGCGAGCAGCGGGCTGGAATTCTGCAGTGAGGACAATGCAGACGTCGGATTCATGATCTCCTTGATGCCGACAAACCTGGAGCCAAGAAAATACTGAACTGAATTGGTTCAGACAAGCAATCTCAGTCCCGGCCGATTCTTAACCAGAAAAACGCGACTTCTTGTCTACAGGCACAACGTCCTCGGGTGGGCCATAACCGCGATCATGTGCCTGATTCGAGACCGAATACAGCTTCAGGTCGCTCCAACTCCATCGAC
>Ga0209448_10000185_pt1 | contig 22857 bp, 21 predicted proteins | sample BogFormECP14_OM2_FD_188245 | JGI IMG/M metagenome (GOLD analysis project Ga0209448, IMG submission 188245) | Bog forest soil microbial communities from Calvert Island, British Columbia, Canada - ECP14_OM2 (SPAdes) (version 2) | ecosystem: Environmental > Aquatic > Freshwater > Wetlands > Bog ... | reverse complement strand
CTGCTCCGCGTTGGCGCTGCCGCCCACATCCAGAAAATTGGCGGGCATGCCGCCCGCATACTTGATGATGTCCATGGTGGCCATGGCCAGGCCCGCGCCATTCACCATGCAACCCACGCTGCCGTCGAGCTTGATGTAATTGAGGTTGTATTTCGACGCCTCCACTTCCAGCGGATCTTCCTCGGTGATGTCCCGCAATTCGCGCAGGTCCGCATGACGGAAGAGCGCGTTATCGTCAAAAGTCAGCTTGGCGTCGAGCGCGAACAGCCGGCCATCGGTGCAACTGATGAACGGATTGATCTCCACCAGCGAAGCGTCCGACTCAAGAAACGCGCGATAAAGGCTGGTCAGGAACTGGACCGCGGCATTGATCTGCGACGGCTTCAGTCCCAAAGCGAACGCGATCTTGCGCGCCTGGAACGGCTCCAGACCCATGCCCGGATCGATGTACTGCTTCAGAATCTCCTCAGGTCTCTCGGCGGCCACCTGCTCGATATCCATGCCGCCCGCAGCCGATGCCATGAAGACGGGCTTGCCCTCGCCACGATCCACCAGAATGCCGAGATATAGTTCCTTCTCGATCGGCAACGTCTCTTCGATCAGCAACCGATGCACGATGCGCCCTTCCGGCCCCGTCTGATGCGTCACTAGTTTCATGCCCAGCATTTTGCCGGCGATCTCGGCCGCTTCTTCCACCGACTTGGCGATCTTCACTCCGCCGCCCTTGCCGCGTCCGCCCGCGTGGATCTGGGCTTTCACCACAACTCCCGTCGCGCCGGAGCCCAGAATATCCTTCGCCGCCGCCTCAGCTTCTTCGCGGGTGGTCGCCATCGTGCCGCGCGGCACGGCGACGCCATACTTCTTCAAAATTCCTTTTGCCTGATACTCATGAATTTTCATAATGATTCCAAATCCGTCGTTGGTCGTTAGTCATTAATCGTTGGTCGCTGGTCGTTGATCGTTCGTCGTTCGCGACGCCGTTGATGGACTCCCGAGAGGACTCTGCTTGTGGCTTCACACCCGTGCAGCAAACTATTAATTTTATAGAGGCAGACGGATTGGTGCAAACGACGTAGATCACAACTAACCGTGATCAGTGCTACCCTTGGCGGCAGACATGATCCTCGACGTCCTCCATCGCATCGCCGACCATCAACAGTCGCTCTCCCGCGCGGAGGCGCACGCGGTGATGACCGAGGTCCTCACTGGCCAATGCTCGGACGCGCAAATTGCGGCGTTGCTGGTGGCGTTGCACATGAAAGGTGAAACGGTCGAAGAGATCGTTGGATTTGCCGAAGCCATCCGCGCCGCCGCAGTTCCACTCGAACTCCATGCCAACTCCGTTCTCGACGCCAGCGGCACCGGACGCGACGCTCTCGTCGATACCTGCGGCACCGGCGGCGATACCAGCGGCACCTTCAACATTTCGACGGCCACGGCCTTCGTGGTCGCAGGCGCCGGCGTGCGCGTCGCCAAGCATGGCAATCGCAGCGTGACCTCGAAGTGCGGCTCCGCTGACGTGATGGAAGAGCTGGGGGTGAACATTCAGTTGCCGGCCGCGCAACTCGCGGCCTGCCTGGAGCAAGTGGGGATCGCGTTTCTATTCGCCCCGGCCATGCATTCCGCAATGAAGCACGTGCAAACCGCCCGCCGCGAGCTGCATTTGCGCACGGTTTTCAACCTGCTCGGTCCGTTGACGAACCCCGCGCGCGCCACCTGCCAGGTTGTTGGAGTTTATTCCGCGGACCTGGTCGAAAAACTTGCGGAAGCGCTCAGCATGTTGGGGCTCCATCGCGCGCTGGTAGTTCACGGCAGCGACGGACTGGATGAAATCACGATCACCGGCCCCACGCGCGTCGGAGAAGTCCGCGAGGGCCAGGTGCACACCTACGAAGTCACGCCCGAGGAATTCGATCTGCAGCGCGCCACGCTCGACGAAATCTCCGGCGGAGACGCCGCTCGCAACGCCACTCTGATCCGCGAAGTACTGTCCCGGAAGAAATCCGCCCGGCGCGACGTAGTGCTGCTCAACGCAGCCGCCGCTCTCGTCGCCGCCGGACGCGCCGATCACTTGCGCGATGCAGTGCGGTTGGCCGCGGAGGCGATCGACTCAGGGGCGGCTCAAGGTAAACTCGAAGCGCTCGTGTCATTCACCCGCGCCCATTAATCGCCTGCGACTGTCATCCAGCACCCCGAGTTGGCCGAAGGGGGAGCACCTGGGCATTTTTCCGCGTCGATCTCATAGTTACTTCACCTCCACTTTCCCCATGTACTCGGCCACCAGCACATTCCATCCCAGTTCTCTCTTCATCCGATCGCGAAGCTGTGACGATGCGGCAGGCTCGCCATGCACAAGATAGGTTGCGCCCGGCTGGTTCCTGAACGTCTGCAACCACTCCAACAACTCTGGCGGATCGGCGTGATCGCTGAACTGTTCGAGCGCCGCGATCTGAGCGCGGATGGTCACGAACTGGCCGAAGATCTTCACCTCGTGCCCTCCGTTCTTGATGATGGCGCCGCGCGTGCCCGGCGCCTGGAAGCCGATAAAAATAACCAGGCTCTTCGGATCGGGCAGCCGCTGCGCCAGATGATGCAGGATGCGGCCCCCGGTCACCATTCCACTCGACGAAACAATAATCGACGGATAGTGGCTCTCGTTGATCTTCTTCGACTGCTCGGCGGTCAACGTAAAGGTGAAACCCGGCCACTGGATGGGCGACCCGTATTTCGCTATCAGATCGGCGGCTCGGGGCGTGTATTCTTCCGAGTGCTTCATGAAAATTTCGACTGCCTTGATCGCCATCGGGCTGTCGCAATACACCGGCAGGCGCGGAATCTGCCCCGTCTCCATTAGCGTTTTCAGGATGAAAAGAAATTTCTGCGTCCGCTCGACGGCAAATGCCGGAACGATCACGCTGCCGCCGCGCTCGGCTGTCTCGCGAATCAGGCGGGCGAGTTCCGGTCGAGGATCGGTGGCGGGATGCTGCCGGTTGCCGTACGTGGATTCCATGACCAGCACGTCGGCAGTCTCGTTTTCTTGCGGCCCGGAGTGCACCACCTTGCCGGGAGCAATCAGGCTATCGCGCACTCGGCCAATGTCGCCGGTAAAAAGCAATCGGCGACTGCGGCCGTCTATTTGCAGCGTGATTTCCACCATGCAGGAACCCAGAATGTGTGCGGCATGGACGAAACGGAACGCCAGCTCCGGGCTTAGTTGGGTGGTCTCGCCGACCGCGACCGGCTGGAAGCGCTTCAGGCAATCCTGCGCTTCTTTGAGCGTGTACAAAGGCAGCGCCGGATCGTGCTTCGACACCTTCCTTTTGTTGTAGAACGCCGCGTCTTCTTCCTGCAGGTGTCCGGAATCCGGCAACACGACCGAGCACAGATCGATGGTTGGCGCTGTGGCGTAGATGGGCCCGTGGAACCCTTCTTTCACCAGACGCGGAATCCAGCCACAGTGATCGAGATGCGCATGGGTAAGAACAACCGCATCAATTTCACGCGCCGGGACGGGAGTGTCCTGCCAGTTGCGCTCGCGCCATTCTTTCTGTCCCTGGAAGAGTCCGCAGTCGATCAGAATCTGAAATCCCTGCTTGCCGCTCGAATCGTAACCAGTGTTAATCAGGTGCTTCGAACCAGTCACGGTCCCGGCAGCGCCGAGAAATTGAATGTAGGGCAAGCGTCCTCCCGAAGACCGAACAACAGAATCTACCACGGAGGCACGGAGGCGCGGAGGAAAGCAAATGATCGGAACCCGATGGCAGCGCAGAAGGCAGATAGCGGAGCTGATTCCGATCTTTGGGTTTCGAATTTCTCTGTGTCTCCGTGCCTCCGTGGTAGGTGTTGGTTCAGGGTGGCGAAATCTTGAACTCGTTGTTCGTCAAATCGCTTTCCGGAACACTGCCGTCGTTGACCACGATCTGGGTCGCGGTGCCGGGCAACTCAACTCGTGTGGTAGCCGTAGCTTTGGCGCGCACCTCTATCCTCTTAGTGATCTCGCCGCCTTCAAAAGTTATTTTGAACGGAACCTCTGCCCCGGCGTTGCCAAGGTTTTCCAGCGTTACGGTAATCATCTGCACTTCTTTTTCCGTCTTCCACGGATGCACCGACTGCACGCGGAAGTCCGGCAGGCCGCGGTCCTGATACACCCAGTCGTCGAAGAACCACCCCAGGTCGCGCTTGGCGGCGGATTCGACTAACTGCTCCACATACTTCGGGTCTTTGTCGTTGTCGTCCGCGGCGCGATACTTGCCAATCGCCTGCTTCAGCGCATCGTCGCCGATCATGTCGCGCAACATCCACCAGACATATGCGGCTTTGCTCCGATAGTAAGTTTCATCGAACGTGCCGATCAGCGGTTGGCCAACACTCTTCTGCCCGGTGCTCTTTTGCCCGACGTTCTTCTGCAGGGCGGCCGATACTTCTTTTTCCGAATCGAGAAACGCCGCCCGGTGCAGTCCAAGCAGATCGAGCGCCGCCTCACGTCCACCTTGCTGCTGGCGATACATCGCTTCCGCAAAGTGAGCCAGGCCCTCGTACACCCAAGGCCTCGGCGACGGCAACGCGGAATGCACGAGTTCGTGAACCAGGTTGATCCCCGCAAGCTTCGAATCCTCCGCAGCCATTGATGCCATCAGCAAAGTGCCGCTCTCAAACGGCGGGGAATGCGGATCGGCTAAATCAGCGATGGCAATGGGCGCTGTCGGCTGGCCAAACCATCCGCTCACAAATTTTGACGCGGGCTCGAACGCGGCAGAATACGTTTCGGCCCCCGCCTCATGGCCCGGGAGACTGAGTAGATTGAGAGGAGACTTGAACCAGTTGTCATAGCGCGCCATCGCAAAAGTCGGCGTAGCGGTTCCAAACTTGTCCCAGAAACATTCGGCGTTCGTGCGCTGCGACCGGCCCGTCTGTTCTATCAAGCTCTCACTGGCTGATGTGCAGATAAGTAGCGGCGGTATTTCTCCGCCCTCCCGATCCATGCTGACCCTTGCCTTGAATTCGCTTCCCGCTTCCCTCTTTTTCCATCGATCGGCAACCTCGAACAGACTGTTCCCTTCGGAAAAATCCGCCGACTCCGTCGTAATCGGGTACCACGCCACATATCCCGCGCCGCGCACCGCCGTGAATGTTGGACTGATCTGATCCCAGCTTGAATGTTTAGCGACATCCTCGGGCACGCCGAACCGAGTCAGCCGCGTGGTATCTAGCGTAATTACGCCCTCGTAGCCGATTTCGAGCTCTACGGAATCTTTCGGCCTGATCTCGACGGGCAACGTCACGATGGCTTCGGAAAGCGCGCCGGTGTGGTCGATATCCGAAATGTAGGGTTGAGAAACGAATTGAACGGGCTTGCCATCCACCCGGATCGAACGCCAGTTGAGAGATGAAGAGATTTGCAACGCAACGATTTTCTGCGGCTGAGCCGAATCGTTGCGCAGTGTTATCTTGCCCCGCGCGCCGAGCCTCTGCTGTCCAGGCTCGAGGGTGATCTGCAAATCATATTTCGCAATGTTGAAGGCCTCGCGCTCCAGGGCGAAGGGCAAAGAACTTAAACCACAGAGGACACAGAGGACACAGAGGGGTCTCATGATTGTTTCGATGCGCCCAGGCGTCTCTGCCGCACAACTTCGTACAGCACCACGCCCGCCGCCACCGATACATTCAGCGACGGCACTTTCCCCAGCATCGGAATCGACACCAGGAAATCGCAGTGTTTCCGCACCAGATCGTGCAACCCCTTGCCTTCGGCACCGAGCACGATAGCGCAGTGCATCTTGTAGTCCACCGCGTCGTAAGTCTGCGGGCCGCGCTCGTCCAATCCAACAATCCACAGATCCTTCTCTTTTAATTCCTCAAGCGCGCGCGAGATGTTGGTCACCTTGGCAACCGGAAGATGTTCGCTGGCTCCCGCTGAGACCTTCGCGACCGCACCCGTAACGGCGGCGGACCGGCGTTCGGGAATCACCACGCCATCCGCTCCCGCGGCGTCGGCGGTGCGCAGGATCGCTCCCAGATTGTGCGGATCTTCGACTCCATCAAGCACGACGATCAGCGAGCGCTCGCCGCGACGCGACGCCACAAGATCGTCCAGATCGCTGTATTGCTTTGCCGAGGTCGCGGCCACCAGCCCCTGATGCGCGGCGTTGCCAGCAATTTCATCAAGCTCCATCCGCGACAAGACGCGCACCGGAACGCCGATCTTGCGGCACTCGTCAATCACCCGCCGCAGGCGAATATCTTTCCGCTCCTTGGCAACACCGACCCACTCGAAGTTGCGTCCGCGCGCCTTGAGCGCTTCCGTCACCGTATTGATTCCGTAAAGAATGTTCACGCCGATTAGTGTATCGCGTAGCAGCGCACTTCTTTACCACAGGGGGCACAGAGAAACACAGGGAACTTCTTAAGGTTTCCCCTCTGTGTTCCTCCGTGTTCCTCTGTGCCCCCTGTGGTTATGTTTTTCTGCAGTTTGCTAGACTCAAATGTCCGGGAGGCTCTAATTTGAACTCGGTCTACATCCTTTCCGCCGCGCGCACGCCCATCGGCAAGTTTGGGGGCTCGCTCGCCTCGCTCTCCGCCGTTGACATGGGCGTGGTCGCCACGAAGGCAGCGCTCGAACGCGCCGGAGTGCAGCCGCATCAGGTTGAAGAGACAATTTTCGGCAACGCCCGGCAGGCTGGAGGCGGTCCAAATCCCGCGCGCCAAATTTCCATCCGCAGCGGCATTCCTCAGGAGGCTCCCGCCTACACGGTGAACAAGGCGTGCGCGTCCGGCATCAAGTCGATCGCGCTCGCGTTCCAGGAGATTGCTACCGGCAACCTCGATTGCGTGCTCGCCGGAGGAACCGAATCGATGTCGCGGCTTCCTTATTATCTCGAAGGCGCGCGCTGGGGATATCGTCTCGGCAACCAGGAACTCGTCGACGGCATGTATCGCGACGGATTCTTCTGCCCCCTCGCAAAAATGCTGATGGGCGAGACTGCTGAGATCCTCGCTGAGCAGTACAAGGTTTCGCGCGAAGAGCAGGATCAGTTCGCGCTCGTATCGCAGCAGCGCGCCGCAGCAGCGCAATCCAGCGGACGCTTCGACGCCGAAATTGCTCCGGTCACCATCGAGGGCAAGAAGGGCACGACCGTTTTCGCGCGCGATGAACACCTGTTTCTCGACGCAACCATGGAGAAGATGGCTAAGTTGGCTCCGGTGTTTTCGAAGGCCGGGACGAAGACCGGCACCATTACCGCCGCAAATTCTTCCGGCATCACCGATGGAGCGGCCGCCGTGGTCGTGGCGAGCGAGAAATTCATCCAGCAAAACAACCTGAAACCGCTGGCGCGAATTCTCGCCGTAACTTCCGCGGGTGTCGATCCGCGTCTCATGGGCATCGGGCCGGTGCCCGCCATCCGCAAGATGGAACAGAAACACGGCCTTAATCTCAGCAGCTTCGATCTGGTCGAACTCAATGAAGCCTTCGCCGCCCAGGTGCTGGCCTGCGATCGCGAGTTGCATTTCGATCGCGAGAAACTAAACGTCAACGGCGGCTCCATCGCACTCGGCCATCCCATCGGCTGCACTGGGACGCGCATCACGGTGACGCTGCTCCACGAAATGCTGAAGAGAAAGGCGCGTCGCGGCCTGGCCACGCTCTGCGTCAGCGGCGGCATGGGCATGGCGCTGGCCATAGAAACCTCTTAGTAAAGGACTGGCGACTCAAGCGGGCGACTGGCGGCCTACCCGCTCCTCTAGCTATACTCACCATTAAGGATATGGCCATCGCCGCCGCACATGCCGGTCTCACCGGTTCGGTTCGACAACCTATGGCTCTCTCCGCGATCATTGTCGACGACGAACAACTAGCGCGCGACGAACTTGCCTACTTGCTCAAGAACCTGGACGACGTGAACGTGGTCGCGCAGGGCAAGAACGGCCTCGAAGCCATCAGCCTGATCCGCGAACACAATCCAGACATCGTGTTTCTCGACGTCCAGATGCCCGGCCTGGACGGTTTCGGCGTTATCAAGAAGTTGCTCGACCGCAAGGTTCCGCTACCCAAAATTGTCTTCGCGACTGCTTTCGATCAATACGCCGTAAAGGCGTTCGAGGTGAACGCCGTCGACTACATCCTCAAGCCATTCGATAAAAAGCGAGTGGTCCAGTCCATCGAGAAGGTGCGGGCAAAGATTGAAGCGGGCGCCGGGCCGGAAGAAAAATTCGAGACGCTGGTGCGGATGCTGGAATCGCAGAAGCCCCCGACAGGAAAGACGGCGAAGATTCTGATCAAAGCCGCCGGAAGGCTATTCCTGGCCGATCCGAAGGATATCTGCTACGCGACCATCGAAGATGGCGTGATCACGGTAGCCACCAGCGGTCACGCCGGCATGGAAGGCCAGTCGAACTGCCGGACGCTGGAAGAACTTTTCGACAATCTCGATCCCGGTTTGTTCTGGCGGGCGCATCGATCCTTTCTGGTCAACATCAACCACATCCGCGAAGTTGTGCCCTGGTTCAAGAGCTCCTACCAGCTGCGCATGGACGATAAGAAACAGACCGAGATTCCGGTGAGCCGCGCCCAGACCCGCCGCCTGCGCGAACTGTTCAACCTGTAAGGCAGTTGTCAGTTGTCAGTTCTCAGTGAAAACCTTACAGACAGTTCGCGGTGAAGGGTGCCCGGGGCCAGTTACTAGGAACTGAGAATTGAAAAAGGGGCGGGCACGGAGACGGCTGGCCCGCCCGGGGAGGGACCTTTAGGCGGCGATCGCTTGCAAGGCAATCCGGTTGGGGATCACCAGCGTCGCCCCCTCAAGCCGAATTAAATCCTTCCGTTTCATGTCACTCAATAAGCGAGTTACCGTTTCTCGCGAAGATCCGATCATCTGGGCTATTTCTTCATGCGTGAATTCCGTGGGTACGCGGAGTTCCCAGTTGCGGGGCTCGTCCGTGACCCAGGAAAGCAGCAGCCGGGCCAGCTTCTCCGTCGAACTGCGGGCCAGCAACAGGTCGTGCACATCGTCGAACGAGGTTATGGCTTCGCGGGCAAGCAGGGTGGCGCACGCCAACGCGGCGTGGCTGTTGCTTTCGATCAGACGCAGGAAGCTGTCGCGTTCGACGAACTTGATCTGGCATAGCTCGATGGTGGTGACCGTGATCAGCGATGGCCCCCCGCAGACCACCGCGCTCAGCCCCATCACCTGGCGGTCTCCGACAATCTTCAGGATGATCGTCTTCCCATCGCGGGCCTCGACCGAAAGCTTGGAGCGGCGCGAACAGGCGATGTAGACGCCGCGCGGAATTTGACCTTCCGTCAGCAAAGTGGCATTGCCCGGATACAGGGTCAGGTGCCCCAGCGCATTGAACTCCGCCATCAGAGGTTGAGGCAAATTGCAAAAATCGCCATTTCGCCTCAGTGTGCAGCTAAGGCAGTCTCTGGGAATCGCGAAGCGCCGGGGCACACTCATAGCAACATTCTCCTGGTCAGCGAAACTTGGCTGGCGGAATCGTTCGCTGGAGGGAAGCGGAAAATGCGCCACACAAAGCCGCAGTGCACACCAAGTGCCAACTACTCACAATGGCTAAGTGGCTGCACCTTCTCGTCTTAGGGATGGTTTTAACTTAACCCGTGCCAAAGAAGCTGCCGGTGCGCTGGCCGGAGGTGCCGAAGGTTCGGCAGTTGTTGCGTAGGGACAGCCGCATTCGGCTGTCCCTGCGCCTAATTCAGATAATCCGTGCGTGAGATTCCCAGCCGCTGCATCTTGTACTGCAGCGTGGTGCGCTTGAGTCCAAGCCGGGCCGCTGCGCCCGTCGGGCCCGACAGCGCGCCTCGGGTTTGGCGCAGAATTTCGATGATGTGTTCACGCTCTCGGTCGCGCAGAGTGCCGTCGGGGTCGGAGGGTTGCCGTAAGATTTCCTCGCGCAACTCGCTGAGCGGCGGAGTTAACCGGTTGCCTTCCGACAGGATTACCGAGCGCTCGACAAAATTCTCCAGTTCGCGGATGTTTCCCGGCCATCGCCAGCGCATCATGGCTTCCATCGCCTCGTCGGGGATGGCGTCGATCTGTTTGTGCAGCCGGACCGCGCACTTCTCAACGAAACTTCGAACCAGCATGGGGATGTCTTCGCGCCGCTCGCGCAACGCCGGCAGATGCAGGGGAAACACGTGCAGGCGGTAGAACAAGTCACCGCGAAATTCTTTTTCTTCGACCGCCCGCACCAGATCGCGATTGGTGGCGGCGATCAGCCGCACATCCACCCGGATCGTCTTCGTTCCTCCCAACCGCTCGAACTCCTGGTCCTGCAGTACTCGCAGCAACTTGGGCTGCAATTCCAAAGCAACCTCTCCAATCTCGTCGAGCAACAGAGTGCCCTTATCCGCCAACTCCAGCCGGCCTAGCTTCTGGCTGACCGCTCCGGTAAACGCGCCTTTTTCGTGGCCGAACAACTCGCTTTCCAGCAGTCCCGTGGGAATGGCGGCGCAGTTCAGCTTGATAAAGTTGCGGTCTTTGCGCCGGCTCATGCTGTGAATCAAGCGAGCGATACGTTCTTTGCCTGTTCCGGTTTCGCCGGTGATCAGGACGGTGGAATCAGTGTCGGCGACAATGGTTGCGTAATCCAGCACGCGTTTCAAGGCCGGGCTCTCCCCGACGATATCGTCGGACCGGTTCGCGCTTCGGATTTCGTACTCCAGGTAGCGCTTTTCCTGGGCAAGTCGCTCCTTAAGCTGTGCGATCTCGTGGTAGGCATGCGCATTCTGTAGCGCAGCCGCAATCTGATTGGCAACCTGTTGCAGGTATTCAACCTCCGACGGGCCGAAAGCATTTTCGATCATGCTGCTTGGATTCAGCGCTCCCCAGATCTGATTGCCCGCCACCAGGGGCACGCTGCACACCGACCGAACCCCGCCTGCATACATGGCTTTCGCCAGCGGCTCGTTCATGCCGCGCAAATCGTCTGCGGCAAGGAATGTCACCTTACCCGTCTGGATCGCCGGCGCCGAGAGAGATTGCTGAAGCGCAATCGCGCTTCCATGGTTGAAAAAAGACTCCCACTCCAAAGCATCTCCATACAGCTGCACGTTCTTGCCATCCTCGTCGAGCAGGGAGAGAACGGCTCGGTCGTAGCGCGCGATGCTTCGCAGGCTCGAAAGAATGACCGGCAACAACTTTTCCCGCTCCAGGCTGAAACTCAGTTCGCGGCTGATCGCAACCAGGCTCTGCTGCTCCTCAAGAGCGTGGTGGGCTCTGTCCCTCTCAAGCGCAAGCGCTCCCATCAGTGCGACGCGGGAAAGAAACTCCACGTCCTCGCCCTTCAATACCTCCGGAGCGGTCTTACCCAGGCCCAGCGCTCCAAAGCGGCGTGCAGGCGTGCTGATGGGAAGGACGGTGTAGGATCGCACACCGTGATTGAGTAACGCGGGCACGATATCGGGGAACCGCTGTTCGCGCTCGATATCCGGAATCGAGATCGTCTCCTGATGTTTCCACGCCCACCCGCTCACCGCTGCGTCCACGGGGAAAGCGTCGAACTCTCCACTCTCGTGGTTTTTCTTCCAATACTGCGTCAGCATGCAATCCCGGCGCGGGTCGTGGAGGGATAGATTCAGCAATTCGCCTCCCGTCAGTGCCAGCACCGGGGGAGCGAGTTCTTTGAGTGCTTCAGGCAGGCTCCGGGCTCGCGCTACCAGGTCGGTGATCTCGAGTAGCAGCCTGTACCGGCTGTGTTCAGGCGAAGCTTCTCCCTCGAGCGCGACTCTGTTTTCCGGCATGAGCACACCTCCTGCACCTCACCAGTGCAGTGATCGGGCAGTCTGATTCTGAGCAGGAACCGGGGGCCGTCGCAACTTGCCAAGCTGCGAGAAACTACATCTCAACAACGTCGTGTCCGCAGGCGTTGGTTCCTTTACTTGGGAACCAATCTCATCCTCCCCGGCCGGGGAGCCCCCTCAGGTCTGCGGCACAGTTTCCCGGATTTGTGCTTCTCCGGAAAAGTCATTGTTACTCCGTCTCCGGGTCACAGGCAAGTTCTTTCTTGGTGTCATCCCCAAAACTTCGAGTTAAGATTCCTTAAATGGCCCGCGGCTGGGAAAGTAAATCCGTAGAACAGCAACAAGAAGTTATGTTAGAGCGCCGGGAAGCCGCCGGCGCGCGGATCTCGCCCGACGAGCAGCAACGCACCCGGAAACGCGAGGGCTTGCTTCTTTCCCGCTCCCACTTCGCTCAACAACTGCAGGCCGCCAGCAGCCCTCGCCATCGCGAAATGCTGTCGCAGGCGATTGCAGAAGTGGATCGTCAACTATTATGTCTTGAACAAGTTACGGACTCGGACTCGCCCGAGTGATGGGCCCGAACCCATACCTCCTATAACGAAAACCGAGGTCCTGTTCGTAGCCACCTGACGTATAATCGAGGGGTTGATGAAAGCCTACGTCTACGTTTCATTGAAGAAGAGCGTTCTGGATCCGCAGGGTAAGACCATCCACGGCGCTCTGACGAAAATCGGTTATAAGAGTCTGCAGGAAGTGCGGCAAGGCAAGTATTTTGAAATTACTCTCAACGGCGGCATCTCAAAGGATGACGCGCAAGCGGAAGTAGAACAGATCGCGCGCGAAGTTCTAACGAACCCGGTCATTGAAGAGTTTCGTTTCTCCCTCGAAGACGTGTAGAGACGGGGCTTGCCCGTCTCCGGAGTCGCATCGGCAACATCGGTTCGTATCAGGGCATCGCTTTAGCGATGCCGAAAGTTCCGCCGAGTGAGAAGCCCCTTTTAGGGGCTGCCCGAACCATCACCGATCCCCCACCGAACCATTCGTCAAGGAGTCAACTAACCAATGTGCGGAATCGTGGGATATGTAGGGAAGAAGCAGGTCGTCCCCGTAATCATTGAGGGACTAAGGAAGTTGGAGTATCGCGGCTATGACTCGGCCGGAATCGCGGTCGGCGGAAACGGCGAGGGCTTGCAGATCCGCCGCGCGGAAGGCAAGTTGCGCAATCTGGAAGAGGTCATCCGTCTCAAACCGCTCGACGGCACCTACGGCATCGGACACACCCGCTGGGCCACCCATGGCCGCCCCACCGAAGAAAACGCCCATCCCCATCGCGACTGCACTGGCAAGATCGTGGTCGTGCACAATGGCATTGTCGAGAACTACCTCTCGCTCAAGAAGAAGCTGATCGCCGAAGGCCACAAGTTCACCACCGAAACGGACACGGAAGTCATCGCGCACCTGATCGAGAAGCACTACCTGCAGACGGGAAACGGCCACAAGCCACTTCTGGAAGAAGCGGTGCGCAAAGCGGTCAAGGAACTCACCGGCGTGTTCGCGCTGGTTGTGATCGCGGTTGAGGACCCGAACAAGATCGTCGCGGCCCGCAATGGACCACCCGCCGTCATCGGCCTCGGCAAAGATGAATACTTCGTCGCCAGCGACGTGCCCGCGCTCCTCGACCACACCCGCGACCTTTTCTTTCTGGCCGATGGCGATCTGGCTGTGATCACGCAGGCCGGCGTACGGGTCACCGATTTCGACGGCCATCCGCTGGAGCGCAAGGCGCAGCGCATTACCTGGGATCCGATCATGGCGGAGAAGGGTGGCTTCAAGCACTTCATGCTCAAAGAAATTTATGAGCAGCCCCGCACCGTGCGCGACACCACGCTCGGACGCGTCTCGCAGGATACCGGCGCCATCTTCCTCAACGAAATGCAAGTCGGCGAAGTCGAGTTCAAAGCGCTGAAGAAAATCAATATCGCCGCCTGCGGTACCAGTTGGCATGCGGGACTGGCGGGCAAGTTCATGATCGAGAACCTGGCCCGCGTTCCCGTCGAAGTCGATTACGCCAGCGAATGGCGCTATCGCGACCCGATCCTGGGGCCGGACACGATGACGCTGCTGATTTCGCAATCCGGTGAAACCGCAGACACCATCGCAGCCCAGCGTGAAGCCAAGGCTAAGGGCTCGAAGACGCTGGCCATCTGCAACGTGGTTGGCTCCATGATCACGCGCGAAGCCGCCGGCACCGTCTACACCCACGCCGGCCCCGAGATCGGCGTGGCGTCGACCAAGGCTTTTACCGGACAACTGACCGCTCTTTATTTGTTCGCGCTGTATCTGGCGCAGGTGCGCGGCGCCATGACACCTGAGCAAGCCAAGGCCGCCGTGCAAGAACTCATGCGCATCCCCGGCAAACTGGAGCAAATTCTCACCCACGACGAAGCTTGCGACGAGCTGTCTAAAACCTATGTCCGGGCGCAGGACTTCCTTTTCCTCGGACGCGGCATTCACTATCCCATCGCCCTCGAGGGAGCGCTCAAGCTCAAGGAAATTTCCTACATTCACGCGGAAGGTTATCCGGCGGGCGAGATGAAGCACGGCCCGAATGCGCTGATTGACGAAAATCTGCCCGTGGTCATCATCGCGACCCGCGACGTGACCAGTCCGCAGTCGATGGTGCGCTACGAAAAAACCATGTCGAACCTGAAGGAAGTGAAGGCTCGCTCCGGCATAGTCATCGCGCTCGCTACCGAAGGCGACAAAGAGATCGCCGAGGAAGCAGATCACGTACTGTTCGTTCCGCCGGCGCCGGATGAATTGTCGGCGATTCTGGAGATCGTCCCGCTGCAGTTGCTCGCCTATCACATCGCCGTCCGCCGCGGCTGCGATGTGGATCAGCCGAGAAATCTGGCTAAGTCGGTGACAGTGGAATAAGAAAGTCTGCTTCAGCTAGCAGCAGTCGGGAACTAAGAGCCAAAGGGTTAGGTCGCGGCTTCCACCGTAAGTCTCAAACCTACCGCCTTGGTAACGGCCACGAGGGTGGAGAGTCTGGGGTTTCCATGCACCGACAAGGCACGATACAAACTTTCGCGCTCAATGCCGGCAGCTTTGGCCACTTTGGCAATACCACCTCTGGCTTCGGCCACGCGCCGCAGTGCAATCAGGAGCACGCTCGGCTCGTCGGCATCCTCCAACGCAGCGCGGAGATACTCGGCGGCAAACTCGGGATTGTCGCGCAGTTCACGAATTGTGGCCTCGTCATGGGATATGCTCGCTTTACGTTTCATGATGTCCGTGTCCTTTCGATGTAATCTTTGAGATATTCCGCAGCGCGCTTAACGTCGGCAGATTGCTTCCGTTTGTCGCCGCCGCACAACAGCAAAACGCAAGTCCGGCCGTCCAATGAGTAATAAACGCGATAGCCCGGCCCCCAGTCGATGCACAGCTCAAACAATCCTCCGCGCAGCGACTTGCAGTCTCCGAAGTTTCCTGCCGCGAGCCGATCAATGCGGGCAACAATCTTCGCCCGGGTTCGATTGTCCTTCAGTCCACTCAACCACTCGCCGAACACATCCCTGCCGGTCTTGGTCAGATAACGGCGGATTTCTATCACCGTTTCAGTGTAACTTATAAATCACAGAAAGAAAAGGGGTAATCAAGCCCGCCAATCTTCCAGGTTGCGCCCGCGGAGCGTAGTTGCTAAGGTGCGACCATGCCGCGCATCGAGCCCACCGCGCCTGAGGTCACGGCGACAGAAAGGAAGATCGCGTCAGATCCGTCCGCGGAAGTAAGCGCAGGCCAGCCGTGGCGACACCTTTTTAGCTGGCATTTTGTCGTCTTGCTGGCCGTCATTGTTTTCTTTGGAGCGATCCGCTGGCGCCTGCTAGACATGCCGTTGGAGCGCGATGAGGGCGAGTATGCCTATGCCGGTCAACTCATCCTGCAGGGCATTCCTCCCTATCAACTCGGCTACAACATGAAGCTGCCAGGGACCTACGCGGCTTATACCGCCATCCTCGCGGTTTCTGGGCAGACGGCCCGCGGAATCCATCTGGGACTCCTGCTCATCAACGCGGTCTCCGTCATCCTGCTCTACGTGGTCACGGCCCGCCTGTTCGGCGCGCTGGCCGGAACCGTGGCGGGCGCGAGTTACGCCTTGCTCTCCACGAATCTGGCGGTGTTTGGATTTGCCGCACACGCCACTCACTTCGTTGTGCTGCCGGCCCTCATCGGACTCATCCTGCTCTTGCGCGCCGAAGAGACCAGACGCCCAGTTTTTTTCTTCTGGAGCGGCATGGCGTTCGGCGTTGCTTTCCTGATGAAGCAGCCTGGACTTTTGCTCGGCGTATTTGCCGTCCTCTATCTGGCCGTTCAATGTTGGCCGAAGAATAAGAGCGAATGGACATCGTGGGCAAAGAACATGGCTATCTTTCTGCTTGCGGCCGTGCTGCCGTTCGCACTGACGTGCGCCCTGCTTTACCGAGCGGGTGTCTTTCACAATTTCTGGTTTTGGACTTTTTCCTACGCCAGCCACTACGCCGCTGCCGTGCCCTGGCGCACGGGTCTCGGAGCGCTCACGGAAAACTTCGCGGACATACTGCGCTTCACCAAATGGCTCTGGGTGCTCGCTCTGGTGGGTTTTTCCACGGTGTTTTGGAATCCCACTGTCCGTCGCCATGCCTTGTTTGTCTTCGGGCTGCTGGTGTTTTCCTGCGCCGCAGTGTGTCCCGGCCTTTACTTCAGGCACCACTATTTTGTTCTTATGCTGCCCGCAATTGCCATCCTGATCGCCGTTGCAGTTACCTCCACCATCCACTTACTCACCGCGAAGTTCAGCTCGCGTTGGATTCACGTTCTGCCCGTGATCGTGTTTGCCGCCCTATGGGCGCTGACCATCCACCGTAACGCGTTCTACTTCAAACTGACCCCGGTCCAGGCCTGCCGCTTCTCCTATAACCTGAATCCATTTTCGGAAGCGGCGCCCGTCGCCGAGTATCTGCGCCAGCACACCGCGCCCTCAGACACCATCATGGTCCTTGGCTCCGAACCGGAGATTTATTTTTACGCGCATCGCCATTCCGCCAGTGGCTACATCTACATGTACAGCCTCATGGAAGACCAGGCTTACTGGTCTACGATGCAGAAACAAATGATCCAGGAAGTCGAGGCCAACCGGCCCGCGTACGTGGTCTTCGTCAACAGCTCATCTTCCTGGCTGTCCCACCACGGCTCCCCGCAAGTTGTCGCTTTCCGCACCTGGATGGAGCAGTACATCGCCGCGAACCTGGAAGAAGTCGGGGCGGTCGAACTGACGGCTCCGGAATCGCAATATTTCTGGGGCGATGAAGCTCGTGGACATCATCAGCCGGGGCGCGAACTCATCATTTACAAGAGGAAAGGCTAGGAGGCGCAGTGGGCTTGCCCGTCGCAGCGTCCTGCCGCCGTTTGTCATCATCTAAACGAGCAATGGCACAGTTCAAAACTTTTGACGCCCAACTGCTCCGCTCCGTTCCGCTCTCCGAGTTCACCAAGCATATCGAACTCGAAGTAAAGGGAGTGTCTCATTTCGGCTTTGTCCCCGGACAGTGGCTTTCGGTGAAGGCCAACACTCCCGATGGCGAAGAAATGACGCGCGCGTACTCAATCGCGTCGCCGCCCTCCGAGAACGGACACGTCGCCCTCTGCTTGAATCGCGTAGACGACGGATTTATGTCGAACCATCTCTGCAGCCTCGAAGAAGGCGCGCACATCACGTTCCAGGGGCCCTTCGGGGATTTCATCTTGCGCCCGCCGCTCGGTGACACCGCGTTCGTTGCCACGGGAACAGGAATCGCGCCCTTCCGCTCCATGCTGCACTGGCTGCTGGCGGAGCGCGACCGTCACCAGGGACGCCAGTTCTGGCTGCTGTTCGGCGCGCGCCGCGAGCAGGACATTTATTATCGCGAGGAGTTTGAGCGTCTCGCTGCCGACCACGTCAATTTCCATTTTCTGCCCACGTTGAGTCGCGGTGAAGCTGGGTGGAAGGGGCTGCGCGGATACGTACAGGAACATCTGGCCGAAATCGTAGGAACCCGCACCGACATGCACGTCTACATCTGCGGTCTCGACAAGATGGTCAAGGCGAACCGCGAGTTGCTGAAGCGTTTGGGTTGGGATCGAACTTCAATCCGCTACGAAAAATACGACTGAACTCGTAGAATGGTGGGCCGGTCTTGTGCTTGGTTTTGGGTGGTGTTTTGGGTGGCGCAGCGCTTCAGCGCTGCGGTTAATGCACTGTTTTGAGCGCGCCTTTAGGCGCTGAGGGAGAGCTATTGTGTACATCGCGGATGACAAGCGTTACGACTCCATGCAATATCGCCGCTCCGGGCGCAGCGGCATCAAACTTCCCGCCGTCTCGCTCGGACTATGGCACAACTTCGGTGGCGTGGATCACCTCGAAAACTCACGCGCCATGCTGCGTCGCGCCTTCGATCTCGGCATCACGCATTTCGATCTCGCCAACAATTACGGCCCTCCGTACGGATCGGCGGAAGAAACTTTTGGCCAGATCCTGAAGAAAGATTTCCTTCCCTATCGCGACGAGCTGGTCATCTCGACCAAAGCGGGCTGGGACATGTGGCCCGGGCCGTACGGCAACCTGGGCTCGCGCAAGTACATACTGGCCAGCCTCGATCAGAGCCTGAAGCGCATGGGGCTCCAATACGTCGACATTTTCTACCACCACCGGCCCGATCCCGATACACCGATGGAAGAATCGCTCGGAGCGCTCGACACCGCGGTTCGTTCGGGCCGCGCGCTCTACGCGGGCATTTCGGCTTACAACGCCAAGCAAACATCCGAGGCGTTGAAAATTTTGCGCGCTCTCGGAACACCCTGCCTGATTCATCAGCCGAAGTATTCGATGTTCGTACGCGATCCCGAGCAGGGATTGTTCGACGTGCTGGAAAAAGATGGCGTGGGATCGATCGTCTTCAGCCCGCTGGCGCAGGGATTGCTGTCGGATCGCTATCTGCATGGAATTCCCAGCGACTCGCGCGCCGCCCGCGATTTCTTTCTGAAGAAGAAGGACATTGGGGAAGACAAGCTCGCCAAGGTTCGCGAACTCAATGAAATTGCCAAGCAGCGTGGACAGACGCTGGCGGAGATGGCGGTGGCGTGGGTGTTGCGCGATCCGCGCGTCACCAGCGCGCTCGTCGGCACCAGCAAAGTGTCGCAGGTGGACGACAACGTGGCCGCCCTGAAGAACCTGAAATTTTCGGCCGAAGAGTTACGCAAGATTGACGGCGCTCTCGCGGGCAAGCAAGCGGCGTGAGGCCCCCGATTTCGCGCGTGCTATAGACGGTCCCTCCAGTAGCCCGGTGGCCATGGGCGATTGCCAGAACAAGGGTGTGGGATGGGAGAATCGAGTACACCACGATAAACGGGAACTGGTGGACCGTGTATCTTCTGCACCCGGCGAGATAGATCGGCCAGCGATCTGGGGCTTCTCTGATTTTACTTATCGCTCGATCAAATGCGCTTTCGAAGCCAATTGCCGCGGCGGGGCTTCGTTCTGAGTACCAGGCTAACGCCGCTAGATACTCCTGTTCCGCTTCTGGATGGAATTCCAGCGGCTTACCGGACATGGCTTAACTGTTACCAAGCAACGTACGGCCCTTCTGCCGGACATCGTCCCACGAAATCGTCTTCACCTTCCCGGACCGAACCTCTTCGAGGCGGCGAGCGATTTCCTCCTGCCAGACAGCTTCCGCATCTTCATCGACGGCAGCATCCAGACTCTCTATCAAACTGCCGGCCAGATCGGCTCGTTCCTTGTCGGGTAAGGCAAGGGCCTTCTTGAGCAATTCCTGAGCTTCCTGCGTCATGGCCTGGATTATAGTCCTTGGTGTAAAGCCATCCTACGTCTCAAACTGCGCGAATTCCGTTAGAATCGGCGGACCGGACCATTCTTTGGCGGCCGGTTTCCGATGAAAGCACCTAAGAAGAATCTCGTTCGCTGCTCGTGGCCCAGCAACGATCTCTCCATCCTCTATCACGATCGCGAGTGGGGCGTGCCGCAGCACGACGACCGCGCGCTATTCGAGTTCCTGATATTGGAAGGCGCGCAAGCCGGTCTCAGCTGGGACACGATTCTGAAGAAGCGCGAAAACTATCGCGCGGCCCTCGACGGTTTCGACCCGAAGAAAATCGCCCGCTACGACCGGCGGAAAACGCAGCGCTTGCTGCGCTCGAAAGATGCAGGGATCGTCCGCAACCGGCTGAAGATAACTTCCGCGATACAGAACGCCAAGGCATTTCTGGCGGTGCAAAAGGAGTTCGGCTCGTTCGATCGCTACATCTGGCAATTTGTCGGAGGCAAGCCGCGAGTGAACGCCTGGCGGTTGGGGAAGAAAATTCCGGCGCGGACTTCTGAATCAGATGCCATGAGCAAAGATTTGAAGAAACGTGGCTTCAATTTCGTCGGCTCAACCATCTGCTACGCCTTCATGCAGGCCACGGGGATGGTCAACGACCACGCGGTCGAGTGTTTCCGCTATCCCAAGTAGTCACCGGCACCGCAGCAGACGCAGCTCTGGTTACTTTGGTTCGTTCGAGCCTTTCGTGCGACCTCCTATAATCTCCCCATGCCGCGCCACGCAAGATGTGGAATCTTCCTCCTCCTGATCGGCCTTGCGGTCAGCTGCAGTGCCAAGCAACTCGCCGTGGTCGTCGAGAAAGAGAATCCGGCGTCGGCTCTCACTTCCGCCGATCTAATCAAAATTCTTAAAGCTCAAACCAAGGTGTGGCCGGATGGCTCGGCCATCACAATTGTGATCCGGGACCCAGACTCTCCTGACATGCAAATCGCGCTGGACCGCCTCTACAAGACCTCGTCGGATGAGCTGAAAGCACTGGCGGCGTCCCACAAAGGCGCCATCGTGGTCGCCAGTTCCGATGAGGACTTGCTGCATATCGTTGGATCCAAGCGCGGCGCCATTGGCCTGGTTGATGTCTATTCCATCACTCATGACGTCAATGTCTTGAAGATCGATGGCCGGCTTCCTCTGGAAGCGGGATATTTACTGCGGGGAAAATAGAGGCCTTCATGCTAAGCAATCGTGTAGTTTTCTTGCGTGCAGTTTTTTTATCAGTCCTCATCGGTACTGGTCTCCCGTCGGCTTTCGCGGGGACGCCCCAGGCAGAGACGCTTCCCGTCACCACCAGCTCTCCCGAGGCACGACAGGTGTTCGAGCAGGGTCTGGCCCGCTTTGAGAATGACCTGAGGGTTGAAACCACCGTCAACATCTGGGAACAGGCGATCGCGAAAGATCCCAATTTCGCTCTGGCGCACGGATTTATCGCTTTCGTTTCACGGGACCCGATCGACCAGGCGACCCATCGCAAGGCAGCTCTGGAGTTGTCGAAGAATGCTACGAAGGGCGAGCAGTTGTTCATTGCCTGGATGGCCGACGACAGCAACGGCCATTTCCTAGACGCCATCGCCGACATGAATCAGGTCCTGGGTCTTTATCCGCACGACCAGAATCTGGCGTGGTTTGCCGGTTGGTGGCTAATCCACCTCAACGAGCACAAGAGAGCCATCCCTTTCTTTGAACGCACGACCAACTTCCCCGGCTCGTGGAATGAACTCGCCTATTGCTATGCCGCTGGTCACGATTGGCAAAAAACGTTGGCGGCGGCTCGAAAATATATGGAAGCGGCTCCCAAAGAAGCCAACCCGCATGACAGCCTCGCCGAACTCTCCCGCGTGATGGGACGATTTGATGATGCGTTTTCGGAGTACCGGGCGGCCTTGCAGCTTGATCCAACCTTCTCCTCAGCTCAGCTCGGCATCGCGGATACCTACGCATTGACGGGTGATGAGCCTCGGGCGCGCGCCGAATACGATAAGGCCATCAAAATGGCTCCCACCGACGCACAGGCAGCCGATTGGGCCCTGCAGTCCGCGAATACCTACGTGCGCGAGAACGATTTCGAGGCCGCGGACAGAGCCTTTCGCGCCGTAGCCAGCCAGGCGCGCGCAAAAGGATTGGGAGAGCAGGAAGCGGAGGCCTATCGCAGGATGGCCCTCTATCAGAAAGATCCGCAGGCCGCGCTGGAACTGCTGAACAAGGCGGCCGACGTGTTGGAGGCAGACAAGGGGATGAGCCAGGGCGCGCGGGAACAGGAAATGGCGGTCGTGCTCTATGCCCGCGTTCTTCGCGATCTCGATGCTGGCAAATTAAAAGAAGCGCGAGCTTCGGTGGACGAACTCAACAAGCTGGCGAACTCCAACCGGCGCCTTACGATCTTGCATGCCTACTACAGCGCTAGCGGCGCCGTGCTGGCCGCCGAAGGCAACTGGGACGATGCCGCTCAAGACCTGGAAGAGGACGACCGCGATCCCTTCGCCCTGCGAACGTTGCTGCTGGCCTACCAAAAGCTCGGCAAACCTGCAGAATCGAAACACGCGGCGGAAGCTCTGTCGAATCTGAATCGTCCGACATTGGAACAGGCGCTGATCGTCCCTGCCTTTCGCCTGCAACGGCAGACGGTCGCCGGTGCCGCGCATTAGAGCGAAGACCAAATCGAACAATCATAAATCCCGACTGGCTGCCGCCTGCCCTCATCCGTGTGTCCGCATCCGAATCGCGCCCATACGATTGACAAGGGGCTTATCCTGAAAGCACTCGGAGAGCAATCCACATGAACGATAGACCAATGGCGTTCACTACCGTTGGATTGGCATTGGCTGGCTTTTTATACATCTTTCTCAATCCTGCTGCCGTCAAGGCGGCGAACGAAGCAGCCAACTACAAATGGATCGGATTCGGCAAGAAACCGATTTGGTTCTTCAGAGCGGTTGGTGCGGTTGGGTCTGTTGCCAGCGGTTTTGCATTGCTTCAAATTATTCTGTGGAAATCAAATTGACCCACAGCCTGCCATACGCCCCCGCCCATTGCGAAAACCCCTAAGCTCCGGCATAATAATGGTTTGTCTTTACTTCGTTGGTTCTAACCCGCCGGACTCTTCCGGGCAAAGGATACTGAAGTCTGTGTTAATGATCCGACTGGCGCGCTTTGGTGCGCGCAAACAACCGTATTACCGAGTGGTGGTGA
>Ga0209448_10000184_pt1 | contig 22891 bp, 20 predicted proteins | sample BogFormECP14_OM2_FD_188245 | JGI IMG/M metagenome (GOLD analysis project Ga0209448, IMG submission 188245) | Bog forest soil microbial communities from Calvert Island, British Columbia, Canada - ECP14_OM2 (SPAdes) (version 2) | ecosystem: Environmental > Aquatic > Freshwater > Wetlands > Bog ... | reverse complement strand
CGAGAACTGCAGCAGGCCCAGATACAGCGGCGCGCCCGCCTTGATGGTGATGGCTGGCGGGATCGTCACCGAGCTTGAAACGATGGTACAGGTGCCTGAGCATGCGGGCGTGCCGATGGTCACGCCCGTAAAGCCGGTGATTCCGCTGCACCCGGTCGCCGTGTAGTTGCACCAGCCCGAGGGATGTGGATTGGCAGTGTCCAGCGTGTCAAAGGAGCGGGCCTGGAAGTAGTACGTCTGGCCGCTGGCGAAGCTGAAGCCCGCGGGCGCGGGCCGCTCGTTGCTCGATTCCGCCGGCGCCACCGCCGCGATGGCCGCCGCGGGCGTCACCGCGGAACATCTCACCAGCCCCGGCACGGCGCTCGGCACGGTCGCGTACATGTCGCCCGAACAAGCGCGCGGCAAAGACGTGGACGCGCGCAGCGATTTATTTTCCTTCGGCGCGGTGCTCTACGAAATGGCCACCGGCATCGTTCCGTTCCGCGGCGACACCACCGCCGTGATCTTCGACGCGATTCTGAATCGCCCTCCAGCACCGCCGCTTCGCCTCAACCCCGACTTGCCTCCGCATTTCGAGGAAATCCTGAATAAGCTGCTCGAAAAAGACCGCGACCTGCGCTACCAAAGCGCCGCCGACGTGCGCTCCGACTTGAAGCGCCTGAAACGCGACTCCGAATCAGGCACGATCTCGGCTGCAACTTCTTCCAGCACTTCCATCCGCCGCCCCGCGGTGCTACATCAAAGCCGAAAGCTGCCCTTGTGGCTGGTCCCGGCTCTGATCGTCGCGCTGGTCGCCGCCGGCATCGGCTTCGTGTTTCTGAAGCGCGGCCATGCGCTCACCGAAAGAGATTCGATCCTGATCACCGATTTCGTGAACACCACCGCCGACCCCGTCTTCGATGGCACCCTCAAGAAGGCGCTGGCCGTCGATCTCGGGCAGTCCCCGTATCTGAACGTCTTCCCCGATCAGAAGATCCGCCAGACCCTGCAGTTCATGGGCCGCAGCCCCGGCGACCGCATCACCACCGACGTCGGCCGCGAAATCTGCCAGCGCGATGGCATTAAGGCCATGCTGAACGGAAGCATTGATAGCGTTGGAGGCCAGTTCGTTATCAGTCTGGAGGCAACCAATGCGGCTTCCGGCGATTCACTCGGACGCCAGCAGGCTCAGGCCGACCGAAAAGAAGATGTGCTGAATGCCCTGCACAGCGCCGCCACTAAACTGCGCGGACAACTCGGCGAGTCGTTGTCCATGGTGAAGAAATACGATATGCCTCTCTCCATGGCCACCACTTCATCGCTCGAAGCGTTGAAGGCGCTCAGCTTGGGCGACGCCAAGCACAATATTGGTGACGAACTGGCTGCGGTTCCGAACTATCAGCACGCCATCGAGATCGATCCTAATTTCGCCATGGCGTACGCCCGCCTCGGCACCATCTACAACAACCTTGGGCAGACCGAATCCTCGGAGCAAAATCGTCAGAAGGCTTTCGAGCTTCGCGACCGCGCCAGCGAGCGCGAGAAGCTCTACATCACGGCCCACTATTACGCCGACAGCGGCCAGCTCGACAAAGGCATTACCGCCTACGAACTCTATCGCCAAACTTATCCGCGGGATTCCATCCCGTTCAACAATCTGGCGGCCATCTATAACCAACTCGGACAATTCGACAACGCATTAGAGAACGCGAAGCGCTCCGTGGAGCTCGATCCCGACATGGCGAGCGGCTATGAGAATGTGGCCGTGGCTTATGCCGGACTGAACCGGACCGAGGAGGCGCGCGCCATGATCAACGCCGCCCTCCAGCACAAGGCATCGGCTGCCGGCTTCCATCTCATCCTGGCTGTGTTGGACTGGTGTGAAGGCAAAGAAGCCGACATGGAGAAAGAACTACAAAGTGCTTCCGCAACTCCCGAAGGCGAGGCGAGCGTTCTCGGAATCCGCGCGGGTATCGCTGGCGCCCGCGGCCAAGTGCGCCAAGCGCGGGAATTTGCGCGCCAGAACGGAGATGCTTTGGATCGCCTGCACCTGCAAGGCCGAGCCAAAATGGAAGCTGAGCTCGCCGTCTTCGAAGCAGTCGTGGGAAATCACGCCGAAGCCAACAGCGAGGCCACCGACGCGCTCCGCTTATCCCGAACGGTTTCTGTGATGGGGAGTGCGGGCGCGACGTTCGCCATTATGCGCCAGGATCAGAAAGCGATCGCATTGGCCGACGAAATCCAGCATACCCATCCGAACGATAGCATGGCCGTGAACGTAACCGTCCCCATGATTCGTGCAGTCGTCGCCCTACGGCCCGCCAATTCCGCCAAAGGCGACCCGGCAAAGGCGATTGACTTCCTTAACACCGCCGCCCTCTACGCTCGCGCCAACGCCGGCGTTTTCTATGCCCGAGGCTTGGCCTACGAGCAGGCTGGACGTTACGCCGAAGCGCAGCAGGATCTCCAAAAGGCCCTGGACATGAAATCCCACGGCGGTCCCGACATAGCGTTCATTGCCGCTCAATTGGAGTTGGGCCGGCTATTTCAGAAGCAGGGCGACACTCCCAAGGCCCGCATCGCCTATCAAAACTTTCTCGCCACCTGGAAGGACGCCGACCCAGACGTCCCGCTCCTCCACGAAGCCAAAGCCGAATACGCGAAACTGCAGTAAAAACGCGCGCCCCGTCGGAAGTGGATTGGCCACAATGAGCAGCGAAGAACAAAGATCGCATTGGGATCTCAAATACGAGCAAGGCATGCCTTCGCTGACAGAGCCGGATCCGTTCTTCATCTTGGCCTACGAGAGATTTGTGGGTCCATCGTTCCCGAAGTCAGGCGTGGCGTTGGATTTGGCAGGTGGACTCGGAAGACATGCCCTATGGCTGGCCAGCAGGAGCTGGCAGGTTAGCGTGGTAGACCTTTCCGATGTCGCCATTGGAAAGCTAAATCAAGCTGCTCTCGAACTGAACGTCAAACTCGACCTTCTCGTAGGGGACGCCTCCGAGTACAAATTTGAACCGGCTCGGTTTGATCTGATCGTGCTGTTCTATCACCTGGACCGCAGTCTTTTCCCCAAGATCGTTTCTGCCTTGAAACCGGACGGTCTGCTCATCTGCAAAATGCGCACGCGGTGGGATTCGGACGCGAGCTTAGCCGCCTCCGGTACCGGTCCGCTGGGCAGAGATGAACTGCCGTCACTCGTTCCAGAACTGCACGTTTTGCATCACCAGGAACGATCGGTACGGGATCGAGGCGTCGTCGAGTTTGTAGGAAAGAAACCCGAAAATGGACGCAAATCATCGACATGAGTTGACGTTCGGTAGTCGCCGCCATTGACTATTGACCATCGACCATCGAAAAAAAAAAGGCAGCACGGTCGAAACCGTACTGCCCTCAACGGGGAAGGACATCCCTTAGAAGTGGAACCCAATCTCAGCCGTCAGCGCCCGCGGCGTCACATAGTGCGTCCCGCTGAAGGTGGAAAGGAAGTTATACAGCGCCAGTTTGTTAGTCAAATTAATGGCGGTAAGCGTAAGGCTCCACTTGTAATGGTCGCCTTTGAACAGATTGTCGTCGCCCACCGAAGCATCGAACAAATTGCGCGACGCGATACGCGCTGGATTGCGATCGTCGTTCTGGGCATTGATCGCGGGGACCTTGATCAGGCTGGATCCGAATTGCGATGCCTGACATGTGGCGGAGGGCAGCGGGCTGGTCGGAGTCGCGTGAGCGCCATCGCAAGTGAACCCAGCTTGAAACTCCTGGTCGGCGCTCAAGGGGTTTCCGAAGGAATCGCGCAAAAAGACGGCTGGCTGCGCGCCGGGTGTAGTAGTTGACTGCGGGCAATCGTTGCCGGCATCTACCCCGTAACACGGTGCATTACCAGCCACCAGTCCGCTGTCGTACCGCCAGTTGAAGCCGACCCATGGACCACGCTTCCAGGGCTGATATTGCAGATGGGTTGTCTGGTTGAACTTTTCGTCATGGTCAATGCGGAACGGAAGGCCCGCGCTGGTCGACACCGTGGCCCCCGCGCCGCCGATCTGTGGTTGGAAAAAGCGCGCCGCCACGCTGGAGAAAACCATCTGCGCTGAAAATCCATGCAAATTCGGAACACTCAGCCGGCCCGCATATCCAGGAATCTTGGCGTTGTGCCATTCAATGGGAAAAGTGATCGGGGTGTTCCCGAGCACACTGAAGTCGTAGCCGTTGTGCGTGTATTTCGTGATCCACTCGCCAGAAAAGACCAGATACCGTCCGAAGGCCTGTTCGATTCCTGCGTGGATTTCATTGCGAAAGCCAGGGCTCAAAGGGTTCGCCACCGGTGCGGAACAGGCAAGCAGCGGATTCAAAACCGGGTTGCTGCATCCGATGCTGGATAGAATCAGATTCTCATTGAAAGGAGATTCCAGCGTGCGAGCGTAGGAAACACGGAGAATCGTGCTCGTCTTCTTGACGTTGTATGAGATCCCGACACGAGGCTCGGCCTGGCTCGCTGCGGTAAGGCCGTTGTAAATGTCGCCACGCACGCCCAGGTTCATGGACCAGTGCCCTACCGTGATCGCGTCCTGAATGTAAAGCGCAAGCTCCTTCACGTCGGTGTGGCCATTGAAGGCATACGGGCTTCCGCCGCGGGTCAAATCGTAGGGAGCCAGTGTCGCGTTATAAACAGGATAAAAAACTGGGTTGGGGTTATAGGGCTGGCCCTGCGGGTCCACGTAGCCCAGGGATTTGTACGTAGCAAGAGTATTTGGCAGGGCGGGACCGGTGCACTGCAGAGGAGCTGTGACACCCGCGAAGGGAACGTACGGATTCGGGTTCAGTGGCGTCACTTGTGACGCACATATAAAGGGAGAGTTGTAGGCGGGATCCACAATCCCAATCTTGTCATTCTCATTGAGAAACGTTTGTTCGTAGGTGACGCCAGCCTTGATGTTGTTCACCCCTCTGACGTAGGAGATGTCAGATCGAATTCCCGTGTTGGTGAGCGTTCGGTTCTGGCCCACAGACTGCCGCTGAAGACTCGGTGGCCCGAGGTCTGCGAACGGATCGCTGCTCGGGTAGTAGTTGTAGTCGTCGCGCCGTACGAATGCTCCCAAAGTGAATACGGAGTGCGTGCTGATAAGGCGCGTCCACGAGGGCGCGACATTAAACGTTCCAATCTTGGAGCGTTGATCGGCTGCGCCAACGGTAATCGCAGTCCCCGGAACCACGCCTCCATAGTTCTCCGCACCCGGAAGAACTCCGTTCAGTCCGCTCCAGGCCGTCGCGTTTTCGGCGTCCAAGGAGTTCGGCGTCTGGAACCAGCTCCGGCTGTAGCTGAAGTTCAGGTGAATCGTGTCGGCGGGTGACAGTTGGAAGTCCACGCGGTCGAAAACATTCTCTGCATTCCCTTTGTCGTGGATCACCGCGAACTCCGGCCCGTCCAGGAAACGGCCGCTGTTCAAACCGCCCACCGAGATAAAGTTTCCCCAGTTCTTACCCCCATAACCAATATCGGCCGCCACGGTCGACGAGCCAAACGACCCGTAGGAAGTGTTAACGCTGCCATGGGGCGTGGTCATGCCCTGGCCCGAACGGGTGGTCGCTACAATCACGACGCTGGTCTTGCCTCCGTATTCCGCGGGTGGAGCGCCCGATATGACTTCCATGGATTGAATCGAATCGACGGAAATCTGGTTGGAAAACACTTTGCTGTGCTGGTCCGTATCCGGCTGGTCGTCGATGTTGAATGAATTCTCCGCGTGGTCACCCAGCCCGTGCAGTTGGCCATTGGAATCGGACGCGATCCCCGGCGTTTCCGCCCCAACCAGCGAGCTCATCTGCGAAGACGCGCTTCCCAAAGGAACTTTGTCGAATAACTCCCTGTCGATGTCGGTGTGGGAGGTCGGGTCGTTCTCCACCAGGTCTCCCTTATCCTCGACCGTTACCGTGGTCGAAGAGGCAGAGACTTGAAGATTGATCTGGACGATGGTGGGCACGGCTGACCGGACCTGCACATCTTGCGCGGTCTGAGCGAATCCCGCGGCCGTCACCGTCATGTGATACGGATTAAACGGCACGTTCGGGAAACCGAAATTCCCCTTGCTGTCCGTGGTCGTCGTTCGGTCATAGCCGCTGACCGGGTTATGAATCTCCACGCTGGCATTCTCAACCACCGCGCCCGATGGATCCAGGATCGTACCGTTAATCGCTCCCGAACTTCCCGCCGACTGAGCACTCGCAGGCCCTGCATTCAACACCACAACAGCGGCCACAATGGCCGCAGCCAACCAACTCTTGTAAAACGATTGCATGATTCCTCCAATAAATGGTTCGAGAGCGAGTCCGATCAGATCACAGATCGAAGATCGCGGCCCTTTGGGAAATGCTTATTGCATCGGCGCGGAATCAGAACGCAGGTGGAGGACGAATAAATTGGGTGGTGACGGAACGGAAGATTGGGGACACTTCTGCGGCAAAACTCGCCAAGGCCGTGGTAGCCAAAATCGGCGCGGACGCAACCGTCTGCGTATTAATTCCGGCATGAGCGGTCGCGCAAATCGAACAGGTGTGGTGGGATGTGGTCGAGTTCTCGGAATGCGAGTGGGTAGCCTGCACCGCCCCCATCACGCACATCAGGACAACGCAGAGCACACAAACAGCTCTGACCAATCCGCCCCGATCTGACGATGCCTTCAGCATGCCATCCCCAAGTAACCCGTTTAGACGTGTTCCCTTTAGACGATTCTATCGTTAGATGGTCATCCGTGGAAACCAGGCGCAAGAAAAAGTGTGTTTCCCGCCACTCACCGGAACATGGCCTTCAGGCGCGTTGCAGAACGGCCTTCCCCCGTGTTCCCTCCCCTGTGCCCCCCGTGTCCTCTGTGGTTAAGAATTTCGCGTTTGCACCGGGGCGAGAACCAACAAAAGCACTATCATCGGCGCCGCCATTCTCCGACAATCGTCACAATCGGAGTTTACTAGCGACCCGTTTGTCGCAGCGCCACCTGCGTCTTAATTTGATCTTTACTCTGGCGCCCGCTTCATGCGGGCCCTGCGAAGTCCGGCTCAGGGAGAAGTATCTATGGCGTTACAAGTGATTTTGTATTTTGACGACCAAGCAGACGCGTTGCGCTTTGCCCTGGCCGCAGGTTCGGTCATGGCAGGAGACGGAACGCGCGCCACCGGCGACCTGCTCCAGGAAACGGCGCGAGTAACGCGCATCCGGCTGGATGCCGCCAATAAAGGAAAATTCAAACCCAATCCTCCCGAACGCGTTGCCTAACGGCAATGCCGTCGCCGGTCTCACCCCCGCACAGCAGGTTGCGGAAAGACTAAATGCCGTACTTGATTTTAGGTGGCTTGAGCGCTGTATTTGATTTTGGGTGGCGCAGCGCTTCAGCACTGCGGTAACTGGCTTGTTTCCAGAGCCGGCTTTAGCCGCTGAGGGCACGGGACGTTGGTCGGAAAAGACTTTTGCCGCGGATTCCTGGACCACAGCAACTGAAGTCCCCTCGCAGCACGCAACCCGCATTAGAATGTCAGCTATGCCCATCGCTGAACAGGTTTCATCTTCATCCGCCGCGTTCGACCTAGCCTGGGTTCGCTCGCAATTCCCCGCGTTAGCTCAAACCGTCAACGGACACCCCGCAGTCTTCCTGGACGGCCCAGGAGGCACGCAAGTGCCGCAGCGTGTAATCGACGCCATCGCCGACTACTTGTCCCGCAACAATGCCAACTCCCTGGGCGCGTACCACACCAGCCGCAACACCGACCGCATGATCGCGGACGCCCGCTCGGCAATGGGCGATTTTCTGAATTGCGCTGCCGATGAAATCGTTTTCGGCCCCAACATGACGACTCTCACCTACGCCATGAGCCGCGCCCTCGGCCGCGAACTCCGCCCCGGAGACGAGATCGTCCTCACCCTCCTCGACCACGACGCGAACTTCTCTCCCTGGAAGGCGCTGGAAGAAAAAGGCGTGGTCATCCGCACTGTAAATTTCAACGAAGCAGATTGCACGCTCGACATGCAAGACCTGGCCGCGCAAATGGGAGACCGCACCCGCCTCGTAGCCGTCGGATATGCGTCGAACGCGGTAGGCGCGATCAACAACGTAGCCGAAGTGGTGCGACTGGCGCGCCAAGCGGGAGCGCTAAGCTACATCGACGCTGTACACTACGCTCCCCACGGACCGATTGACGTGCGCGCCCTCGACTGCGATTTCCTGGTCTGCTCGACCTACAAGTTCTTCGGCCCACACATGGGCGTACTCTACGGTAAGCGCGAGCATCTGAAGCGGTTGCACCCGTATAAAGTTCGCCCCAACACCGACAACATTCCCAACTGTTGGGAATGGGGAACGCTAAACCACGAATGCATCGCGGGAATCAAAGCCTGCGTCGATTACTGGGAAGAGTTGGGAAGACGGGTGGAGACGGGGCTTGCCCCGTCTGAAACGCGGCAAGCGGCGTCTCTACAGCAAGGTCGTGCACAGCCAACGGTCACAACCCGCCGCGCCGCGATTCTCGCCGCGCACCAAGCGATTCACGAGCACGAGCGCAAGATGACCGAAAAGATGATCGCCGGCCTGCTCGCGATTCCCGGCCTGAAACTCTACGGCATCAGCGACCCGCAGCGCCTCGAAAATCGTTGTGCTACGTTCGTAGTCCGCATCGATCCGCACACGCCATTGGAGTTGGCAACGAAGCTAGGCGAGCGCGGCTTCTTCACCTGGGACGGGAACTACTATGCCCTGAACCTGACCGAGCAGTTAGACGTCGAGCGCCAGGGAGGCTTTCTCCGCATAGGCCTCGCGCACTACAACACGATGGAGGAAGTGGAGCAATTACTGGCGGCGCTGCGGGAAATTGTGTAAGGAGAACCGCCCACGACCAGAACTAGATACGTGATCTGTTGTGATAAACTGCCGCCGCCGGAGAGGGACAAACGCCATGGCGAAAATGCCGCTTTTGCTCGCCAGCGTAGTTCTAGCCTGTAGATTCCTCGCCCTAGCGCAATACCAGCCGAGCCAGTCCACTCACTCTTTGCTCGTCGGCGTGCTAGATTCCAAAGGGAATGCGGTTCCGAGCCTGACGAAAAATAATTTCCGAGTCAAGGTGAACGGTCACCCGGCTGTGCTTCGAGACGCGCCATACAGCATTGCTCCGCGACGAATCGCGGTGCTCCTTGATACGAGCGGCAGCATGGCCGGAAAAACGAAGTGGCTGATCGCGCGCGAGGCGGTGGACGATCTTCTCTCGGACACGCCTGCCGACGTCCACATTGCGCTACTCACCTTTTCCGATCAGGTTCACGACGTATTTGACTTTTCGCAGACTAGAGACTCCATTGCGGCCTGGCTAAAGGAGAGACCTAGTGCGCAGGGTGTCAAGATTTCCGGCAGGACGGCGCTCTACGACTCGGTGCTTGCAGCTACCAAACTCCTGGAACCGACTCGTGCTGGGGATGCGATTTACATCATCAGCGATGGAGGCGATAATGCCAGCAACATCTCGGATACAGACACCCGCAAACTACTGCTGCGGTCTCAAATTCGACTCTTTGTCTTCCTCCTTGCCGAGCCGATGATATTCGCTCAAGAGCGATCGGAGCCGGACTTAATCGTCAGACTTGCTCGCGCCACAGGAGGATTTGTCTTTGGCGTTAAGAGTGATCAACTCGCCTTAGCAGGGGAGCCTTGGGAGTTCGCGTATGACTATGATGAGCGTACTCGATCAAGAGTCAGGCTCTACACGCAAGCACTCAACATTCAGGTCAATGGTTTCTTTACGTTGCTATTTGATGCGTCTCCGTCAGAGAGGAAATCAAACAAAGTCTCAGTCGAGGTCATAGATAACAGCGGTAAAGTCAGGAAGGACTTGGCGTGGACCTACCCGGAAGCATTTCCCGCGACAGGCAAGTAGCGTGTGCGCGCATATTGTTAGGGCCGCAACTCCTCCACCCGATCTTCCCGTCCCACCAACGCGACCTTCGCTAACCCAATAAACAGCCCGTGCTCAACGATGCCAGGGATATTACTCAGCGCAAGCGCCAGCGCCCACGCATCCGCGATCTTCCCAAAGCTGCAGTCAAGAATCTGATTGCCGTTGTCCGTAATGTAAGGACCGCCATCAGGCCTGTTCCGCAATTTGGGCGTCGCGCCCAGCAGCACGATCTTCTTCTCGACCACGGCGCGCGCAAACGCAATCACTTCGACCGGCAAAGGAAACTTGCCGAGCACGGGAACAACCTTCCCCGAGTCCGCGACCACGACCATCTTCTTGGACGCTGAAGCGACCACCTTCTCCCGCAACAAAGCGCCGCCGCCGCCTTTAATCAGGTTCAGCTGAGGATCGACCTCATCGGCGCCATCAATGGTGATATCGATCTCCGGATGTTCGTCCAGCGTAGTCAGCGGAATGCCAACTGAGCGCGCCAGGTCAGCGGTCTTCACGGAAGTTGGGATTCCAACGATTTTCAGTCCCGCCTTCACGCGCTCGCCTAGAGCGATAACCGCGAAGTATGCGGTCGAGCCCGTACCTAACCCAACCACGTCGCCGTCACGCACCAGTCTCGCGGCCGCGCGGCCAGCAGCTTCTTTTTCTACATCATTCGCCATGAGTCTCTCACTTGTTGAAGATTGCGATATAGGCGAGATATCCAGCCAGCACCAACCCAAAAAGACCCAGCAAATAGGATACGAGGTCGATCACGAATCCGGCAGGCTCGAAGGTGTTCGTATCAAGTTGGACCTTGGTCTCACGGTAGCGCCTGAGACCGGCAAGGATCAGCAGCACTCCGCCGACCGTCGAAATAATGCCCAGCCAGGTTGTCAGACCGGGGGTGGCGGAGTTGTACCCCTGCACCTTCATGAATTCGCGCAGTGCGATTGAGAAGCGCCCGATGGCGAATCCGAAAACAATGGTCGCGACGCCGGTTCGCACCCATGCCAGAAAGGTGCGTTCGTTGGCCAGGTGATCGCGCGCGCGATTGGGATTGGGATTATCGGGCATGCCTGAGTAGGAAGGTCCAGCCCGCTATTATTCCACAGCCTTCTGAATCAGCGCAGGGATTCCGGCGATGTTTTTCAAGAGGTCGGCCGGAAAGCCGTGCCGCTGCTGCAAGTATTCCGGTGAATTGTAGGAGAGCCACACCTCGCCTTGCTCGTCTTGCCATGCCAACGCTTTCAGCGGAAGGTCGATGGCCAGCCTGGGCGCGGCGACCATCAAAGGCGTGCCGCCTTTAGGACTGCCAAAGATCAGCAACTGCGTCGGACGCATTTTAAGGCCGACCTTCTCTGCTTCACCGCTGTGATCGATGAGAGCAAACACGGTCACGGATTTCTCTTTGAGAATCGACTGCAGCCGTGCCAGAGTTTCGGTCACTGAGTAGCGACTGGACACATCAACGACTCCACTAGCCACGGGAGGCACCTCCGGTTTTCTGAGCAGCCGTATTCTAGTTCAAAATCATCTTCCCCAAAATTTCCTTGAGCAGCTTGGCGGCAACCGTAGCCGTGACTTGACTATGGTCTTGCGCGGGATTGAATTCCACGATGTCGGCCCCAGCGATTTTCCCGCTGATGGCATGCAGGTGCGCGATCGCCTCTCTCACCGACATCCCTCCCGGCTCGCGATGTGAAATGCCGGGCGCAAACGCGGGATCGAGCGCGTCCATGTCGAAAGAAATGTAGATTGGGCCATCGACCTTCATGCGGTCGAGCGCCGGCAAGTGCCGCATCTCGATGACCTCGACGCCAAATTTCTGCGCCTGCTCCCGTTGATGCCCCGTCATCGTCCGAATGCCGATCTGGATCAACCGCTTGGCCGCGCCCTCTTCCATGATGCGCGCAAATGGGCAGGCATGCGACAGCCGGTTGCCCTCAAGTTCATCGTAGAGATCGGGGTGCGCGTCGAAGTGGAGAATCGTCAGGCCGGGAACATGTTTGCCAAAGGCGCGGACGATCGGCAGCGTAATCGAGTGGTCACCACCCAAACAGACCGGACGCAAGCCCTGGTCAAGCAGTTCGCCGACTTTGGTTTCAATCGCAGAAAACGGCTCCTGGAAGGTGAACTTCAAATCGCCCGCATCGCAGTACGCACCTTCGACTCCGAGGTCGACACCGGTTTCCGTCCACCAGTTCGACGAAATGGAATGCAGGGCCACGCGGATGATGGGCGGCGCTCCCGCCGCTCCACGTAACCATGAAGAGTTGGCATCGAATGGGACGCCGAGAATAGCCGGAGTCCCGGGCTTGGCCGCGTTGGGACGAAGGTTCATATCAATATCCCTCCGTTTTTACAATAATCGCGGCGTGCGCACCTTGCTGTGACCGGCGGCACAGCAGCCTGCCAATGATTTCTTCCCGCTGAATCGGACACGCCGAGCAGCTCATCCGTTATTCTATAGAAGACCTTTTATGCCTACTTCAACTCGGACCACCGGCGGGAGCACAACTCCCGCCATCATTCAAAACCACGAACGTGAACGGATATTTGGCCTGTTCCGCCAGTTTGGATATCTGGAGGCCGAACTGAACCCCCTCGGTCTTCTGCCTCCGCAATCGCATCCGGACCTACAGATCGACAGCCAGTGGGCACGGGAAGCGCGGCGCATTTATTGCGGCAGCGTGGGCGTCGAGTTCATGCACATCGCCGACCCCGAGCGGCGCCGCTGGATTCAGGAACGAATCGAGCTTGCAGCGGAACCGGCCGCGGGCGACATTGTCCAACAAGTCCAACAACGCGCCCTCGATTTGCTGATGCGCGCCGACCTGTTCGAGCAGACGTTGCAGCAGCGCTATCTAGGCAACAAACGCTTCTCACTCGAAGGCAATACCTCCTTGTTGCCGGCCGTGGATGAGATTCTGGACGTGGCCGCCGAACGCGGCGCCGTGGAACTGGTAATGGGCATGAGTCATCGCGGCCGCCTGAATGTCATTGTTCATTTGGCAAGGCGTCCGGCCGAGCAGGTGTTCGCCGAGTTTGAGGACGTTGATCCGCGCAGCGTATTGGGATCGGGCGACGTGAAGTATCACATGGGCGCGACTGGCGAATATGTCACCAAGACCGGCAAGAAGATTCATATCCACCTCGTGTCGAATCCCAGCCACCTCGAAGCCGTCAATCCAGTAACCGTCGGACGCACTCGGGCCAAGCAGGACCGCGCTGGCGAAGGCGGCAAGGCAAAGTATTTGCCCCTGCTGGTGCACGGCGACGCCGCCTTCGCCGGCCAGGGCATCACCGCAGAGACGCTGAATTATGCCGACCTGGCCGGTTATACCGTGGGCGGGACCATCCACGTGATCGTCAACAACCTGATCGGCTTCACTACCAATGCCCGCGAAGAGCACTCCTCGCGTTTCTCCGCGCAACTGGCGCGCCGGCAGGCGATTCCCATCTTTCACGTGAATGGCGAAGACGTCGATGCGGTCATGCGGATCGCCCGCATCGCAGCCGAGTACCGCTACCAATTCGGCACCGACGTGGTCGTCGACCTGATCGGCTACCGCCGCCATGGGCACAGCGAGGTTGACGATCCCACCGTGACCCAACCACTGATGTATAAGGCCATCAAACAGCATCCGCCCCTGTATCGGATCTACGCCAAACAAATCGGCGTGGATGACGACAATGTCGCCGCGCGCGTGGCGACGATCAAGAGCGAGTACGAAGCCGCGCAAAAAGACGCGACGCAAGTCACCAGGAAACCGCTGATGCGCGATCTTCCCACCTACTGGAAAGACTATTTCGGCGGCCGCTATAAACCGGAATACGAACAGCTCACAGGCGTCTCGCAAGAAGAGTTGCTGGAACTCACCGAGCGTTTGACCACCTATCCGGAGGGTTTCCACATCCACCCCAAGGTGAAGAAATTGCTGGAGCAGCGCAAGGAAATGGGTACTGGAAAGAAGGCCGTCGACTACGGCATGGCCGAGGCGCTGGCTTTTGCCAGTCTGGTGAAACAGGGGATTCCGGTACGCCTCAGCGGCCAAGACTCCCGCCGCGCAACCTTCAATCAGCGGCACTCGGTGCTGCTCGATGTTGAGGACGAATCGGAATACGTTCCGTTGCGTCACATAGCACCCGGCCAGGCGGCGTGCGACATCTACAACTCCACGCTTTCGGAAGCCGGTGTCATGGGATTTGAGTACGGTTACAGCCGTGATTATCCCGAGGCTCTGGTTCTATGGGAAGCGCAGTTTGGTGATTTTGCCAACGTTGCGCAGGCCGTGATCGATCAGTTTGTATGCGCCGGCGAGGACAAGTGGTTGCTGCTCTCAGGCCTGGTGCTGTTGCTGCCCCACGGCTACGAAGGCCAGGGTCCGGAGCATTCGAGTGCGCGCATCGAGCGCTTCCTCCAACTGGCGGCGCGCGACAACATCCAGATCTGTCAGCCCTCGAATGCCGGGCAGTATTTCCACCTGCTGCGGCGCCAGGCGCTGCGCAAGTGGAGAAAGCCCCTGGTCGTATTCACTCCCAAGAGCATGCTGCGCCATCCCGATGCCCTGTCACCGCTGGAAGACCTGACGCATCAGAGGTTTCTGCCCGTCATCCCGGACACAGAAGCGCAGGACGCCAAGCGGATCCTGCTTTGCACCGGCAAAATCGGCCATGAACTGCGCACCGAGCGCCAGAAGCGAAATAATAACGACCTCAGCACAGCCATCGTCTTCCTGGAGCAGATGTATCCGTTCCCCGAGGCGGAACTGACCGCCGAACTGGAGCGTCATAGCGCAGCGCGAGATATCGTGTGGGTACAGGAAGAGCCGGCCAACATGGGTGCGCTCTCCTACATGCTGCCGCGCTTAAGGTACATGGCAAATGATCGGCCAGTGCATTCGGTGAAGCGTTCCGCGAGTGCGAGTCCGGCCACCGGTTCGGCAAAAGCGCACGAGGTCGAGCAGAAGACGCTGTTGGCGCTGGCCTTCACAGCACAGGACTGAATGGCCCGCGGAAAGAGTCGGTGTTGGACTTGATTTTGGGTGGGCTTGCCTTTGGGTGGCGCAGCGGTTCGCCGGGGGTTGTACTCGCTTTTGGGTGGCGCAGCGGTTCACCGCTGCGATAACTCGTTTTCTGGAACCGGCTTTAGCCGCTGAGGTGAGACTGCGACGCGGAAAAATGCTCTTTCCGGAGACTGTGCCAGCGCAAGATCAAAATAATAGCCCGGGACCGATTCTCGATCCCGGGCTATTCGAATAACAGGCAGACGGGTCAGTCCCCGTCTCCTACCGCGACCAACGAATTGGTTTACGGCCAGCGCTTGGCTACATCTTCCCAACCGGCGACGCGTGCCGGCGGGGTTGTACCCTGGGCCGCAACCACCGGCGGAATCCGCACTGGCTGCTGCGGCGCGGCGGCTAAGCTCGGCTTGGGCGCTTCCACCTGCTGTTCTTTTTCATCCGAAAGCAACGGGGCAGCGACGCGCAAGGCTTCAACTTCCTTCTCCAGCCTGGTCAGTTCAAGTTCCTTCTGCCGTAATACTTCGTACACATTTTTCATGCTTGGCACCTGTGTGTTCGAACAAGCGATTAAGCGCAGACTATGGGTTCCACCGCCAACTTGTCAAGGGAAACAGGCACTTACCGGTCCATAGGTGGTTATCGAAACACCACGACCGCGACCAGGATCCCCAGAATGAGGACAACGATCGCCAACAGATTTACGTGGTTCGCCAGCCACGATTCTTGCGCGGGCGTGGTGTTGGCCAGGAAGGCCGGCACGAATTCCTCTTCCTCATGCACCGGCGCCTCAGAGGTGGACAACACGCCCCCCTCCAGCTCCTTTTGCATGATCTCACTCTCCTCTTTTTTCTTACGCTCCTTCTCCGCGGAATTCCTCTTCGCGACATCCTTCCGCTCACAATCAAGGCAGAACGTTCTCCCCTCGGAAACCGGGAATCCGCAGGAAGCGCATTTTTGCACCCGGAGCATGGCCTCAGGGACAACCAGCTCTGGCCCGGGCCCTGTTGCTGGCACTGGTGCTGGCGCTGGTGCCGCCGACGGCGAAATTGACTCCGGATTAGGGGGGATTTCAGGCGGATTGTTCAGAGGAGCGTCAAGCGGAATCGCGGAAGCCTGAACCGCGCCACCCGCCACGGAAGACCCGGCGGCCTTCTCCGCCTCCAGCCTGGGCGCCGGCGCGGACTTCCGCCGCTGCTCCGCCAGATCAAGGGCCGTCAAAGTCAGGTCGGCCATGCGTTGGAGCGCCACTAGATCGCGCTCCTCAAAAGCGTAGGGGTGATCGGAGAACAGTTCAAACAGCCCGCGCACCGCCCCGTCACGCCGCAGCAATGGCAAAACGACGATGGACGCAATCCCCAGCGCCCGGCAAGCTTCCAGATTCACGCGCCCGTCGACTTCCGCGTTGTCGCAGCGCAGTAACTGTCGTCGCGAAATACTTTCGCCCGTCAGTCCGGAGCGGACCTGCAGCCGAGCCCCCACCGCCGGCGCCGAAGCACCAGCGCTGGCCCGGCAAACCATCTCCTCCCCCTGGGGTAGGGCAAGAGCAGTTCCGGTGGCGCCGGTGATGTACTGCGCGCGCTCCACCAGCAACTGCAGCGCGGAGTCCAGTTCCGTTTCTCGCAGCACTGGGTTTCCGTTGGAGTTGTCGCCGGCAGCGCTCCTCCCCGCGATCCCGTCCTCGGCGCCTGGGAACAGATTTTCGGGTTGGGCGGATTGGTGCATGATCAAGGGCTGAACCGAGTCTCGCCTCGGAGACTCTGGCTGTCAAGAGTGTGCGGGGGATATTAGAAGGTCTGCTAGTGGAGAGCCGGGCGCCCCGCCCGTGTGGAGCGGACACTCCTGTCCGCTGCCTTTGACTTTGCATTATCGAGCACGATTCGGCAGGTCAAGGCAATCAAGCCCCAGTGATTCTCGGCCCCACCGAGAACTAAGAACAACACCAAGGCCAAAGGCAGCGGACAGGAGTGTCCGCTCCACATGCGCTGGCGTCACTACGATTTCTCGTCCTTGTGCCGCAGCCATTCGATAAACATCTGTTCCTTCGGCTTGTCATAAGCCATGAGCAGGTGCCGAATGCTGCGTCCGCTGACAAAGTGGCACACTTCTTCCGCCAGGTTCTTGGCATGGTCCCCCGCCCGTTCGAGAGACTGCGTCATGAAGATAACCTGCAGGCTGGAGTGGTGCGCGATGTTCTCCGGATTCTCGATATGCCGCAGAAAGATGATATTGCGCAGCCGGTCCATCTCCGCATCGGCGCGCAGTACGTCGATGGCTTTCTTGACATCGCGCTGCGAAAACGATAGCCCGACATCGGCCAGCATCTTCTCCAGAACCGTAGCCATGTGCGTCAAGTCGCGCGCATCCTGCGAGTCCAGACGCCCTCCCGCAGCCTGCGCGCTGGTGGCAAAACTCAAAAGCAGATCCCCGATGCGCTCCAGTCCGATCATCACCTTCATGCAAGCCAGCAGTTGCCGGGTTTCGGCCTCCGGAACGCGGGTGATGGTCGTGGTCACGCCATTGTCCACTTCCAGGTCAATGGCATCGAGTTCTTTTTCGCACTGCCGGATGGCATTCAGCCGCGACATCGAACCCGTCGCGATGCCCTCGGCCGCGATGGCCGCCGCCTCGCGCGCAAGTTCACAGGCTTCCACCGTGCGCCGCACCAGGCCCGTGTGCGAGGGCTCAGGCGGAGGAGTATTCACGGCTGTGCTCATAGACAAAACTGCCTCGCTTCGTTGGATGCCGGATCCGCTCTGCTGGACGCAAGCGGCACCAATCCAGAGTGTGACACACACTCCTAGCAAAAGCATAATTGCCAGCGTATCGAGGCAGGTTACAACTCGGTGAATTTCCTGTCATCGCAGCCGTTTCAAGTCGTATGCGGATGCGCGAGGTAGTGCTGCCTCAGCAGGTCCTTCCCGTAATCATTCCCGTTGGGCGTTCGCACCACACAGTGAATATGCTGTTGGGTGGGCGCCTTGGGATCGGCCGCAAACTTCGCCAGATTGGCTGGCCGCTGGTGGTCGAATTCAATCAGAATTACCGGACTCTGCACCCGATAATAGAACGCGCTATCACTCTCCGCGCCGCCGATCCAGCTGAACCACGTGTTGTCGATGTGCCGGTCCACTTCGTCCATCTTCACGCGAGTGTGTCCGTCGTCCATATTGCTGACGTAGAGCTGGATCAAGTCTCGCAGGCGGCGTCGTGCCGCATTCGCCAGGTCGTTGGCGCGTAAGCCGGCATAATCCAGTACCACGTTGTCCTTGAAGGCCTCGGTCAGGTTGTTATTGCCTGTCTTGGAGAAGTTAAGTACGGCCTGCCGGCGCTGAGCGTCGGACAGCGCGCGCAGCATTTCCAGGCCGTCGTTCTGCTCCTGTTGCAGTACGACGACTCCTTTGTATTTTCCCGACGTCGCCCGAACCGGCTCCGATCCCAAAAACAATGGCGTCATCACCACCTGATCGCCAAAGACGAAATAGTTGATGATGGCGTGATGGCCCGAGAACTGCCAGCCCCACGGTTCGGTCGCGGAGGGTTTGCCCAGGATGGTGATGAAATACAGCCATTCTCCCAGGAAAACGCGATCCTCGGCCAATTCCGCCAGCGTCTCGTTCAGGCGCATGACGTTACGGGTCAACTCGAATCCTTTGGTGCTCAGCGATGCCCGCATCAGGCCGAACGCCGCATCCCGCTGCGCATCGGTCATTTCTTGGAGGCTTATCCCCTGGCGCGCGTAAAAGTGCTGATTCATCCACTTTCGCCATTGCGCGTCCTCGACCGGGAACATCGTCCTGGCCAGCTGCACATTCGTCAGCGAAGCGATGAGCTTTCCCGCGGCGTTTCGCACCGGCTCCGTCGCAACCCCACTCCGGCTGATTTCAAACAGACTGGGGATAACCTTCCCGTCGGTAGTGATTCCCCGGAACGGCTCCGCGAGCCCTTCCCGCTCATAATCCTCGGACATTTGGCGAAAGCGCTCTGCCACATCCGCCGGAGTCGGAGTCTGTGTCTGGCCGAAGGCCCACGGGGCAATCACGGCCGCGGAAATCAGCGATGAAAGAAAATCCCGACGTGTGGGGAACTCCGGCTCGGGGTGGGTATGGGTGTGACCGGGATGATGCAGTTTGTGTGCCACCTTCACCTCCGCGACAAGTCGCAGCAAGATAGCATGCACGGCAGAGCCGTGCAATCGAGAAGGCCGCTGGTAGCGCACAGTCTGAAATCCACAGGGATTGAGCTGGAACCCGACCTGTGGCGAAACTCCTTTACATGGAAAAACCGCATTTAGTGATTGTCAGGGAAATCGACGGAAACCCTATCCAGGGCACCTGTTCCTCATGCAAAGACGTACTATTCGACACCAGTGCAAGCGAGTTCGCGCGCGTACGAAAGCAAAATCTCAAGAACCAGTTCCGGGAGCATTTCAGGAACGTCCACGAACGCGAGGACGCCGGCCGGCCGCTGCCGTGATCGTGAGAGAAGCTGGAGTGCCCGCCCACCTGGAAACTGCCGCACCACCGCGCCATGAAATATTACTATCGTTATCGCGTGTAGAGACGGGGCTTGCCCCATCTGGTGGTCGCCCGCGAACTATGCGCGAGCACGAACGGGAAGGGCGCGGCTCCCGAGCCTGCCCTGAGAGCAGCCGAATGGTGCCGCTACTACCAGCATAACGCGGGCTTAGCCCGTGAATTTCCGCTGTGTACTCTCTCAGGCCGCGCGGCATCCAGAACAGGATGACTTACCTGGTGAACTTCGGAGAATCTGGCAAGAACTTCATCGAAATAGGCAAGCGCCCCAAGGTTCAGGAAACTATGCTTAGGCTTGCGGTGCCCTTAAGGCAGACGGAATTTCGCCGCATTCGGAGACGAGAAACAATGCAGAAGCGCAAACTTGGAAATAATAAATTGGAAGTTTCGGCCCTCGGCCTGGGCTGCATGGGAATGAGCTTTTCTTACGGTCCGGCTCGAGACAAGCAGGAGATGATCTCTGTTCTCCGCGCCGCCGTGGAACGCGGCATAACATTCTTCGATTCGGCTGAAGTCTATGGTCCATTCACAAACGAGGAACTCGTGGGCGAAGCTCTTTCTCCGTTCCGCGGAAAAGTGGTGATCGCCACCAAGTTCGGGTTCAAACTCAAGCCGGACGGAAGTCCCGGCTTCATTGGTCCGGATAGCCGCCCAGAGCGCATTGAGCAAGTCGCCGAAGCCTCGATTAAGCGCCTCAAGGTCGATGCCATCGACCTGTTCTATCAACACCGAGTCGACCCGAACGTGCCCATCGAAGACGTGGCCGGAGCCGTAAAGGACCTGATTCAGAAAGGTAAGGTCAAACACTTCGGACTTTCTGAAGCGGGAGCAAAAACCATTCGGCGCGCTCATGCTGTCCAGCCCGTCACTGCAGTCCAGAGCGAATACTCGCTGTGGACGAGAGGCCCCGAAGCGGAAGTATTGCCGACCCTCGAGGAACTCGGAATCGGTTTTGTTCCCTATAGCCCTCTCGGCAAGGGTTTCCTGACGGGGAAGATGGACGAAAACACCAAGTTCGACAAAACCGACTTCCGCAGCACGTTGCCTCGTTTTACACCTGAGGCCCTCAAGGCGAATCAGGCCCTGGTGGATCTGCTCGGCAAGATCGCACAACGGAAGAAGGCGACCCCTGCGCAAATAGCGCTCGCATGGCTGCTCGCCCAGAAGCCCTGGATTGTTCCAATCCCAGGCACAACCAAGCTGCATCGTCTCGAAGAGAACATCGGAGCAACTGCAGTCGAACTTACGCCCAATGATCTTCGTGAAATCGAAAGCGCCTCCTCAAAGATCAAGGTGGAAGGGGCGCGATACCCAGAAGCCATCGAGAGAATGACAGGGTTATGAAAGGTTAATCCATGTACAAGGCAAAGGCTTATTCCGCTGCCAGTGCGACATCGCCGCTGGCCTCTACCACGATCGCGCGTCGCGATCCAACCGAACACGACGTACAGATTGAAATCCTGTTCTGTGGTATCTGCCACTCCGACCTTCACTCGGTGCGAAATGAGTGGAGCGAATTCATGCCCACCGTGTACCCGATTGTCCCCGGCCATGAGATCGTCGGCCGTGTCATCAAGGTCGGCTCCGCAGTCGCCAAGTTCAAGCCCGGCGACCTCGCCGCGGTTGGCTGCCTGGTCGACTCGGACGGCACGTGTCCCGAGTGCCGCGCCGGCTTTGAGCAGTTCTGCCCCAACCTCACACTCACCTTTAATATGCCGGACAAGCACCTCGGAGGCGTCACCTACGGCGGCTACTCCCAGAGCATCGTCGTGGACCAGCGGTTCGTCCTGCGTGTCCCCTCGAATCTGAACCTCGCCGGGGTCGCTCCTCTGCTCTGCGCCGGAATCACCACGTACTCGCCCATGCGCCGCTGGGGTGTCACCAAAGGCAAGAAAGTTGGCGTGGTCGGGCTAGGCGGACTGGGCCACATGGCCGTGAAATTTGCCCATGCGCTCGGAGTCCAGGTCGTTGTCTTCACCACTTCACCAAACAAAAAGGAGGACGGACTTCGTCTCGGCGCCGACGCGGTCGTAGTCTCCCGCAATGCCGACGAGATGCAAAAGCACACCGGCAGCTTCGATTTCATTCTCGACGCCGTCTCCGCCGATCACGATATCAATGCCTACATCAACCTGCTTCACCGCGATGGCAACATCACGATTGTCGGGGCACCGCCGAAGCCTCTCGCCATCGCTGCCTTCGGTCTGATTATGGGCAACCGGAATTTTTCGGGCTCGATGATCGGCGGCATCGCCGAAACTCAGGAGATGCTCGATTTCTGCGGGAAGCACAACATCACCGCCGATGTCGAAATTATCCCGATCCAGAAAGTCAACGAAGCCTACGAGAGGCTGCTCAAGTCCGATGTGAAGTACCGCTTCTCCATCGACATGGCTTCTCTCCGGTCTGAGTGAATAGAAGGCCATGAAGTGAGGAAATACAAGATATGGAAATCAAAAAAAATGGCTCGCAACCCTCTGTCAAGGGATCGTCAGAGTGGTTCACGGGCACCGTACGGATCGATCCACTGTTTCAGGCACCCGATCCGGCGCTCGTTCAGGGCGCCAGCGTAACTTTCGAGCCGGGGGCGCGGACTGCATGGCACACGCATCCGCTCGGTCAGACCCTGATCGTAACGGCCGGTTGCGGCCGAGCACAGCGTTGGGGCGGGCCGGTCGAGGAAATCCGCCCGGGTGACGTGGCCTGGTTTGCGCCCGGCGAGAAGCATTGGCATGGCGCCACGCCGACCACGGCCATGACGCACATCGCCATTCAGGAAAAGAAGGACGGCAAGGTGGTCGACTGGATGGAACAGGTCAGCGACGAACAATACCGCGAATCTTAGACCAATTGGGTGCCCCACCCTTCCCGCATCTTTTCGCGGGAGGGTGGGGGTTTTGACGTCCCGACGTGGGACGAAGCCAGACAAGCGGTCGCAAAATGCGCGACAAGGGTGGGGCAACCCTGAAGGAATGAGTGCACATGCCAACGCGAAACGATTCTCTAACAGACCGCCTTTCTCGATCTCGCGAAATTAACATCACTGTGACCGGCAGAAAGTCAGGACGCGCCATCTCAATCCCGGTCTGGTTTGTCTCGGAGGACGACAAGCTTTACCTCCTGCCGGTGCAGGGGTCGAACACACAGTGGTACAAGAACGTAATCAACAAACGGACGCTTCGGATCGATGCGCGAGGCGCAGGAGCGGAAGTCAAGGTAGTTCCGGTCACTGACGCCACACAGGTGTCGTCCGTGGTCGAGAAATTCCGCGCCAAGTATGGGACCATCGACGTGAAGAAGTACTATTCAAAGTTCGACGTTGCCGTCCTCGCTCAGATTCCAGGAACGCCATCATGATTGCAAAACGAGGTATTCTCGAAGGCGTGAAGACTAATGGCAAAGTAGTGCCTTTGCGGGGCCCGGGCAACG
>Ga0209448_10000183_pt1 | contig 22895 bp, 20 predicted proteins | sample BogFormECP14_OM2_FD_188245 | JGI IMG/M metagenome (GOLD analysis project Ga0209448, IMG submission 188245) | Bog forest soil microbial communities from Calvert Island, British Columbia, Canada - ECP14_OM2 (SPAdes) (version 2) | ecosystem: Environmental > Aquatic > Freshwater > Wetlands > Bog ... | reverse complement strand
GCCTCAGGCATGTCCTTGTAGCCGGAGTTCAGTGACCAGGGTCGCGAATGCCGCACGATCAGCTCGCCGACGGACCCAACCGGAACTTCTCTGTCGAACTGATCCACGATCCTGGCTTCGAAGTTGTCTGGGTCCACGAGCTTGCCGCTCGCACGGAAGTCGTCGGGGTTCAGCCCCGAGCGCACAACTGCAGGCACCTCGGTCGACCCGTACACGGTGTAAACGTCCATCCCGAAACGTTTCGCGAAGGATTTACTGTCAGCGATCATCGGGGCAAGAAGTGCATACCGAATGGGATTGTCCCTGTCATGGGTAGACGCCGGCTTATTGCGCAAGAAGTTAGCCATCGCGGCGAATATGTATCCCGCCGTCACTCCAAGCTTCTTTGCATCATCCCAGAAGGTGTCAGTCGAGTACCTAGGAGCGACACCCAACGACGCGTTGCGCTGCAGCGCGCCGTACACGATGCTGGTCCCGCCGGCGTGGAATAACGGGTTGTACAGAAAGAAGCGGTCTTTGTCGCCAATCTCGGGTGGGAAATTATTCTCGGCATACGTGTAATGGTGCAGATATGAACACCGCACGCCCTTCGACGGTCCCGTAGTTCCGGAGGTGAAGATGAGCGCAATTTCATCCCAGACGTCCAGCTGGTCGACCGTCGGGGGACACGCGTCATTTGTGCTGGCGCAGTCATCCCAGTGGACTACGTCGGAGTCAACGAGGTCGTCCTTCGACGCACCGACGGCGATGACGCGTTCGAGGTGCGGCAGCGTAAGTCCCTCGAGCTCAGCCAGTAATTCAACATGGGCGATGAGAATCCGGCTCTGGGCGAGATTGAGCGCGTGCTGCAGGATCCGGCCTTTGTAGGCGGGGTTCAGCGGCGTGAATCGAGCCCCAACGGCGTTGATGGCGAACCAGGACTCTAGCGCCGCCTTGCCGGTAGGCAACCAGACCGCCACGTAGTCCTCACGCTGGACGCCGAGGTCCATCAGACCGTTCGCGCGGCGCCAGACCCTCTTGGCGAGGTCACCATTGGTCCAGACTTCGCCATCGAGGAATACTGCAAATACGTCGTCAGGACGTTCTGCCGCGCGTCGGCGAATGATTCGCGGAAGTACCGCGTCATCAGGATCCGGCAGGCGCAAATCTTGTGTTGCCGACATACGTAACACCATTCTCCATTCGGCGCCACCTGAGGGCGGACTGTGTAGCTGGGCAGGGCCACAGTTGTTAATACTGTCCCCCGAGGCGAGTGTGAGCCCAAGAAACAGTCCGTACCGGTTTGATGGCGATCACACACCGCTTCTCAGCTGACCGCTCGACGCTATCTGGGATGAAGACATCGTTGCCGAGAACTCTTCGACGCTGCGCGACGATCGCCTCCGACGCGCGCCGCACCGAGTCGAGGTCGTCGCGGATCTCGGCCTCCCCGAACGCGAGCACACCGCGGGTCTGAAAGTAGTCCTCTTGATTTTCCTCGATCAGCACACTCACCTGCCTGTCGCGTTGAACATTGGCGACCTTTTGGGCTTGTCGAAACGATGCGACGACGATCGTCTCGTCCATCAGCCCATACGAGAGGGCTGTCATGTGAGGCCAGCCGTTCTTGGAATTGGTGCCCAGAATCAGCATCCAATGGTTAGCCAAGAAGGTGGTCACCTCGGCTGGTTCCAGCCGGATCTGCGCTCGCCTACTCGCCACGTCAAGCTCCTGTCCTACACCACGGTCACATGATTCAGACGCCATCGGCGGGGCGCTGACATCCCGTGTGGCCGTTACCACTTTGCAGCTAGCGTGTGACAGAAAGATCGTGATGTCAATAGTTGACTACTAGATCATTGGATTTCCGCTTTAGTCGATCGGCTGTCGGTGCACGACGTGCCGGGGCAATGCCGGAACCGTGGCCCAGGTAACAGAAGACCCAGATTGTTGCCTACATAACAACTCGCATGTACGATAGTCAATTACTAGAGTTATTGAGCTCCTGTGGCTCGGGTCACGAGATCCCTGACCACGATCAACAGGGTTGAAGGTCTCCAGACCGTGGCGGAGGCCTGGCGCGGGGCCAGGTGTTCCTAGTCGAGGATCCACCGTCTCCCACTCTCCTGATCGAGGAAACGTATGACTGTCACGCGAGATCGTCTATATATCAACGGCTCCTGGGTGAAGCCGGAAGGCGAAACCCGCATGTCGGTGTGGGAGTCGGCCACTGGCGACGAGATGGGATCGGTGGTGATGGGGACCTCAGAGGACGTAGACGCGGCGGTAGGGGCCGCAGCTGCCGCATTCCCCGCGTGGCGGGCGCGGTCCGTGGAGGATCGGGCCAAGTATCTGCACGCCATCACCGAAAATCTATTCGGCCGAATCGACGAAACCGTCGAAATCTTCATGCGGGAGGTGGGGACGGTCCGGTCCGTTGCCATCGGCTTCCAGTCGCTTGCAGCAAGCCAATTTGCAAGTCACGCCCAGATGGCACGCACCTTCGAGTGGGATCAGCATCTGACGAATTCCACCGTCACCCACGAGCCAGTGGGTGTTGTCGGTGCCATCACGCCGTGGAATTTCCCGCTGCTGCTGGCATGCGTCAAGTTGGCTCCCGCGTTGGCCGCCGGCTGCACGGTCGTCCTCAAGCCCGCCGAAATCGCGCCGCTCACCGCCTTCCTTCTTGCCGAGGCCGTCGACGCGGCCGGCTTGCCAGCTGGTGTGTTTAACCTGGTTACCGGCACAGGAACCGAGGTGGGTGAAGCGATTGTGTCGCACCCGCTGGTGGACATGATCTCGTTCACTGGCTCGACCCGGGCGGGCCGACGCATCGGTGCGGTGGCCGCCGAGACGGTAAAGCGTGTTTCGCTCGAACTGGGCGGCAAGTCGGCCTGCGTCGTTCTCGACGACGGCGACCTCACCGAGGCCGTGAACGCAGCAATGACCTCGGTTACCTATAACAACGGCCAGGGCTGCGCGTGCCTCAGTAGGATCATCGTGCCACGCAACCGTCTCGATGAAGCGGCTCAGATTGCGGCCGGGTACGTGGACAAACTGGTGATCGGAGACCCACGCGACGAGACCACGACCCTCGGCCCGCTGGCCTCGGAGGAGCACCGGTCGCGGGTTGAGGGATACATCCAGAAGGGGATCGACGAGGGGGCCAAAGTCGTGGTCGGCGGAGTGGGGCGCCCCGTCGGCCATCCCACTGGATTCTTCGTTCGCCCAACGGTATTCGTCACAGATGATCCAACCTCGACCATTGCGACCGAAGAGATTTTTGGGCCTGTACAGACGATCATCGCTCACGATGGAGACGACGACGCAATTAGAATCGCCAACAGCACCATTTATGGTCTCGCTGGATCTGTGTTCAGCGCCGACCCCACGCGCGCGTCACGGGTTGCCTGCGCGATGCGATCGGGCCAGGTGGATATCAACGGAGTCTTCTACGATTTCGATGCTCCGATGGGTGGTTACAAACAGTCGGGAAACGGGCGCGCGTTCGGCCTAGCGGGGTTCGCAGAATTCCTCGAGCTCAAAGCGATCGCGACCGCTCGGTAGATGGGCTGGCGGTCGCGATTGATGTCGACCGGCGTCACTGCACAGATTGTCAGGAAGCGATTGGAACCACCTCAGTAGTTCTTGAGCAGAAGAGGTTGTTTGAAAATGGGCAGATTCGAAGGCAAGGTCGCTTTCATCACGGGAGCAGGCCGAGGTCAGGGTCGTAGCCACGCCGTTCACTTCGCACGTGAAGGTGCCGACGTCATAGCTGTGGACCTGTGCGCCTCAGTGCCATCTGTGGACTACCCGATGGCAACCGCCGACGATCTCGCCGAGACCGCCCGGTTAGTCGAAGAGCTCGGTCAACGCGTCGTGGCGCGCGCGGCTGATGTCAGGGATTTGGCTGCGCTTTCTGTTGCACTCGACGACGGGGTAGCAGAGTTCGGGGGTGTCGACGTCGTCTGCGCAAATGCGGGCATCGGCGGGAGCGGGCCTGCGATGCAACTATCGGAGCAGACTTGGAGGGACATGATCGACATCAATCTCACCGGGGTGTGGCATACGGCAAGGGCCTCGTTCCCGCACCTCGATAGGCGCGGCGCCGGCTCCCTGATCATTACCAGTTCCCTGGCCGGAGTCCGAGGTCTTCGAAACATCGCCCACTACTCGGCGGCAAAGCACGGTGTGATCGGGTTGGCCAGGTCTCTGGCGTTGGAGTGGGCGACACGCGGCATCCGTGTGAATGTCGTTGTACCTACAACGGTCGACACCCCGCTCATCCACAACGACCCTACCTACCAGTTGTTTGCCCCCACATTTTCAGGCCGACGCGGGCCGCCGTCGAGCCCGCCTTCGCCTCGCTGAACGCGATTCCCGTGGCATGGATAGATTCGGCCGATGTATCTCGCCTGGTGGCCTTCTTGGCTTCCGACGAGGCCCGTTACATCACCGGTGCTGTGATGCCGGTGGACGCCGGTGCATCCGTTTGATTTGTAGATCCCGACGATATGAACGGGCGGTCAGATGAGACGGCAACGGTCATCGAGCCGGCCGGCGGCTGTGTCAGTCGTCGAATACGTCGCGTAGTGAACCGGAAGGGGACGTTCCCCATTACTACATCTATCGATATTCTAGTGCTAGAGTAGAAGCTAGGTCCTCTACAGGCGTGATCCGCAAGCCGCCGCCAGAGTTTGCTCACGTGTCTCTAGCCGTGCGTCGTAGCGGCGTTTCCAACCAGGAGGTAGCTGAGAATGACACTGCGCGAATTGGTAGATCGTTCTGAAGTGGCGTATATGGCCAAACCCGCCGGTTGGTTCCAGATCGGTTGGAGTCACGAGTTCGCGATCGGAGCCGTCAAGCCACTGAAGTACTTCGGCCAAGATCTTGTGGCCTACCGAACCGAAGATGGGGTCGTGCGCGTTACCGATGCGTTCTGTCCGCATTTCGGCGCACACCTAGGGTACGGGGGGAAGGTCGAGGGTAACTGCATTCGCTGCCCGTTCCACGGCTGGACGTGGGGACCCGATGGGTTCAATCAGGAAATTCCCTACAGCGCCAAGCGAAACAGGTCAAAGCAGCTCGTCGGCCACGTGGCTGACGAGCGCAGCGGTATCGTCTACCTGTGGTACTCGCCCGTCGGTGATGGGCCGATCGGTGAGCCTCCGGCCATTCAGGAGCTCACGGACGAGGGGCATCACACACCGTACCCGGATGGTTGCAAGTTGTGGGGCGCCAGTAGGCTTTTCCCGCAGTTCATCTTGGAAAACAATGTTGACTACGCCCATCTGAAATACCTGCACGAGTGGGACACAATCCCGGACGCCGAGCCAATCGTAGTGACCGACGAGACATTCCTGACGATATTCTCCGGTGACATCGTTACCCGGCAGGCGCGTAGCAAGCTGCGACTGGAAACCACTGCTCACGGTATTGGCCTGATAGTCAGCCGGATGTACGGTATCCGCGGAGCGGTCAGCGTCATCGGGACTACACCGATAGACGATCTGTACTCGGACGTGCGGGTGACGGTAGCGGTCGAGCGTTTCGAAGAGGACGGCATCGGTGTTCCGCCTGTCGTCGACGGCATACGCAAGGCGCAGCTCATCACAACCTTTGAGCAGGACATCCCGGTCTGGGCCAACATGAAATACAACGTGACTCCGCCGTTTCCACGCGAAGAAGCGCATGACTTCGTCAAGCTCCGGAAGTGGGCGAAGCGCTTCTATCCCCAGCTAGCCAACGACGTCGCACGGGTGCACGATCCGCAAATGGTCGAGAGCTGAAGAACCTAGGAGCGCGCGTTCGTTAGTCCACCTCGGCCGCAACCCTCGTCGGGCCGCCGCTTCGTCGACCAGAATAAGTTGCTCGGGGGTATCGAACGTTATCGGTTGCGCTACAACAGGGTTGCTCACAAATGCGGACGCGGATCACCGCCAGACGCTTGTCGGCACCTCGTTGAGCTCATCTAGACTTGTTGGTGTTTCAGTCCTCGAGCACGGCCAACGACCAGCTCATTGACTCTATGCCGGCGAGGTTTCCAGCCGAGCGAGTTTACGCCCGAGTGTCGCCCGAAATTAGTCTATGAATTAACTATCGAATGGTTGACTACATTAGTTCTCATGCCCTAGCGTTAGGTGGGCTTTGGGGCTCAGATGATTCGAAGCGCCCGCGCGGGCGAATGTCATCGACTATGACGTGAGGGCCATGCGGGCCAGTCTCATCTGTCGTCTGCTCGACGTTTGCGCATCGAGGGATGCTTGTCGCCCGTGGGAGGTTCGATGAAATCATCGCAACAGCCGTCCTTTGTCTTCGTGCATGGTGGTGGCCATGGTTCGTGGTGTTGGGCGCAGGTGCAACGACATCTGAAACGGCCAAGCCTCGCGGTCGACTTGCCGGGCAGAACGGGTTCCGAGGAGTGCCGCAGCACGCTGCGTATCGAGGACCTCGCGCGCGCCGTGCTCCGCGACGTCGACGTCGACGTCGCGGAGCTTGGGCCGGTGGTGCTGGTCGGGCACTCGATTGGCGGGGTGACGGTGGCTGCCGTCGCCGAGCTCCTTGGAACTCGAGTACAGCGTTGCATTTTCGTGTCCTCCCCGATGCCCGCGGAAGGTGAACGCATCGTCGACACGATCAACCCGATTCTGCGGTGGTTCTGCATGCGCGCCATTCGTCAAGGCTGCCGTGATCTCACGTTGCCGCCACCGGTTGCACGTCTGGTTTTCTGTAACGATATGAGTACCGCCAACCGTCGCCTAATGCTGGACCGGATGACGCCCGAGGCGATGGGAGTCGTTGTCGAGCACGTGCATTACGGTCCGGTGATGCAGCGTGTACCAAAGACTTTCATCAAGCTGGGCAGGGACCGAGCGGTTCGCCCCCCTCGTCAGGACACGGCGATTGCAAACTTGGGCTCAGGCGTCGAAGTCCTCCACCTGCACACTGGTCACGACGCCATGCTGTCCCGCCCAGCCGAACTTGCCGCCGTGATCGAGAGTGCGTGCTAGCGCACGTCCCGGCTACGGTCCGCGGCATCGCCGCCATGAATGCGATCCGGATTCTCACTCTTGGGCCGATTGCCGAGCGCGTGACTTCGATGACTTCCTCCACGAGAGTGAGTTCCCGCAGCCGCACCGCCACTAAGACACCGGAGCGACGGCCGGGTCCGGCTCGATCTCTCCGATCACCGGGTTCCAAAGACGCACTTCACACTGCTGATAGATGCCGCCCTGATAGAAGGGTTCGGCCTTGATCCAGTCCCAGACGGTCTTTTCATCGTCGGCCTCGAACACCACCATGGTGCCGATCTGCTCGCCCCTGTCGTTGTTGAATGCGCCGGCCAGCCGCACCGCCGCCAGGTTGGCGCGGAAATAGGATCGGTGCGCCGCGCGAATGGGCTCGCGGTTGGCGACGGCGTTGGGGTGGTCATAGCCCACCATGGCGTAAAGCGGCACGTTCACTTTCCTTTCGATCGTGCTTGCGGTAAATCTGCGGCACCCGCCGGTTTGTGTTCTGGAACCGGGATCGGCGCATAGCTGGAGAAGGCGGGGGAGAATCGCCGCGAATGGATGCGCCAGCGGCCGTCGTCGCCCCGGCGATAGACATCGATATGCTCGCCCACCACGGCCGGCGTGGCCGGTGCGGGGCCCTCGGCGTCCGCGCGATAGAGGGTGAGACTGACTTCTCCGGCGATCTCATCGGCGCCCAGGCGCGAGAATCGCAGCTGGGAGATCATGTGCCGGGTGCGGATCGCCCGCCTGGCCCTCTCTTCCCACGCCGCCTTCAGCTCCGCCGCGCCCCTTGGCGTGCCCCAGGGCAGCTCCATGGAGCCATCGGCAGTAAACAGCGCGGGCACCGCGGCGGCGTAACCGTTGTCGATGCGCCAGACATATTCCGTACACAGAGCGGTCAGCGCGTGGCGTTCTTCAGGGGTTACGTCTTCGAAGTCGAAGCGGACCTTGTTCACGCGTGGTGTCCTTTCAGGCTTGAGGCGGCGGGGCCCGGTTTCCAGGTGGCTGAAACCGGCGACCGTTTTCGTCGGGCTCGACAGAGCCGATAGCCACTTTTATACGTCACATGGAACATATGCGCAATATATAGATGAAGATATTGAGGACCAAGATCCTTGGTAGAGGTCAAGATACGCACCGCAGTTTGACAGGTACATACTGTCATGATAGAGATGTCACTCATGGACAAGGAACCTGACTCAGACATCGCGGATGGCATCGCCGAGGCACTCAAGGTGGGGGCGACGCTGATGTTGCGTCATCTGGCGCGGGGCACCAGCCTCACATCGATAAATGTGTTGGCGGCGCTGGCTGCGGAGGGTCCTTCTCGGCTCACGGCCCTGGCGACGGCAACCGGGATTGCTCAGCCGGCGATGACGCAGCTGGTTGGGCGGATGGACCGAGAGGGCTTGGTCGTTCGGCTGATCGACCCCGAAGACGGCCGCGCCACGCTGGTGGCTATCACCGACGCCGGGCGGGCACTGCGGTCTGAGCGGCACCAGTCGGCGCACGAGCGCATGGCCGAACTGCTCGACAGGCTGTCTGCCGACGACCAGGCGATGCTGGCCTTGGCGATGCGCGTTGCTATGCCGATGCTGCAGCAGCTGACCCGCGACGCCGCCGAACACCCGCAGTCAGAGCCCGCGGCCACGTCCTTGATCACCTGACCCAACCTTTTAGAAGATTCCGAAATGTCCACTGATATCGCACAGGAGCGGCTGACTCGCTCCATCCAGGAGCTGTACGCCAGCGATCCGCAATTCGCCGCTGCCCGCTTCGACGAGGCGGTCTCGGCCGCGATTGAGCCGCCCGGTCTGCGGCTGCCGCAACTGGTCGGCTCACGACCGAGCAGGCGGCTTTGCGCCGAGTGGCCACGCTGGTCGCCCGCCGGGTCGAACCGTCGGAGGTGTTCGACGTGGTGACCAACGAAATGTGTCGGTACGTGCCCGCGGACTGCGCCGGCCTGTGGCGCTACGAGACCAGCGGCGAGATTATCGTCGTCGCCGCCGCTGCCGATCCCGCGGCGCTGGCGAGATGGCCGGTGGGCACCCGAACTCCGGTGGAAGGCAACACCCTTGCAACGTTAGTGCAACGCACCGGCCAGCCCGCGCGGATCGACAGCTACGACAACGTCGCCGGGCCGATCGCTGCTCGCGTGCGCGCGGTGGGCGTGCGCGCGGCGGTGGGGGTGCCGATCATCGTTGATGGACGCGTGTGGGGCCTGGCGGCGGTCGGTTCGCTGCAGCCCTGCCCCATGCCAGCCGATACCGAGGTGCGCATCGGCCGCTTCGCGGAACTGATCTCCACTGCACTCGTGGCCGGTTATCGCGACGAGCAGAAGCGGCAGCTCCTGGCTGAGGGGTCACACCGTTTGAGTCTGGTTGACGCGCTGCTTGAGGGACGAGCGTTCGACGATTGGAGGCTGCGCGACGTCGCCGGCCGTCTTCGGCTGCCGATCAACGGTCCTTTCGTGGTCGTCGCCGCCCACGTTCCCACCGGAGGTGATGAGCCGCTCCGCGAGATCGAGTCGAAGCTGCGTAGCCTTGACATCTTTTCGGCGTGGCGGCTGCTGCCTGATGTGCAGGTCGGGGTCGTGCACGTCAACTCCGACCAAAAACTCGACGTCGTTGTTGCCCTGCTGTCTCGCACGACCACTGCGCGGGTGGGTGTCAGTGCGCCCTTCGGGGATCTGCGCGATACGCCACGAGCCCTGCACCTCGCAAGAGTGATGTTGCGGGGCCCGACCGACTCCACATCCTCGGTCGCACTGTTCGACGGCTCCATCCTGGCCACCGCTGCCGTGAGCGCGCCGCAGGTGATGGTCCAAACGGTCGCCGCAGTGTTGGACTGTTTTAGCGATCTTCCCGATGGGGATCGGGAGATGCTTTTCAAAACATTTCGGGTCTGGCAGAACAACGATACGTCCGTGGGCGGTGCGGCTGAAGTACTTATTTGCCACCCGAACACGGTCCGCCAGCGGTTGCGTCGGATCGAGAAACGTACCGGCCGATCCCTCTCGCGGCCAAGGGATCTCGTCGAACTGTGTTTGGCATTCGAAGTACAGCGCCGACTCATGTAGCCGAAACCATTGACACTGCGGACGAGCAGAAAGCTCCCACGCAACAGATGCCAGTCGTAGAACTGAGAGAAGGAGTGCGATGACCAGGCTACTCGAACGCGCTTGGGTACCGCTGGTGATGGTGATCGTTGTCGCTATCGCGGCGTTCACCGTCACGCGGCTGCATGGGATCTTCGGATCACACATGTACACACCGGATGTCGGCAACTCCGATGCGATCGTGCAGTTCAACCCCAAGCGGGTGTTGTATGAGATTTTCGGCCCGGCGGGCACGGTGGCCGATATCAATTATTTGGATGAGAATGCTCAGCCGCACAGCCTCGATGCCGTGACGTTGCCGTGGTCGCGCATGCTGGTGACGACGCTAACGGCGGTGGCCGCGAACGTGGTGGCTCAGGGTGACAGTGACACCATTGGTTGTCGCATCACGGTTAATGGTGATGTGCGCGATGAGCGATCCGTGGATGCCCATCATGCTCAGACATTCTGTTTGGTGAAGTCGGCATGAGTACTCGACACAGCTCGACCTCCGACACCCAGGCGCGCCCGGTGATTGCCCGCACCATCCGGTGGCTGTCGGTGCCGATCATCCTGGGCTGGCTGGCGGTGGCGGTGGTGGTCAATGTCGTGGCACCACAGCTCGAAGAGGTCGGTGCGGCGCACTCGGTGGCAATGACGGCCAAGGATGCTCCCTCGACGATCGGGATGATGCGTATCGGCAAGGACTTTCAGCAGTTCGATTCCGACACCACGGCCATGGTGCTCTTAGAGGGTCAAGGCAAGCTCGGTGATGACGCGCACCGGTTCTATGACCAGCTGATCGACAAGCTCTCCCAGGACAAGACCCATATCGAGCACATCAACAACTTCTGGGGCGACCCACTGACCGCGGCGGGCTCCCAAAGCTCCGACGGCAAAGCCGCCTATGTGCAGCTGAACCTGCGCGGCGATCAGGGCGGCACGGAAGCCAACGAGTCGGTCGCGGCGGTGCAGCACATCGTCGACAGCGTGCGCCCACCGCCGGGAGTCAAGGCCTACGTCACCGGTGCGGGGCCGCTGGCCAGCGATCGGCGCGTGTATGGCGACGCGGGTGCCAAGAAGATCACCGGCGTCACCCTGATCGTCATCACCGTGATGCTGCTGGCGGTCTACCGCTCGCTTTTCACCACGTTGTGCATGCTTTTCACGATCGGCATCGAATTGGAGGCCGCCCGCGGTGTCATCGCGGTGTTCGGAAACAACAACCTCATCGGGTTGTCGACGTTTGCGGTCAATCTGCTCATCGTCCTGGCCATCGCGGCCTCCACCGACTATGTGATTTTCTGGGTGGGCCGCTATCAGGAGGCCCGCAACCGCGGCCTGGATCGTCAAGCCGCCTATTACGACATGTTCTCCGGCACCGCTCACGTGATCGTGGGGTCGGGGCTGACGGTGGCCGGCGCGATGTACTGCATGAGTTTCACCCGGCTGCCCTACTTCCACAGCCTCGGCGTGCCGTGCTCGTTGGGTCTGCTGGTGGTGCTGGCCGCCTCGCTGACGCTGGGGCCGGCGATGGTGGTGGTGGCCAGCCGGTTCGGGGTGTTCGATCCCAAACGCGCCCATCGCGAGCGGGGGTGGCGCCGCATGGGCACTATGGTGGTGCGCTGGCCGGGTCCGGTGCTGGTCGCCGCCACCGCAGTAGCCCTGGTCGGATTGCTTGCCCTGCCCGGCTACACCACGAACTACAACGACCGCTACTACATCCCCGGCTACACCCCGGCCAACATCGGCTATCACGCCTCGGATCGGCACTTCCCCCAAGCCCGCATGGAACCCGAGCTGCTGATGGTTGAGGCCGATCACGATCTGCGCGACCCGGCCGACATGCTGGTGTTGGACCGCATCGCCCGCGGGGTGTTTCACATTCCCGGGATCGCCCGGGTGCAAAACATCACCCGCCCGTTGGGCACCCCGATCGACCACAGCTCGATCCCGTTCCAGATCAGCATGCAAAGCACCCAAACCATCGAAAACTCGAAATATCTTCATGGCGCCATCGACAATTTGGGCAAGATCAGCGATGAGCTAGGGGTGACGATCGGCATCACCCAGCGCATCGCCGACCTCACCCATCAACTCACCGGCATCACCCACGATCTGGATGGCCAAACCAACCAGATCAAAGCCGACACCACTGAGTTGCGCGACCACATCGCCGACTTCGACGACTTCTGGCGGCCGATCCGCAGCTACTTCTACTGGGAACCGCACTGCTTCGACATCCCGATCTGCTGGTCGTTGCGATCGTTGTTCGACGGCCTGGACGGGATCGACAAGCTCACCGACGACATCGGCAACGTCACCACTGACATCGACAAGCTCGATGTCCTGCTGCCGCAACTGGATGCTCAACTGCCGCAGTTGATCAACACTCTGCAGACGGTACGAGCGATCACGATGACAACGACAAGCACCTTCTCCGGACTGATCAATCAAATGGATGCGTTTTCCCAGAACGCCACCGCCATGGGGCAAGCGTTTGACGCGGCCAAAAACGACGACTCGTTCTACCTGCCGCCCGAGGCGTTCCAGAATCCCGACTTCATCCGGGGTCTGAAGTTGTTCTTATCCCCGGACGGTAAATCCGCGCAGTACATCATCACCCACAAGGGTGATCCGGCCACCGCCGAAGGCATTTCGCATATCGACGCGATCATGCAGGCCGCCAGTGAGGCGGTCAAAGGCACCCCGCTGGAGAACGCCAACCTGTATCTGGGCGGCACCGCTGCCACCTACAAGGACATGCGCGACGGCTCGATGTATGACCTGATGATCGCGGTCACCGCGTCGATCTGTTTGATCTTTCTGGTCATGCTGGGCATCACCCGAAGCCTGGTCGCCGCCGCGGTCATCGTCGGTACTGTCACCGTCTCGCTGGCCTCCTCCTTCGGCCTGTCGGTGTTGGTGTGGCAGGACCTTTTGCACATGCCGCTGAACTGGCTGGTATTGCCGATGGCTATCGTCGTCATGCTGGCCGTGGGATCGGACTACAACCTGCTGCTGGTGTCACGATTCCAGGAAGAGATCCACGCCGGGCTCAAGACCGGCATCATCCGCTCCATGGGCGGCACCGGCGGGGTGGTCACCGCCGCCGGAATGGTCTTCGCCTTCACCATGGGCTCCATGCTGGTCAGCGATCTGCGCATCGCCGGCCAAATCGGCTCCACCATCATGCTCGGACTGCTCTTCGACACCCTGGTGGTGCGCTCCTTCATGACCCCGTCCATCGCTGCGCTGCTCGGGCGTTGGTTCTGGTGGCCCCGACGCGTCCACACCCACGCCGCCCCACCAGCGGCGGTTGGCACCCCCTCCCGCGCTCCAGCGGCAGATGACACGGCCACCACTGAGCCGCTCGGGATGCAGGGGATGAGCCTCGAAGGACAACAATGAGATTGGGCAAGCAGCTGACTGCTCTGGCAGCGATGACAGCGGCTGCGGTCACGCTGGCCGCCCCGACGCACGCCGACGTGGATACCGATTTCGCCAACCAGCTTCATGGCTACGGCATTTACGGGCCCCGCGACTACAACGCGTGGCTGGCCAAGATCACCTGTGAGCGACTCGCAAACGGCGTCGACAACACCGCCTACAAGTCCGCCCAGTTTCTTTCCCGCAACTTGGCGAGTGGCACCAGCACCGCGCAGACCTGGCAGTTCCTCGCTGCCGCAATCACCACCCACTGCCCCGACCAGACGCCAATGCTGACAGCGGTCGCGGGACCACACCGATGAGGTTGCGCTATAGCTCCGGGGCGAAGCCACGGCATTGAGATTCCAGGAGGGCACATGCACCCATCCATGCGGGAGTACGACCTCGTCGTCGTCGGCTCGGGCCCCGGCGGGCAGAAGGCCGCGATCGCCGCGGCCAAACTCGGCAAATCGGTGGCGGTCATCGAACACGGCCGAATGCTGGGCGGCGTGTGCGTGCACACCGGCACGATCCCATCGAAGACACTGCGCGAGGCGGTGGTTTACCTCACCGGCATCACTCAGCGCGAGGTGTATGGCGGGAGTTACCGCGTCAAGGAAGACATCAGCGCATCCGACCTGTTGGCTCGCACCCAACACGTGATCGGCTCGGAGCAGGATGTCGTACGCACGCAGCTGATCCGCAACCGCGTCGAGCTCTTCACCGGCCACGGCCGCTTCATCGACGAGCACACGCTATTGGTTCAGGACCAGTACCGGGGCAAGCGGGTTGCGGTCAGCGGACGCAACATCGTGATCGCCGTCGGTACGAAGCCGGCACGACCGCCCGGCGTGGAGTTCGACGAACAGCGGGTGCTGGACTCCGACGGGATCCTCGACCTGAAGTTCATTCCGGCATCACTGGTGGTGGTCGGTGCCGGCGTGATCGGTATCGAGTACGCGTCGATGTTCGCCGCTCTCGGCACCAAGGTGACCGTCGTCGAGAAGCGTGCATGGATGCTGGATTTCTGCGATCCGGAAATTGTTGAGGCCCTTCAGTTTCACCTTCGCGAGCTGGCGGTCACGTTCCGGTTTGGTGAGGAGGTGACCGCCGTCGACGTCGGCGCCTCCGGCACTGTCACCACACTGGCCAGCGGCAAGCAGATCCCCGCCGAGGCCGTGATGTACTCGGCTGGTCGGCAGGGCCAGACCGACGATCTGGGCCTTGCGAACGCGGGGTTGGGCACCGACAGCCGCGGGCGGATCTTTGTCGACGAGACGTTCCAGACCAAGGTTCCCCACATCTACGCCGTTGGCGACGTGATCGGGTTCCCGGCGCTGGCCGCCACGTCGATGGAGCAGGGGCGGCTGGCCGCCTACCATGCATTCGGCGAACCGACAGCCGAGACGGCCCGGCTGCAACCCATCGGCATCTATTCCATTCCCGAACTGTCCTACGTGGGCGCCACCGAAGTCGCGCTCACGAATGATTCGATCGCCTACGAAGTTGGGGTGTCACGTTACCGTGAGCTGGCTCGCGGGCAGATTGCCGGCGATTCGTACGGCATGCTCAAGCTGCTGGTTTCCACCGACGACCTAAAGCTGTTGGGCATTCACATTTTCGGCACCAACGCCACCGAGCTAGCACATATCGGGCAGGCGGTGATGGGGTGCGGCGGCACTGTCGAGTACCTGGTGGATGCGGTGTTCAACTACCCGACGTTCACGGAGGCTTACAAGGTCGCCGCGTTAGACGTCATGAACAAGATACGCACGCTCAGCCGGTTCCGTGGCTGATACCGGCGCTGATTCGGTCGCGGAGTCCAACCGATGTGGGTGCTCCGAGTCTGCGCGAACCCGTTGGCATTGACCCGAGAGGAGATCTCCATGCACCGACCGAAGCGCACCCGGAAATCCAGGCCATGCTCGATTCGACAGGTCGGGATCGCGGTAGTCACTGGCAGCTTCGCTGCACTAGCGTTCGCGGCAACCGCAGCGGCCGACGCGACCGACGACTACCCGATTCCGCACCGGATGATCGTCACCACCTGTACGGCCGAACAGATCCTGGCCGCAGCGCGCGACTACGAGCCGATCTACTACGAGCGGTACATGATCGACAAGCACAACAAGTCGGCCGAGGTTCAGCAGACCGCGGTCGACAGTGCGCATTACTTCTACTCACTGAGCCCGCAGGATCGGCGAGCCTACTCAGAACAGATGGCTACTAACTTCGCAGATCCGATGACCGCGGCGTGGCCCAACTGGGCCAAGATCTTCTTCAACAACAAAGGCGTCGCCGCTGAAGAAACCGACCACTGCACCGACTACCCGCCCGACGACCAATCCGTGTGGGGCTGGTCACCCGCCCGATGACGACGCGGTTGTGGGCCGGGACTGGGCCGTGCCGGCCCCGGGCGCGGAGTTTCCCCCTCGGGACCGCCGGGCAGGGGATGGGTCGAGCGGGAAAAGCCCGCGAGCCGTCAGACCCGCAACGCAGCGCCGAAGCCGCGGGTTCGTGATCGCTCGGCGGCACGAGCCGGGTTCGTCAGCCCGAACACTGTCTGGTGCTACGTCTGGGCGGCAATAGTTCGTCACTGTGACGCTAGTCCCGCCGGTCGCCTACCAGCAGGGCTTCATTACGATCGCGACCCAACCCTGGTCGCCGACGGCGATCCGTCACGGCTCGCTGAAGCACTGCTGGAAACCATCGCGCAGGACCAGGAATCAGAGCGCCAAACCGACCGGGCCGAAGGCGATCTCGCACGCATTCTGACCGCACTGCTGGCCGGCCTCCGCGCAGAACGAGCTCCGCCAGGCCGACATCCGCACCACCGACGACGGCGCGGTCATTCACGTCAAAGGCAAAGGTGGCACGGACGCAGCTCTGTATCAGAGCGCAGAGGCGAGTTCGAGTGCCAGTGATGCATGGTGCTGTGCGGCGTCGCCAAAGACTTCGGGGTCAGTGGCGGGGTGATCACCCATCATGTTCTTCTTGAGTCGGGAGTACACACTCTCGGTGACGCATGCGACGCGCCAGTTCGTAAATGCCAGATAGTAGTCCAGTTCATCGATGCTGCGGCTGGAACGCAATCGGTAGCGGTCCACGATCTCCGATCGTGTGAGCATTCCAGGTGCCGAGGTAGCCGTCTTCTGTCCCAGCGCGTTGCTTTCTCCAGGCTCAGTCCACAGCATCACCAGCGCCGCGAGGTCGGCGATGGGGTCGCCGAGGGTGCACAGTTCCCAGTCGACGACAGCGAGTACCTCACCCGTGGTATCGAACAGCACGTTGTCGAACTTGTAGTCGCCGTGCACGAGTGCTGCACCCTGCTGCATAGGGATACGTCTGGTGAGAATATCGAAGGTATGGTCGACTTCGGGTATGTCGCGAATCTTGTTGACATCCCATTGCTTTCGCCAACGGTGGAGCTGACGCGAAACATAGTCCTCGCGTCTGCCTAAGTCGCCGAGCCCGACTTTGTCGACATCAACCTCGTGGATCTGGGCCAGCGTATCGACGAGGTTCTCCGAAGCGGCGCGGCGCTGGTGCGGGGAGAAGTCCCTCTCGGCGTCCTTCTCGGATGCAGGTGCCATCCCGTCCACGAAGTCCATCATGAAAAACGGTGCGCCGGAGACGGATTCGTCGTCGCAGAAGAACAGTGCCTTCGGTACTGGCACATGGCCGTCGAGGGCGGCGATGACGCGGTGCTCGCGTTCCATGTTGTGTGCGGTGGCGGCGACCTGGCCGATCGGAGGACGCCGCATGACCCAGCGGTTGCCAGCCTCGTCACGGACTATGTAGGTCAGGTTCGAGTTGCCCTGAGTGATCCGTGTGAAATCGACTTCACCCTGAACGGTATCGATCATCTTCCGGAGGTAGATCTGCAGATTGTGTTGATCGATGCCTGGCGCGGCCATTTCGGCGTTCTCCGTTCAACGTTATTCGAAAGCCTCACATCAAGTGAGTCCCAAGGCAGTGCTTGTGATCAAGAGCACCCGGTGCCATACTATAGTCGTCGATAGTCGATCTCACAACTATAATGTGGCCGGCCCATCATAACGCAGGGCCGTCGTGGGTCGATTTGGTGCGCTGGCCCGCCATTGGCACAAGACATGGAGGATCATGGATATTCGCTTGGACGGCAAAGTCGCAGTAATCACTGGCGCGAGTAAGGGCATCGGTCTAGCCATAGCGCGCGGATTCGCAGAGTCGGGCGCATCAGTGATGCTGACCTCCCGTAAAGCGGAAGGCCTACAACAAGCCGCTGAAAGTATCGGAGTCAACGCGACGTGGCACGTTGCGAACGCAGGCGACGGCGCCGCGGCAGCTTCAGCCGTGCGCGCCACAATCGAGCGCTTCGGGCGTATCGACATTCTGGTCAACAACGCTGCTACGAACCCGTACACCGGCCCAACCCTCGGCATTGACGAGAGCCGCGCGGCCAAGACCATGCTGGTGAATCAGATGGGTCCCGTGATCTGGAGCCGATTGGTCTGGGATGCGTGGATGGAAACCAATGGCGGGGTCATTGTGAACGTCACCTCCGCAGGTGCCCTCACCGTTTCCCCGGGCCTAGGAACTTACGATGGCACCAAAGCCGCCGTGATCGCCCTCACCCGTCAATTAGCCTGGGAACTCGCGCCCAATGTGCGCGTCCTCGCTGTGGCACCGGGGACCGTCAAGACCGACATGGCGCGTGCCATCTGGGAAGGCCATGAAGATGAGCTGTCCACGACCACGTTGGTCGGACGGTTGGGTGAACCCGAGGACGTCGCCGACCTAGTCACATTCCTGTCGTCTGACAATGCATCCTGGATCACCGGCCAAACCTTCGTTGTTGACGGCGGGATGCTCTCCCTGCCCCCGGGTGCCGAGCACATGGCAGACCTGGCTACATCGGCATAAGCCAAGACGACGAGACCAACGAGAAGGCAGACCAAATGGCTTGGGATTTCTCGACCGAACCGCAGTTCGACTCAAAGCTGAAGTGGATGAGGGAGTTCCTTGATGATGAGATCCTCCCAATTGAGGCGCTGGATCTGCCCTGGCACCAACTGAGGATGGCGATCGCACCGCTTCAAGAGCAGGTTCGGGCTCAGGGTCTGTGGGCAATGCACCTACCCTCGGAACTCGGGGGACCCGGATATGGGCAGATCGAACTAGCTCTGATGAACGAGATTCTCGGCCGCTGCATGTTCGCACCCACCGTATTCGGTTGCCAAGCACCGGATTCAGGCAACGCCGAACTGCTCGGACTCTTCGGCACCGAGGAGCAGAAAAGCCGGTGGTTCCAGCCACTCCTGGCGGGGGAACTTATTTCATCCTTCTCGATGACCGAGCCGGGGGCGGGTGCTGACCCGCTCCTGCTACGCACCACCGCAACAGAGGACGGTGACCACTGGGTCATCAACGGACACAAGTGGTTCTCGTCGAATGCGTCCATCGCTGACTTTCTCATTGTGATGGCCCGCACCGCACCGGATGCCGAACCGCACCGCCAGTACTCGATGATCATCGTCCCCATCGACACTCCTGGCGTGAATGTCATTCGCGACGTGAAGAACATGGGTGATCCCGGCCATGAGACCGGCGACTGGAATGGCCACGCAGAGGTCGTCTACGACAACGTCCGCGTACCTCGCGACAACATCCTCGCTCGTGACGGAGATGGGTTCCTGCTCGCTCAGAAGCGGCTTGGACCAGGACGCATCCACCACTGCATGCGGTGGATCGGGCAGTCGCAGCGCGCATTTGACATGCTGTGCGAGCGCGCTGTCACGCGCCGGACCCACGGATCCGTACTAGGGGACAAACAAACCGTCCAGAACTGGATCGCAGACTGTTACGCCGAAATGCAGGCTGCCCGGCTGATGACGCTCCACGCGGCATGGAAGATCGATTCAGTCGGCAGCTCCGGTGCCCGCACCGAAATCGCGGCCATCAAATACTTCGGTGCAAAGGTGCTCTACAACGTCATCGACCGGGCAATCCAGACGTATGGATCGCTGGGATATTCGTCCGATATGCCCCTCGAATCGATGTACCGGCATGCCCGCGCGGCGCGCATCTATGACGGTCCGGACGAGGTTCACAAGGTCACCGTGGCCCGCCGGGTTCTGAGGAACTATGCGCCCGCCGACCCGCCAACAGAGCACGTACCCACACGTCACGCTGCCGCGTTGCAACGTTTCGCGGATCTGCTGGAAACAACGGCCTGATTGTCGCCCAGCAATGACCAACGATTGAGAGGGAGAGACGGTTACCGATGCATCCACTACTGCCAGCGACGCTGCAGGACCAGTATCTACGAGAAGGGCACTGGACCAATCAGACTCTGGCTGCCATCGTGTCGGCGCACGCACGCGAGTTCCCAGACAGATCAGCGATTCTGGGCAACAGGCCGTTCACATACTCTGAACTTGACTTAGCCGGACGCCGACTCGCCGCAAACTTAACGGAGTGCGTCGCACCGGGCGACGTAATCGTGGCGATGCTTGATACCAGCTGGGTCTGCGTCGTCGCGGCCGTTGCGGCATCACGGCTCGGCGCTCAACTGCTCCCGCTGGCACCAAAAGTCCCGCCACTGCGCGCCGAGGAATTGACCAAGAACCTTGCTGCCAAAGTTGTTCTCATCACTCAAAGTGCATTGAGCGAATCGTCGCCTCAATGGTGGACATCGCCCACAGTGGCGCGAGTGATACGCCATGGTGGAGACGAATCGAGCTCCGCATACATTGCACTCGATGACGTGCTGAGTTCTGCAGGCGACTTCGACGAAATCAGAGGTGACGCGCATGAGTCGCGATTGCTGGTGCAGACTGAGGGTTCCACCGGTCAGTCCAAGGTGGTCATGCAATCTGAGAACGCGCTGTTTTACACCTCAAGGTGGTACGCAAACAGCCACGGGCTAAATGAGCAAAGTCGCTACTTAGGCCTTGGCCCGAACGGGCATGTCCTCACGTCGTGCTTCATGATCTACGCGCCCTTGTTGACTGGTGCGAGTGTTCTGCCGTACGCGGGGTGGCAGCCGAGCGAGCTGGCGCAACTAGTCAAACAACACGGGTTGACCGCAAGTCTCATGTCGGCCACACACATCTTCGACCTTTTGCGCCTCGATCCCACGGAGCTCGACCAATTGCGCTCGCTCAACACGATCGCGGCTGGAGGCAGGCCGGACCATTTCTTCCCCGAGTTCGAAAAGATCACGGGTGCAACAATTCTGAGATGCTACGGCATGTCTGAGTGCCCAATCCATACCATGGTTGCGGCGAAGGACAGGGCCTCGTACGGCGACACAGAGGGACGAACGTTCCAGGGGAGCGAACTGCAGGTGGTAGGCGCCACCGGATCTGACGACGTCGGTGAGGCTTACGTGCGAGGGCCGGCCCTTTTCCTTGGTTACTTCGGACGCGCCGATCTGACGAAGGCCGCAACTACAGACGATGGCTTCTACCGGACCGGAGATCTTGCTCGCAAGGACCAACAGGGCGTGACTCTCAGTGGTCGAATCAAGGACACAATCAGGCGTGGATCGCTAACCATCTTCCCGTCAGAAGTCGAGTCCAAGTTGAAGACTCACCGCGCGGTGTTCGACGCGGCCGTTGTCGGTCTGCCTGATGAAAGACTAGGTGAGCGGCCGGCCGCGGCGGTCGTTCTGAATCCGGGCACGACCCTAACGCTGGAGGAGTTGGTCGAACACCTTCAGTCTCAGGGTGTGGCGAAATACGCCCTGCCGGAATCGCTGCACCTAATGACCAAGCTGCCGACCTCGACCGTCGGCAAGCTGAATAAGAGGATCCTCCGCGATCTTCTAGGTCAAGAACAAGTGCAGTTGTTGAAAGCCAGATGAGAGGCATGCTCGCGGCAGTTACCGTCTGCTAGAACCAGTCTGTTGCAGCGCGGACCATCAGGGGACTTCCGTCATGGAGTCGATAGGCACGAGCCGGCCGTGTTGGTGGCCGGTCTTGACGCCGTCAAGACCGGAAAACAAAGCCGCAGTTAACGAGCGGGAATGAATCGGAACGAGGCAGAGCGAAACGGCAGGTAAGCCGATATTTTGCCTCGTCAAGGCTGGGGTTCGAGTCCTCTTAGCTCCACGAGATTGAGCAGGTGTCGTCTGCGGCTCCGACATTAGCGGCGAGCGGCGTGTGCATGTTGCTGCCATCAACACGATCCGCGGATCCGCAGGTCATCTGGCGTCGTTTAGCGTCGTTTCGCGTACTCGATTCCGTCGTCTTCGCAGTTCACGCCGTTTTATGCGCCTGGTTCGATTCCCGGCAGCTCCACCAGAAGGACCGCAGATCGGGCTCGTGTCGAGGTCCCGCACCGGTCGGCGGCGGTTCCAGGCGCAGGTGTCCCTGCGCTACATCCGAAGTTGGCGGTGCCATTGCGGCGGCGACAATTCAAGTCGAACATGTGATGCCGCAGAAGTGAGCGCGCGAGCAGCGAAACGACCAGTGCCGCCACGTATCCCGGCCTTCAGTGGGCGGACGTCAACGCATCGGGCGACGGCTCCCAGCGCGTTCAGGCCGCGACGCCTTCCGCGCAGAATCGCGCCCGCCATCAATCCACAGAAGAAGCCCAGAAGGAAGAACCTGCGTGCGCGTCGCTTGTTCCTCCGCACAACCGCCGATGCGATGAATCCACATGTCGCCGCAATAATGGCTACCGCGAGAAGAGAAATCAGATGTGTCGGTCCGAGCGACCCCAATCGCAACCTCCGGGCCGTCGTCTGCGTAGGCCGCTTGCCCGATCCAACCATCGTCTTCGCCGGACCAGCATTGCTGGCCAATGTTGGTAACCAAAGCGAGGATGAAGCGTTAGCCGCCCGCTGCCTCACGACATGGCTGTCCCTGATCGCGGAGGCCCGGGGGAGGGTAAGCGACACGATCGCAGTCTCGTGGCACTCACTGGCCCAGTTCTCCGCGAGTCCGGACCTGCACAACGAGTTCCTCTCAGCGGTTGATCGGGGCGATGGACTCCTCAGATGCGGGACTGGGCGCTCACCAGGGCCTGCGCGAAGAGGTAGTCCTGGGCCAGCCAACGGTCGAAGGAGTGCTCGGGCAGCGATCCTCCCGCACGCCCTCGAGGAACGGGTGAACAGTGGCCGCCTGCCACGCGGCGGTGTGACGGCTCATCAACGCATCGGCAGTCATGGTGTCTCGCATCGGGCGGCAGCGTCGAAGAACCGCAGTTCGAGTTCCATCGCCTGGTGATACAGGGCGGCCAGGCGGTCGTGATCACCGCCGTAGCGGTCGAGCAGGCCCTCCAGACGTCGGGCTAGTGGTCTGTCTGTGAATTAGTACGGTAGTTTGTAGTATGCCTGTTATGACAGCTGCGGCGTTGCCGGTCAGCGATGCCCAGCGCGCGGAGTTGGA
>Ga0209448_10000181_pt1 | contig 22988 bp, 18 predicted proteins | sample BogFormECP14_OM2_FD_188245 | JGI IMG/M metagenome (GOLD analysis project Ga0209448, IMG submission 188245) | Bog forest soil microbial communities from Calvert Island, British Columbia, Canada - ECP14_OM2 (SPAdes) (version 2) | ecosystem: Environmental > Aquatic > Freshwater > Wetlands > Bog ... | reverse complement strand
TCAAGGTTACGGTGGTGTATCCGTCCACGACGTTGTCCCGGACAAGAAACTCCTGTGCGCCACAGACAGTAGCGGGTTAGTTTGAGAAACGCATTCCCTCAGCGGCTCAAGCCGGTATAAAAATACGATGCTTACGGCGCGGCTGAAGCCGCGCCCCTTCAAAACAATTCAAAGCGAGCCACTACCCCACAGACACAGGAATATCCGTCTTCCATTCTCTCGTCTATACTAACCAGTTTGGCCTGTGCCGGACGGACGCTGCAAGGGATGGGAGTGGATCTGTGAGGATTCTGGTTTGCCTGAAGCAGGTGCCGCAGAAAGACGCTCCGCTGAAGCTGAACGATGCGGGGACGTGGATCCGCGAAGATGTTTCCTACGAAGTGAATGAGCCGGACGCATTTGCGCTCGAAACGGCGTTGCGGCAAAAGGAAAAACACACCGGCGAGGTGGTGGTCATTACGGCGGGGCCGGCGCGGGCGTTGCAGGTATTGCGCGAGGCGCTGGCGAAAGGCGCGGACCGGGCGATCCACCTGGAAGACGATGCTTTTGTCGGGCTCGACGCCTACAACACGGCGCGCGCCATCGCGGCCGCTATTAAGGATGAGAAGTTCGATCTGATCTTTACCGGCCTGCAGTCGGACGATTACGGCTATGCGCAGACGGGCGTGATTCTGGCCGAGATTCTTGGCTTGCCGCATGCGACCATCATTATGCAGATTGAAAAAAATGATGGTGGCATCCGCGTAAAAAGGGAACTGGAGGCCGGGTTTTTTCAGTATGTCGACATGCCTTTGCCGGCCGTGCTGACCATCCAGTCGGGGATCAACAAGCTGCGCTATGCGACGCTGATTGGGATCAAGCAGGCCAAGAACAAGCCCATGCGCAAGGTCACCATGGCCGAGGTGCAGTCGGCCGTGGGCGCAAATTTGCAGAAGATCGAGAAGCTGTACCTGCCCCAGAAATCGAAGAATACGGAATTTCTGGAGGGACCTCCGGCGGAAGTGGCGAAGAAGCTGGTGGAAAAGCTGAAGAATGAATTACGCGTGATCTGAGACGCGGGACAGGAGAGCGAGACGCGGCAAGCCGCGTCTCTACTGAGAAGTGACTATGGCTGACACCATTCTGGTAATCGTTGAACAACGTGAAGGGAAACTGAACCGCGTCTCGTGGGAGACGATTGCCGGCGGGCAGGCGATCGCCGCTCAGACCGGATGGACGCTGGAAGCCGCGGTAATCGGCTCGGGCGTGGCTTCCGTCGCGAGCGCGGTCGCGGAGAAGAAGGTTGCCAAGGTTTATGCCGTTGAGTCGGCCAGGCTCGAGCCCTACACTCCAGACGCGTTCGCGCATGGCTTGCAGGAGTTCTTGGGGAAGCATCCGGCGAAGCTGGTGTTGATGCCGCATACCTACCAGGTACGGGATTTTGTGCCGAAGCTGGCGACGGTCCTGCAAACCACCGCCATCAGCGACGTGATCGGCTTCAAGTATGAAGGCGGAAAGCTGCTGTTCACGCGGCAGATGTTTCAGGGAAAATTCGTGGCCGACGTGAGTTTTGCGGGCTCCGGGCCTTGCTTTGTTACATTTCAAAACGGCTCGTTTCGCGCCGATAAAGTCGAGGCGGGCGCAACATCGATGTTGGCTCCGGTCGAGACCGTGAATGTCGAAATTCCGGATGGCGTGGTGCGGAATAAACCACAGGAAGTTTTCAAGGAAGCCAAGCAGGCGGTCGATCTGACGCAGGCTGAGATTATTGTGTCGGTGGGGCGCGGAATTAAGGAAGAGAAGAACATCGCGCTGGCGAAGCAGTTGGCGGACGCGCTGGGCGGTGAGCTGGCGGCGTCGCGTCCGATCTGCGATAACGGATGGTTGCCGATGGACCGCCAGGTCGGATCGTCGGGACAGACGGTCGCTCCGAAGCTGTATCTGGCGCTGGGAATCTCGGGTGCGATCCAGCATCTTGTCGGCATGAAGGGTTCGCGGAGCATCGTGGCCATCAACAAAGATTCCGAGGCGCCGATTTTTGAGATTGCGGACATTGCCGTGGTCGGGAATTTGTTTGATATCGTGCCGCCGCTGATTGAGGAAGTTAAGAAGGCGAAGGGGTAAGGAGCATTTAGGAGTTGGTGCCGACATGATTCAAGCTGCATTGGGAATTGCGATATTGGGCTTCTTCGCGGTTATGGGCCTGCGGTTGATGGCTACCCCCAAATCTTTTCTAGCCAAATTCGGCCGTCCGGCAACGCAGAAACACGTCCGGGCGACCCGCTTTATCGGGTTTTCCTTCCTGTTATTCGTCGCCATGGCGGTGGTGTCATGGGTTCGTCAGCCCAGATGAACGGAGCAGTCTTTACGCGGACAAGAGTGTCCGCGCCACACGTTTCCTGATTCACTTATCCTGAAAAGGTTGAGATTACGATCCCGCCGCGAACCCGCCGACACGTGCCACGGTCAGCCGCAGATACTTGTAGGGGTTTACCGGGGCGTCGTTGATGCGGACTTCGTAGTGGAGATGCGGGCCGGTGGAGCGTCCGCTGGAGCCTACGTAACCGATGGTGTCGCCGCGGTGGATGTATTGTCCGGCGGTGACGGCGAAGCTGGAAAGATGGCCGTAACGGGTGGTGATGCCGTGGCCGTGGTCGACCATGATGGCGCGTCCGTAGCCGCCCAGGAAGTCGGCGAAGGTGACGGCACCGTCCGCCGGCGCGACCACCGCCGAGCCGACAATGGCGGAGATATCAACCCCGGAGTGGAAGGCGCCTTCTCCGTTAAACGGATCGATGCGCTCGCCGAACGAAGCTGTGATCTGGCCTTCGACCGGCCAGAGGTTGGGAGCCGAGTTGGCGCGGATCCAGTCGGCCGTAGTCGAGTTCTTGGTCAGGCCGAGTGAGATGCCTACGCTGGCTGCTCCGCTCAGGGCGGTGTGCTTCAACGCGTAAAGCTGGTCGAGCGACGAATTCACCTGCGCGGCCTGAATCTGCTCGCTCGAGGCGGCCACCATCGCGGGATCGGACTTGAGTCCGTAAAGCGCGGAAACCTCGCTGGCCAGCGAGCCGAGCGAGGCTACCTGAATATCACGTTCCTTGGCGACCTGTTCCAGGCGCGAATAGCTGTCTTTGAGCTGGTCTTGCTCGGTCCGGAGCTGGTTATAATGCGCGACTTTCGCCAGCATCCGGGTATAAGAGCTGGCAATTCCCGTAAGGCAGAGCGCGCCGATTGCCGCCCCGGCCAGAAGAACGTAGAGGTACTGGACGGGAATGGTGATCTTGCGAAGCTGTCCCGCTTCGTCCCTGGCTACGAAAAATATGTAGAAGCGTTTACGCAATATCCATCTTCCGCAAAGCAAATTTTCGCTTCGGAATCCTGCCAGAGCTGGAACTGTCACGCTCGGGCTCGGAATCCTGATTCCACCAGCCGCATCAGGAGCAGGCTGGCTCTTCCCTAGACCACGGAACCAGGCAAGCCAAAATCCAATATCGCTGCAACTGATTCAGGTTGCAGTACTTGGTTCGGCACAATATATGTGAACGGCGAATTAAAAGGTAGCAAACCTGATTCCCCATGTCAACCGCACTGCGCCCTTTGGACGGTTACCAAGGCAGGTAATCGCTGTGCCCAATCGGCCAGATTACCGCCGTCAGGGGGACAGGTGCCCGTTACCGAGGGCACCGGGGACACGTGACTAAGGAGCCGGGGTATAGTGATCGACGTGCCACTGAGCGAAAAGAAACTGATTCAGAAGATCCGCCACTCTGCCCGCAGAAACAGAGACAGAGACAGGTCAGTAGTGACGGGCATTGGCGATGACTGCGCCGTGTTGCGCGTTCCTCCCGGACACGAGTTGCTGGTGACCACCGACTTCACCATCGAGAACGTGCATTTTCGACGAGATTGGCACCGTCCGGAACTGGTCGGGCGGCGCTGCCTGACGCGCGGGCTTAGCGATATCGCGGCGATGGGTGGCGAGCCGCTGGCGGCATTTTTGTCGCTGGCGGTCTCGAGCGACGTTCCGCAGAAGTGGGTGGATCGCTTCTTGAAGGGACTGCTGGATCTGGCCGAGGAATTCAAGGTTCCGCTGGCGGGTGGCGACACGGCGCAGTCACCAGCTGGGATTCACGCCGACATCGTGGTAGTAGGCTCGGTGCCGAAGGGAAAGGCAGTGCTGCGGTCAGGGGCAAAGGCGGGCGAGCAGATTTATGTGACTGGGGAGTTGGGAGGCTCGGCAGCGATGCTGGCGCGACTCATGGAATTGAAGCCCGTGGGAACCGAGTCTTCCCGGCAGTTTTCCAGGTTCTCTTCCAGGCACCCTCATCCGCGAGCGCGGGTTGCAGTGGGACGGTGGCTGCGGCAGCGTGGAGTGGCATCGGCCATGATTGACTTGAGTGACGGGCTTTCCACTGACCTCGAACACATCTGCCAGGAAAGCCACGTGGGCGCGGAGATCGAGGCGGAGGCGATTCCGCGGGCGCAGGTGGAGAAAAAGCCTGTCGCGCTGGAGTTGGCGTTGCACGGCGGCGACGATTATGAACTGCTGTTCACGTCCGCGGCGGCGGTTCCTTCCAAGGTCGCGGGAGTTCGGGTAACGCGCATCGGGCGGACCACGCAATCCGCGGGAATGCGGCTGATCGGGGCGGATGGGGAAGCGCGGGCGCTTAAGGTCGGCGGATGGGAGCACTTCACGGGGAAGCAAAAATCCTAACCACAGAGGACACAGAGGGACACAGGGGAAAACCTTCTTCGAGTTTCCCCTGTGAACCTCTGTGCTCTCTGTGGTTCAAGCTTTTGCTCTCCCTCGACCACGCCAAAAGGTGACTTTCGTTACCTGCCTTTGGTGACGGCAGGGGACTACATTAGGCTCATGCGAAAAACATCTTTACTCCTGGCGTTCAGTGTCGCGCTCTTGATTCCAGCTTTCGGGCAGGGGCAGCCGGCGGCACACAAAATCGATAACGATTTCGTGAAACAGCAGTTTGGCGACCAGTTCACGCTGGTGCCCGAGATTGGAGCCGGGGTCGGCGATCTGGACGGCGACGGTGTGGAAGACGTGATCATTGCGGCGCGCTGCAAGAATCCGCTGATCGATCAGAGCGAGCACGATTACCGGGTAGTCGATCCCTACTACGAATACTTTGGCTATGGCGACCCCAAGCTGACGACCACGTTCAGCGCGGGCGATCCGGCGCACCGCGGTCTGGTGGTGCTGATCATTTATGGCGTGGGGAAAGACGGCTGGCGCTCAGCAACTCCGAAAGCGAAGTTCGTGATTGTGAATTTGCCGTATAAGGCGCTCTCCATTAGAAAATTCAATCTGAAAAAGAAAACGGTCGAGGCAATCTACATCGAAGAAGCGGGCGAAATGGGAGATAGCTCCGCCGTATTCTTCGACGGCAAGAAGTTCAAGTACGTGCCGATGGGCGGAGACATGCAGTAGCCGCTACCGCGTCCACGATGGAGCGACGGGCGTCCTCGCCCGTTCCTAAATCGGCAAGCTTGGGACTGATGTAGTAACCTTCCTTTCTTAATTGGCGCACCGTCTGAAATATCGCGTTCTGCCGGAGCGACTGGCGGTGTGCCGGCTTGCCTCCGATGCCCGCATTCCTGCCTGGACGCTGGAGGGCGGATTCTTCTGCGTGGTACGCACTCACGATGAGCTTTCCATTGTTTGCACGGAAGACGCTTGCAGCGAAGACCTCTGCACCGAAGATCGGATGGGCGACGGCGCAACCGTTGAGCGCGGATGGGTGGCGCTGAAGCTCGAAGGGCGGTTTCCGTTTTCGATGACGGGTGTGCTGGCATCGTTTGTGCAACCGCTGGCGGAAGCGGAGATTCCGATCTTCGCGATCTCGACGTTTGATACCGATTATGTCTTGATCAAGTGCGAGAACCTGAAAGGGTCGGTGATCGCGCTGGGCGCGGCGGGACACGAAGAGCTTGGCGAAGATGATTGCGGGTAAGTCCGAATTGCCATTTAACCGCGCTTTTCCACCGAATACTGACCGAAATTGGACGATGGCCTCCCCGCAATGATTAAATCAATTAAATCAAAAGATCGATCTCTTATGGCTTCTCTAGTGAAACTGCGCCGCACCCTCAAGGCGGCGGAACGGAACGCTCATGGATTGTGGCAAATCCTGAAGGCCGTCGTGTCGACCGACCATCCGCTGCTGGCGCATCTGATCCCAATCCGGCGCTGCAATCTGGCCTGCACCTACTGTAACGAGTTCGATGATTTTTCCAAGCCCGTGCCGGCCGAGCAGATGTTGCGGCGGGTGGATCTGCTGGGCGATCTCGGCACTTCCGTGGTAACCATCAGCGGCGGTGAACCGATGCTGCATCCGCAACTGGATGACATTATTCACCGCATGCGGCAACGCAGGATCGTGTCGGGGTTGATCACCAATGGCTATCTGCTGACCGCGGACCGCATCCAGAAGCTGAACCACGCGGGCCTGGAATGGCTGCAGATTTCGATTGATAACGTGAATCCCGACGAGGTTTCGAAGAAAAGCCTGAAAGTGCTTGACCGGAAACTGCAACTGCTGGCCGAGCACGCGGAATTTCACGTGAACATCAATTCCGTGGTGGGCAGCGGAGTGAGCCATCCGCAAGACGCGCTCACCATCGGCAAGCGCGCCCTGGAGCTGGGGTTCAGCTCGACCATTGGCATCATTCACGATGGCTCAGGGCAGTTGCAGCCTTTGAACGACGAAGAGCGGCGCGTGTATCACGAGATGAAGAACCTCGAGAAACGCAGCTTCACGCGCGTGAATGCGTTTCAGGACAACATCGCACTGGGCCGCCCGAACCAGTGGCGCTGTCGAGCGGGGGCCCGCTATCTCTATATTTGCGAGGACGGGCTGGTGCATTACTGCTCGCAGCAGCGTGGGTACCCTGCCATTCCGCTGGAGAAATACACGCTGGCGGATATACGCCGCGAGTTCCATACGGAAAAGCCGTGCGCTCCGCATTGCACGGTATCGTGTGTGCACCAGGTATCGGTCCTGGATGCATGGCGCGCACCGCAACGGCCGGCGCCGGCTTCCGAGCCCGCGAGTGGACTGGTGCACATCGAATAGCTGTCAGATCTCAGCCATCAGTAAAAAACCTTTCACCGCCGAGAACGCAGAGTGCGCTGAGAAAAAGCTTTGGCGAAAAGCAAAAAAGCAAAAGCCCGATCTTCTCTGCGATTCTGCGATCTCGGCGTCCTCTGCGGTAAAAAGCCTTTGACGTTACTGAGAACTGATGGCTGATGGCTGACAGCTGCCTTAAAACGTTGTAGCCACGGTGAAGCGGAAGGTTTTTCGTGGTTCCAGAAGAGTGTAGTTGGAGCCCAGGGCCGAGCGCGTCAGGCTATAGGTATAGTTGCCAGCGGCTTCGTCTTGACAGCTAGAGGCCGCCGGGACAGGACAGGGGAACATGCCTCGGCTGATCTGTATGGGAGGCGATGCGCTGGTGTTGAGGCGCAGGGCGTTGTAGGCATAGTAAATGCGGAAGGGCGCATTGACGACCGGAAGCATCATCTGCAATTCAATCCCCGTTGACATGCGCACCACCCAGTTGGTGCCAGGGACCGGCTGGAGGTCCTGCGGAATGCCGCTGATTCTTTGCCCACCGGAACAGGCATAACCGGTAGACGGGCCCAGGTTCGGACAGCCGAACAGAGTGTTTACCAGGGTTTCGTACTGGACCTGGTTAGTCTGCAACTGTGAGGTACGGAGGATCGGATCGGTACCCACATCGACAAAAGGAGCGATGGCGACTGGCCCGGCGATGGTGAATCGGTATTCCATGTTGCCATGCAGACTGAGGTCGCCTCCGGGAGTGACGAGTTGATAGTACGGAACCGGGATATTCCAGCAGTTGCTGACGCATGATCCGTTGGCGCCGCCTAGTACTGGAAACGCGGGGTTGGCGGGAACAAAGGTTCCATCCGCGTTCCTGAGGGGGACGACCTGGGCGCTGGGCAAGTAGGCGATGGGCGAGACGGTGCGGATATCAAAGCCGCGCAGATCATTTTCGCCGCCGAGGTACGCTCGTTCAAATGGGGGAGCAACAATCCCGCCGTATCCGGTGATAAACGAAGCCTGCAGGTTGTAACCAAAGGCATTGCGGCGCTTTTGCATTGGAAAGAACTGTTTGTACTGGACGATGGGGCGGATGCTATGGACCGTCCCGCCGAGGCCAGCGAACTCGCCGCCAAGGAACAAACTCTTGCCATGGTGGGGCGCGTAGGGCGAATCGAGGGTGTTCACGCTGAAGCTGGGGGTGATCTTGCTGGTGATGATGCCGTCCAGAGCGTTGGGGCCGGTAATGCCTCGAAAGTTGAGATTCTCGAACAAGAGCTTGGAGGCGGTGCTGACCGCGACCAGCGAAGACCGGTCGAAAGAGTAGCTGATGCCAACCCGCTTGAAGGAGCGTTTCCCCCGCAGCGGATAGCTGAAGCTCACGCTGGCGCCAGTACTGGACTGCGAGTAGTTCTGCAAGTTCTGCAGATAGGCTGAAGGCAGGTTCAGATTCTGTCCGGTGGCAATGGCATACTGCTTAGCCTGGTCATAGCTGGTCTTCCGGGCGTAGACGTTGAAGCCGGCCTGGATGGGCCGGTCAAACAAGTAGGGCTCGGTGAATCCGAAGACGATGTCGCGCTGGCGGCTGCCCAAGCTGGCCTGTACGGAGAGCGTCTCGCCCAATCCCAGAAAGTTGTTGGTGGAGTAATTGAGGCCAACAAAGGCGCCAGCCAGGCCGCTCACTCCGCCTTGTAGTCCGATGCTGTTCTTTCCTTTCTCTTTCACCTTCAGCGTGAGATCGACGGTGCCCGCTTTTTCGTCGAGGTGGCGCTCGGTGGTATTGGGGTCGTCGGGCTTGAGCTGCTCGAAATAACCGAGCTGGTTCAGGCGCAGCAGGCTGAGCTCCCAGTAACGCGAGTTATAAATCTGACCTTCTTCCAGCGCAACTTCGCGGCGGATAACTTTGTCACGAGTGGTGGTGTTGCCCTGGAACTCGATGCGGCGCACGTAGAACTGTTTGCCCTCGTCCACGTCGACTTCCAGATTCACGATCTTCTTTTCGTCGTCGAACTTGGTGTCGGGAACGGAAGTGAAGTTAATGTAGCCGGCCTCGCCGTAAGCTTTGCGCAGGTTCTCCAGGCCCTTGGCAACTTTTTCGCGGCTGAAGATTTCGCCGTCCTTCATGGTGAAAAGGCTGCGCAGGGCCGCGGTGTTGGAGATGGCCTTGTTGTTCTTGAAGGTGATGGTGCCCAGCCGATAGCGCTCGCCTTCTTCGATCGGCATGGTGATATCGACGGATTTCCCCAATCCTCCCTGCACCCATGGGATGTGGAAGCCGGTGTGTCCGGTGTCATGGATCTCGGTCTTAGGGTCGTCGACCAGTACCTTGAAGTAGCCGCGGTTCTGGAACTCAGCGCGGACCCGCTCGGTATCCTCTTCAAGCTTGGTCGCGTCGTAAGTCTTGGCGAAGATGTTTTCCAGGAAGATAGAGTGCGGGATGCCGATGGGCTTGAGGTTCTTCATGGCGGCACGCAGCGTGCGGTCAGGAATGTGTTTGTTGCCCTTGAAACGAATATGCCCAACCTTGACCTTAGGCCCCTCCTTGACCACGAAAGTGACGGCGACAGCATTGGGCGGGATTTCGCGTTTTTCGGTGCGGATGGTGGCGAACTGACGCCCGTGCTCGGAGAGCAATTCCTTCAGCACAACTTCGGCTTTCTTGATCTTCGTAGGATCGTACTGGCTCTCCACCGAGAGTCCGACTTTGCGCTCCTTGAACCGGTCGAGCACATCGCTGGTGGAAACCGCATTCAAGCCGCTGTAGTTGATCTCGCGGATGGTCGGGCGCTCTTTGAGGTAGATATGAAGTTTCCAACCTTTGGCGCTCTGTTCGCGCTCAAAGCGGATGTCCTCAAAGTAGCCCGTGTTCCAAAGCGCGTTGAAATCGCGTTCGATGGCGGCCTGGTCGTAGACGTCTCCGGCCTTGCTGAAGATGCGGGCCTTGACCGTGTCGGCGGGGATGCGATGGTTCCCGTGCACTTGGATCTCGACAATGAGATCCTGCTGGCCAATAACGGGGATCGCCAGCAGCACCAGTGCCAACACTCCGAGGAGGCGATTCCAGGCAGAGCTTCGCCTCCAAACTCTTGTGAGGGAAGAAGATGGAGACCAAGTGGAGTCTCTCTGCGGGCCCATGTAGCGGCCAGGACGCGGGGCCCACATAGGGATAGCATGATGCCGACGATGAATCGCAACTACCTCGAAAAAATAGAGTTAGGAAAACGGTAATTATACGGTAGAGAGTGAGAACCGTCCAAGGCGGAGACGAATTTCCTCCTTGGAGTCCGGTCGGAGTCACGCCCGAAAACGTTCTACCTCAACACAGACGGAATAGAACGTCGCCGCGTTGCCCATGTCAGTAAGTTTTTCTGAGGTTAGCACATTGATATTGCGTCCACCGGAGCTGAATCGTGCCCAATCGAGCCGGGCGGCGACGACTCCGGGAGGAACCGAACCGTCAACCAGGGCCCGGAGTAAGATCTCACCGCGGGAGTTGAAGGCGCGAATGCGGTCGCCATGGTGGACGCCCCGGGCTTCCGCATCGGCCGGATGCATCTCGAGATCTCCGATCCAGGGTTCCATCTCGCGCACGGATGGGAGATTGGCGAATGACGAGTTGAGGTGGTTGTCCGGCTTGCGGGCAAGAAGTTCGAGCGGGAAGCCGGCGGTTTTCGATCCATGTCGCGATTCGTCAGGTGGAGTGAAAGCGACGACCGGATCGATCCCCTGGCGCTTCAGCATTTCACTGTAGAACTCAGCTTTCCCGCTGGGCGTCGGGAAGTTGCCTTGGGCGAACGGTAGGAATGGAGCGACATCCGCTGTCGACGAATTCGGATTTGTATCAGGGCTCCGGTTCGTATCAGGGTTCGGGTTCGTATCAGGGCATCGCTTCAGCGATGCCGGAAGGTATTGGCTCTCGACCGCCCCTTTAGGGGCTGTCGCCGCGAAGTTCAGGCGGATGCGATGCTCGCGCTCCAGCCGATCACGCGTAATCCCGTTGAGCCGCGGATTGGGCGAATCCAGCGCGCGGTCGATCATGGAGTCCGCCGTTTCGCGGAAACATTCATCTTCAAGACCCATGCGCTCGGCAAGCGCGCGGAACATCTCGACATTCGACCTGCACTCCCCGACCGGATCGATCGCCTGATTCGAGAGCTGGAGGTAGTAGTGGCCGTAAGCGGCCTGCAGGTCCTCGTGCTCGAAAAAAGTGGTCGCGGGCAGCACGATGTCGGCGTAGTCGGTCGTGTCGGTGAAAAACTGCTCGTGAACTACGGTGAAAAGGTCGGGACGCTTTAGCCCGCGGATGACTTCGTTGTGGTTGGGGCAGACCGCCGCGGGATTCGAGTTGTACACGAACAGCGCCTGGATGGGCGGCACCATCGTCGTCGAGTTCAGCACGCTGCCGAGCTGCACCATATTGACGATGCGCGCCGGGCGTCCCAGGGCTTTCTGCATCAACTCGGGCATTTCGAGTGCTTCCTTATTCAAACCGAAGGAGCCGCTGAGAGAGAGCTGAAGTCCTCCACCGACCTCCTTCCATGACCCGATCAAACAAGGCAGCATGGTGACCGCGCGCATCGACATGCCGCCGCGCTCGGAGCGTTGGATGCCGTAGTTGACGCGGATCACGGATGGGCGCTGGGTGGCGTATTCGCGGGCGAGTTTGCAAACGTCGTCGGCGGATATGCCCGTCCAGTGGGCAACTTCTTCAGGCGGATACTGTTCCGCGCGGGCCTTCAGGTCTTCGAAGCCGATGGTGTAGCGCGAGACATAGTCGGCGTCGAAAAGATTTTCCTTAATGATGACGTGCATCAGGCCGAGAGCGAGCGGGGCATCGGTGCCGGGATGAATCGGCAGGTACCAGTCGGCGCACTTCGCCGTGCGCGTGCGATACGGATCGATAACCACCAGCTTCGCGCCCTTGCGCCGAGCTTCTTCAATGAAGGGCCAGAGATGAACGTTGTTGCCGTGAATGTTCGAGCCCCAGGCGATGATGTATCGCGAATGCGCAAACTGTTCCGGCTCGGTGCCGAGTTTGATGCCGATCACCGATTTCAGGCCTTCTTCGCCAGCCGTGGAACAGATGCTCCGCTCCAGTTGCGAAGCTCCTAAGCGGTGGAAGAAACGGCGGTCCATGGACGCACCGTTGAGCGCGCCGAGTGTGCCTCCGTAAGAGTAGGGCAGGATGGATTCAGGGCTGTATTCGGCAATGATTTCGCGCAAGCGATGCGCAATTTCGTCGAGCGCCTCTTTCCACGAGATGCGCTCAAAAGCTTCACTCGGTTGGGTGACGGGGTGGCCGGGCGAGCACGCCCGGCGCTCCACCGGTCCCTTAGGCCCCACTCGCCGCATCGGATAGAGCACGCGATCCGGCGAGTAAACGCGGTCGAGATACTTGGCGACTTTGGCGCAAAGAAATCCGCGGGTAACGGGATGCTCGGGATCGCCCTGAATCTTGGTGGCGCGGCTGTCTTCGATGGTGATCAGGACGCCGCAGGCATCAGGGCAGTCGTGCGGGCAGGCGGCGTGGACGACGCGCTTCATCTATGGATTATAAAAGATTCTGTAGAGACTGGACCTGCTCCGTTTCCCACCGTGAAAAGACACGGGGCAGAGCCCCGTCACCACACAACCCTACTTGAATTCCAAGACTTCTTTCTCTTTGGCTTTGCTCATCTCTTCCATCTTCTTGATTTCGTCGTCGGTGAGCTTCTGGATTTCGTCGAGCGCGCGCTTCTCGTCGTCCTCGGTAATCTTCTTGTCCTTCATCGCCTTCTTGATGGCGTCGTTGCCGTCGCGACGGATGTTGCGCACCGCGGTGCGATGCTCTTCGAGAATCCGGTGCAGATGCTTCACCATATCCTTGCGCCGCTCTTCGGTGAGCGCGGGAATGGGCACGCGCACAAGCTTCCCGTCGTTCATTGGATTCAGCCCGAGGTCGGCGCTGCGGATGGCCTTTTCGATCGCGGCCAGTTGCGACGGATCGAAGGGCTGCACCGTGATCATCTGCGGCTCGGGTGCGTGAATCTGAGCAATCTGGTTGAGCGGCATCTGCGACCCGTAGTAATCGACGGAAACCGTATCGAGCATGTGTACGTTCGCTCGCCCGGTGCGCGTGGCGGCCATTTCGCGGCGGAAGTCTTCCACCGCTTTCTCCATGCGCGTCTTCAGGGTTGCGTAGACTTCCTTCAGAGCAGGATGAGCCATCTCTCTCAGCTCCCAGACCTAGCGATAGCAGAACCGTGCATTATAAACGCTTTTGGCTGTTAGCCTTTGGCTTTTAGCTAAAAGCCAAAAGCTAGGAGCTAACAGCTTCTACGCGCTGACCATCGACCCGATCTTCTCCCCCAGCACTACGCGGCGGATATTGCCACGCTGGTTCAGGTTGAAAACGATGATGGGGAGATTGTTGTCCTTGCACAGAGAAATGGCCGTTGAGTCCATCACCTTGAGGCCCTGCTTCAGCACGTCCATGTAGGTAAGTTGCGAAAACTTCTTGGCGTCTTTCACTTTCATCGGGTCGGCGTCGTAGATTCCGTCCACTTTGGTGGCTTTGAGGATGGCGTCGGCCTTGATTTCCATGGCGCGCAGCGAGGCGGCCGTGTCGGTCGAAAAATAAGGATTGCCGGTGCCGCCGGCGAAAATGACGACGCGTCCTTTTTCCAGATGCCGCAAGGCGCGGCGCCGGATAAAGGGTTCGGCCACCTGGTTCATCTCAATCGCCGTCTGCACGCGGGTGTAGACGTTCTGTTTTTCGAGCGCATCCTGCAGTGCCAGCGAGTTAATGACCGTGGCCAGCATGCCCATGTGATCGGCCGAGACGCGATCCATGTCCCGGGCCTGGTCGGCAACCCCGCGAAAAAAATTGCCCCCGCCCACCACGATCGCCATCTGGATACCGAGCGTATGGACGTCGGCAAGTTCGGCCGCCACTTCATGAATGCGTTTGGTGTCGACTCCGAACCCTTGATCGGCCGCCAGGGCTTCGCCGGAGATTTTTAACAGGATGCGCTTGAAGATGGGAGCAGGCATGAAAAAGCAGGTCCTTCCCCTTCGGCTACGCTCAGCGTCAGGATGACAATCGGCTACATGGAAGCATAAACGAAAGGGGCGCCGCAGCGCCCCCTGAATTATTCGGCTGCTACTTGGCAACCGGCGCAGATGCCTCGCCGGCTTCATCGGACGGGCTGTCGGGCTTGGTGTTGACGAAAGCGACGGTGGCGGTTGCATCACCAACCTTGAACCGGGCAAAGCGCCGCACGGCGATATTCTCACCGAGCTTGCCGACCTTGGCGGCGATCAGCTGCGAGATGCTGATGGTCTGGTCCTTGATAAAGGGCTGTTCCAGCAGGCAGACCTCTTCGTAGAACTTCTCCATCTTGCCGGCGACCATCTTCTCGGCGATGTTCGGGGGCTTACCACTGGCGATCGCCTGAGCGAGGTAAATGTCCTTCTCGCGGGCGTAATCTGCAGGCGTGACGTCCTCTTTCCGGACGTACTTCGGGTCGCTCGCCGCAATGTGCATGGCGATGTCGTGCACCAGTTCTTTGAAGTCCTCGGTGCGCGCCACGAAATCGCTTTCGCAGTTGACCTCAACCAGCACGCCGATTTTACCGCCGGCGTGAATGTAGTAGCCCACCGAACCTTCGCTGGTCACCCGTGCCGCTTTCTTGGCTGCGACTGACACACCCTTCTTGCGCAACAGGACGATCGCCTGCTCCAGATCGCCTTTGGCTTCGGTCAGGGCGTGCTTGCAGTCCATCATCGGCGCTCCGGTCTTTTCGCGGAGATCTTTTACTTGTGCTGCGGAAATGTTTGCCATAGTAGTGCTCATTAAGAACCTCGGGTTTCAAAGTTTCAAGGTTTCAGAGTTTCAAGGAGGGTCAGCCGGGGGCCACACTGAGGTCACATCAAGGTTGCAACCTTGAAACTTTGCAACCTTGAAAACCTTGAAACCTGCATTTTGCTAGAAGCGGCGCGTTTCAGCCTGTAGCTCGTCGACGTCTTCCGTGGCGGCTGAAGGACGCTTGCGCGTGCCCTTGCCCAGCACGTCTTCCATGCGGATCTCTTCACCTTCGGGCCCCGCAGCGGGAGCGGCAGTTGCGTCTTCGGCTGCGGCCTCGGCGAATATGGCTTCCGCCACCGGAGCCTCGACCTCGACCACGGGCTCGGGCACCGCCACCGCCTGAATGTCCGCCATCGCCTTGTCGTCCCGGGCATGGACGCCCTCGGCAATCGACTCCGAAATCTTGGACGTGAAGAGGCGAATCGCCCGCAGCGCATCGTCGTTGCCTGGAATCACGTAATCCACTTCGCTCGGATCGCAATTCGTGTCGACCACTGCGACCACCGGGATGCCCAGCTTGCGCGATTCGCGCACCGCGATCTGTTCTTTATTCGAATCGATGACGAAGATCGCATCCGGCAACCGCGTCATATTCTTGATGCCGGCGAGATTCGCCTGCAGGTGCTTGCGCTCGCGCTCGAGCTTGATGACTTCTTTCTTCGGAAGCAGATCGTAACGGCCATCGGTGGCCATTTCGTCGAGTTCCTTGAGCCGCTTCACCGACTTCTGGACGGTGACCCAGTTGGTCAGCAGGCCACCCAGCCAGCGCTGGTTCACGTAGAACATCGAGCAGCGCTGCGCCTCTTCGGCAATTGCGTCTTGTGCCTGGCGTTTGGTGCCCACGAAGAGAATGATTCTGCCCTCGGCGGCCAGGTCCTGCACGAATTTCGACGCTTCCTTGAACATCTTCAGCGTCTTCTGCAGATCAATGATGTAGATACCATTGCGCTCGCCAAAGATGTACTCCTTCATCTTTGGGTTCCACCGCTTCGTCTGGTGCCCGAAGTGAACGCCCGCCTCGAGCAACTCCTTCATTGTGATATTCGCCAATCAACCTCCTCAGTTGGTCTGCATCCGGACACTGACAGGCCCCGGATTGCCATTCCCGTCCACCCCGCCTCAGGGGAGGTGGGGGGATGAATTTAACACCTAAAACCGGTCGTTTGTCGCTGGTCGTTCGCAAACGATCATCAACCGACGACCATCGACTATCTCTTGCTGAACTGGAACCGCTTCCTCGCGCCTTTTTGTCCATACTTCTTGCGCTCTTTGGCGCGCGGATCACGAGTCACCATGCCTTCGGCCTTGAGCTTCGTGCGCAACTCAGCGTTAAACAGCATGAGAGCGCGCGTGATGCCGAGGCGGACTGCATCCGCTTGGCCAGCGACTCCGCCGCCGCACACATTTGCCAGGACGTTGAACGTGCCCGAAGTGTCGGTCGAGACCAACGCCCGCTTAGCCGCGATGCGCTGCGAAGGCGTCACAAAATATTCATCGAACGGCTTGCCATTAACCTTGAGCTCGCCGCTGCCGGGACGTAGAAAAACGCGCGCGATCGCCGTCTTGCGGCGTCCAGTTCCGTAGTATTGAACAATCTCTGCCATGTTTTAGCTTCGAGCCGCGCGCTTCGAGCTTCGAGCACCCAGTGCGCGAAGAATGAAGCGTTTGGCCTGTCAACCTTTCAAAGAAATCCGATTCTGTTCCGCTCGCTCGTGGCCCGAGGCTCGTAGCTTTCCCTTATGCAAACACCTTAGCTTCCGGCTTCTGCGCTTCGTGCGGATGCTTGTCGCCTCGGTATACTTTCAGCTTGGTGAACATTTGCTTGCCCAGTTTGTTCTTGGGGAGCATGCGCGACACGGCGTCTTCAATCACCAGCTCCGGCTTGCGCACCATGCGTTTTTTCATCTCTTCCGAGCGCAGTCCGCCGGGATACCCGGTGTAGCGGTGATAGACCTTCTGATCCGCCTTCATGCCGGTGATCTTGATCTTCTCGGCATTGATGATGACCACGTGGTCGCCAGTGTCGATAAACGGCGTGTACTTCGGATTTTCTTTGCCGATCAGAATACGAGCTACGCGCGAGGCGAGGCGGCCGAGCGGAAGTCCGCTCGCATCCACCACAAACCACTTGCGCACAATATCTCCCTCTTTCGGGAAATAGGTTGACATCGGAAATCTCCCTGACCTAAAGAACGTTATAAGAACGAAGACCGCTGAGTGCCCTGATCAATTTCTATCCACGCAGAACGCGCGCTAGGTGTTCCAGGCGGGCAGCCGCAGGACTTCCAAGTTCACTACCAAAGACATCCAGAATAGCCCAGCCGCAACAAGCTTGTCAACGAAGACGTTCAGCCGCAAGGGGTTACCGAAGCATACTCGTCCCGGCCTACCGCCTTCAATCCAGAGCCGTGCACGAGCGACACCTGTTCATGAAACTGCCACTCCAATTATGAATTGTCATCCCGAACGAAGTGAGGGATCTGCATTTTGCGGCGATCCAGGTTACTTTCCCTCAACCGACTTCAAGCACCGCCCGTAGAGCTCCAGCAAATGGGCAGCGTAATCCTCCGGCTTGTCGGCCGCACCGCTACCCTGGAAGCCGACTCCGGTGCCAGTGGTCTTGCCGTACCCGGTGGTCATGGCGATGAATTTCATGAGGTCAAGCGCGATGTCTTCGTCGCGGCGGGAGCCTAGAGGAAGAGCGGGCAATTCCATGATAAAAACTCCTCGTAAGGGATGAAATCCGCCGGTTTTCCCGGCCCTGCCGCGATGATAGCAGAACAGACGAGGATGGAGTCGGTGAGCGGCGTTGCGCCGGCGAGTCCTTGGAGTTCACGCTTACTAATGCAGCCGCTCGTACTCCGCCTTCGCTTCCTTCAGGACGGGGACATCGGGGTCCGCGTCCTTCCACAGCGCAAAGAAGTCCTGATACGCGGCCCGGGCTTTTGCCGTGTCGCCAGTCATTACATACGCCCGGCCCAGGCCCAGCTTGGCCAGCGAGTGCTCGGGGACAATCGGATCGATCCCGCGATGATCCACGATCTTCTGAAATTCCGCCGCCGCTTCCGCTCCGCGCTTTGCTTGCAGGTATGCCAGGCCTCGAACGTAGATGGGGAAGAGATTCTGGCTGGTGCCCAATTCATATGGCGTTGTTGCCTGCAGCGCCTCGATCGCCTTCTCGGGAGCCTTGCGCTCCATCTCGGTTAACGCCCGCACGACAGGAATGTTCACCTGGTGCAGCAGCGTGTCGTCTGGAAAGCGGTGGGCCAAGCTGTCCACGATGGCCTGCGCGCGGCTGGCGTCTCCAGTCATGGCCAGCGCCACCGCCACCGACTCCATATTGCGGCGGCCCTGCGCCAAAGCGGAACTTGAGGCAGTCAGCTGTTTCACTTGCGAAATGTTTCCCGCTTCGGCCTGCGCGACGGCAAAATCCGCCTGCGTGTCTGCTGTCGTTTCCTTAAAACCCAGGCGGTTGCTCACCTGCACCGACCGCTGCGTTAACTCCCCAGCCTTTCGCATCTGGCCATGCGCCGCGGCGACGTCGGCTGCGCTGTTGAGCAACAGGTATTCGCTGGGCTTCCCCTCCGCCCACTTCATTTGTCGTTGCATTCCCTCAGCGTCGGCATTCAAGAAAGCCAGATCGTAAAGCGATTCGTGGATGAACAGGTTGTCCGCCTTGGCATCGACTGCCTGTTGCAGAATAGAGCGCGCTTCCTCCACACGATTCATGGCCATGTAAGGAACTGCCGCGTGCTCGTAACCAAAGGGAGCGTTGGGCTCGAGACGCGTGAACTCGTTGGCCAGCGGGATAGCCTTTTCGAATTCGCCGTAGAAAAGGTTGTATGTCAGCGCCAGGTTGGTATAAGGGCTAGAGTCGTTCGGGTAGGTTTTTATGGCCAATTCCAGCGTTTCTTTGTCTCTTTCGATATTTCCGTTCGACGTATAAAAATGATCGGTAATGTAGAACCGCTCGCGTTCGCTCACCCGTTCCCGCAAGTCGAATGCCTTCTTGGCCTCTTCCGCCGACCGGTCTTCTTCGCCAAGGTTGTTGTAAATGGCCGCCAGACGGGCATGAGCCATGGCAAAATTCGGATCGAGATCGACGGCGTGCTGGAACAGAGGAATCGACTCCGCCTCGTTGCCGCCGTTGCGCATCTCGTCAGCAGCGGCGTAGGCCTTCAACGCCTCGAGCGACGACGTGGTCGCCTCCGTCACGGGCGTGTCGAACTTCTGAATCGACGCCAGCGACTCCCCCAGCTTTCCGCGCAAGCTCGACGCCGCTTTACCCACCGCCGGGAGCACTGCCTCCTTGCTAGCGGCCGTCACCTGCTCGCGCGCGAGCGAGTCTCCGGTTGCGCAATTGGTGGCGTCAAGCGCCACCACGTATTGGCTGCCGAGCGTCGCAATCGAACCGCTCAGCATGGCCTTGATGTGCTCGCGCTCGCAGATCTCGCGTGCCACACTGCCTGCAACTCGCTCGTCCGCGCCGCGTCCCATGAATTGGAGCACCTTGCGGATGGTCTGATCGGGCACGATGTTCAAATACGGCGACTGCTCCAGCTGCACGGCCAGCGCTTGTTTCAGCGTCCCGTCGAACACCGGGTCGCCCGTAGTGTTCACAAAATCTGCCAGCAGAATGGAATCCTTTTCGGTAAGCGTCGGCGCAGAACGCGACCGCCAGTAAAGCCCGCCGCCAATAATCGTCGCCAGAAGAAGTCCAACCGCCACCCAAGCCCACGTAGGGACGGACGCATTCGTCCGTCCAGCCGAGCGCAGCGACGCCGGCTCGTGTGGCGCGGCCACTCCTGTCCGCGTAGCCGACACCGGAACAGCTCCAGATGAACTACTCGATCGTGGACTTGATGGTTGAGAAGAATCTCGGGCCTCAGCCTCCGGCGGCTCTTCCGCCGCGATTCGCCGCCCCGACTCCGTGTCGCGCTTCAACCGCTGCAGTTCCGCCCGCATCTCCGACGCATGCTGATACCGCAGGTCCCGGTCCTTCTCCAGCGCCCGGTTGATGATCCGCTCCAGTTCGGCAGGAACCTCCGGATTCAGTCGAATTGCGGAAGTAGGCGCCCGCTCCAGGATCGCGTTAAAAATTACGGCCGAAGTATCTCCCCGGAACGGCAACGTCCCGGTAGCCATCTCATACAGCACCGCTCCAAACGAGAACAGATCGCTGCGGGCATCCAGTTCCTTACCCTTGGCCTGCTCCGGCGACATATACGCCACCGTGCCCAGCGCCGTCCCCGGACTGGTCAGATGCTGTGCGTCCATGGTCGCTAGCGTCGCATCTTTCTCGCCGCGCGCGGGCTGCACCGACACTTTCGCCAGGCCAAAGTCCAGAACCTTGGCGTGTCCGCGCTTGGTGACAAAGATATTCGCCGGCTTGATGTCACGGTGCACGATGCCTTCCGCGTGCGCCGCATCCAGCGCGTCGGCAATCTCGATGCCCAGCGACAACAGTCTGTCGGATTCGAGTGGACGCCCGGCAATGAGGTGCTTGAGCGTCAACCCGTCCAGGAACTCCATGGCAATGAATGCCCGGCCCTCGTGCTCCCCTATGTCGTGGATGGTGCAGATGTTCGGATGGTTCAGAGCGGAGGCGGCCTGCGCTTCCCGCTGGAATCGCGCCAGCGATTGGGGGTCTCTGGATACCTCTTCAGGAAGAAACTTCAAGGCGACAAAGCGCCGCAGGCGCGTGTCTTCCGCCTTGTAAACCACACCCATCCCGCCGCCACCGAGCTTCTCGATGATCCGATAGTGCGAGATGGTTTGGCCGATCATTGGAATTAGAAGTTAGCGCCCCAGAATCAGCGCCCAATCTTACGGGGGCGAAATCGGCAAGTCAATGAAAGGCGGGGATGGAGGGACGGGCGTCTCGCCCGTCCGCCCTACCCCACCTCCACCAGCCCATAACTGAGCGCCCAACGCGACCGCATCTCCCGGAGCGCCCGATCAATCTCATCTTTTGATATTTCGGCATTCGGCCCGGAGACGACAAACGCGGCCTCGCGTTTCGCCGCTTCCAGCAGTTGCCGATCGCGGATGATGTTAGCCACACGGAAGCTCGGAATACCCGCCTGCTTGGTCCCGAAAAATTCTCCGGGCCCGCGCAGTTCGAGATCGAGTTCCGCGATCTGGAATCCGTCGTTCGAGCGCACCATGGCGTCAATCCGCCGTTCGCCTTCTTCGGAAACCTTCCCACCGTGCATGAGCACGCAATAAGACTTGGCCGCGCCGCGCCCGATGCGTCCGCGCAACTGGTGGAGCTGCGCCAATCCAAAACGGTCGGCGTGCTCGATCACCATGACGGTCGCGTTGGGGACGTCGACGCCCACTTCGATCACCGTGGTTGCGACAAGAATCTCAATCTTGCCCTGTTGAAATTCGCGCATCACATGTTCTTTTTCGGCGGCATCAAGACGCCCATGCAGCAAACCAACATGAAGCTCGGGAAAAGTCTTTTCGCGCAACTGCCGGTGCATCTGCTCGGCGGCCTTCACTTCGCGGGCTTCTGTATTCGCTGGATTCTCCTCGATCACCGGGTAAACCACGTAGGCCTGATGTCCGGCGGCGATCTGCTTGCGGACGAAGTCCCAGACTTCGGGCGCGCGCTCGTCGGGGAGCGAGCGGGTGACCACCGGCGTGCGCCCGGGGGGAAGCTCGTCGAGCACTGAGATATCCAGATCGCCGTATAGAGTGAGCGCAAGCGTGCGCGGGATGGGCGTCGCCGTCATCACCAACACATCGGGCTCGGGATCTGATCCAGTGGAGCGCCGGGCGTCCCCGCCCGGCACGGGGCGGAGCCCCGTTACCACACGAGCACTATCCACACGGGCTTCGTCTGACTTCTTCATCAGCTTCAGGCGTTGCATCACGCCGAAGCGGTGCTGCTCGTCTACCACTACCAGGCCTAGGTTTTCAAATTCGACGCGATCTTGAATCAGCGCGTGGGTTCCGATGACCAGTTGCGCGTTGCCTTGCGCGATGTGACGGCGCACGTCGCGTTTGCGATCTTCTTCTAGCGAGCCGGTCAGGAGCACAATGCGGTATCCGGCGCGTTCGAGAATCTGGCGGGCGGAAAAATAATGTTGCTGTGCCAGAATTTCCGTCGGAGCCATCAGCGCGACCTGGTATCCGTTCTCAATAGCGATGATCGCGGCCTGGAAAGCCACAATCGTTTTGCCCGATCCCACGTCACCCTGCAGCAGACGCCGCATGGGGCAAGGCGTCTGCATGTCGGTGGCGATTTCCTTCAGCACCCGTTTCTGCGCCGCCGTCGGATGAAACGGCAGTATCTTCTTTATAGCCTCGCGAACGCCATCGTTGAGCTGAAAGGCGATTCCGGTTTGTGCCCTCTGCTCACGGCGCTTGAGTTCGAGGCCCAGTTCGATGAAAAACAGCTCATCGAAAATCATTCTTATATGTGCCGCCGTACGCGACGATTGCAGGTCGGCAAAACTCTCTCCGGCATCGGGCCAGTGCACTTTAAACAGCGCTTCCCGCGGAGATACCAGGCTCAAATGCGCGCGCACCGCCGCCGGGATTGGATCGGGAAGATCGGGGCTCAAATTTTCGAGCGCCCCGCGGATAATCCGCCGAAACCAGCGCGGCGTAAGTTTGCCCTGCCCGGTCGATTCGTAGATCGGAACAATCCGTCCAATCTCAAGCGAGGCAGCCGCTTTCTTTTCGGCCTCGTCGGCGCCGCCCTCTTCGTAAATGTCGCCAAGAATCTCGAATTGCGGCTGCACGATTTGCAGTTCGCCGTCGCGGCCCTCTTCGACCTTGCCGTAGAGCGCCAGCATTTGTCCGGGCTGGAAGCGGTCCTGAAGATACGCGGCGTTAAACCAGATACACTTCAGCCGGGTGCGACCCTGGCCCACCGTGAGTTGGAAGATGGGCGCTCGACGCGTGCGAAATAGTCCCGAGTTGCGGACTTCGGCAATCACCGTCGCCATTTCTCCGGCGCGCAGCTCGGCGACGGAACGCGGGTTGAGGCGGTCTTCGTAGCGGAAGGGCAGATAGTGCAGCAGATCATCGACGGTCGCAATTCCCTTGGCGGACAGGACCTCTGCGAGGCG
>Ga0209448_10000180_pt1 | contig 22988 bp, 17 predicted proteins | sample BogFormECP14_OM2_FD_188245 | JGI IMG/M metagenome (GOLD analysis project Ga0209448, IMG submission 188245) | Bog forest soil microbial communities from Calvert Island, British Columbia, Canada - ECP14_OM2 (SPAdes) (version 2) | ecosystem: Environmental > Aquatic > Freshwater > Wetlands > Bog ... | reverse complement strand
CATTGTCCAAAGGTCTAGTCATTGTCGAATCGCCGGCTAAGGCGAAAACTATCCAGAAATATCTGGGCAAAGGATTCACGGTCGATGCTTCTTACGGCCACGTGAAAGACCTGCCCAAGAGCAGCCTCGGTGTCGACGTCGAAAACGATTTCGAAACCGAGTACGTTGTCATTCCTGGGAAAGAGAAGGTCCTTGCCAAGCTGAAAAAGCTGGCCCTCTCGGCTGACCACATCTACCTGGCGCCTGACCCGGATCGCGAAGGCGAAGCCATCGCGGCCCATCTTGCGGACGAACTCGGCGAAGACTCCAGCAAGAAAAAGAAGGGAAAGAAGAGCGCCAAAAAGAAGACCGACGACATTGGAGAGGGTGCGCGCATCCGCCGCGTTACCTTCAACGAAATTACGCAGCGTGCCGTCAAGGCCGCGTTCGAACATCCCCGCGACATTGATCGCAATCTCGTAGACGCGCAGCAGACCCGACGTGTCCTCGATCGACTGGTCGGCTACCAGGTCTCTCCTCTTTTGTGGGACAAAGTCCGCCGCGGCCTTTCGGCCGGACGGGTGCAGACCGTTGCGCTGCGCTTGATCGTCGATCGCGAACGCGAAATCAAGGCATTCGAGAAAAAAGAATATTGGACGATCGACGCCCATCTCGCCGCCGCTAAGCCTCCGGCATTCGACGCCCGCTTTCTGGGGAAGGGCGAAGAGAAAATCGAAATCACCAATGGCGAGGAAGCGGAGAAGATCCGGCTCGCACTTGAGAAGGCCGATTGGGTTGTCCGCTCAGCGGAAAAGAAAGAGCGGCGACGCAATGCTACTCCGCCGTTTACGACTAGCAAGCTGCAGCAGGATTCCTCCCGCAAGCTGCGTTTCAGCGTGAAGCGCACCATGATGATCGCGCAGCGCCTGTATGAAGGCGTGGAACTCGGCGACGAGGGACTGGTCGGCCTGATCACCTACATGCGCACGGATTCGACGCGCGTTTCGGCCGAAGCGATCACCGAGGTCCGCGAGTACATCACTAGCGAGTACGGCGCCAACTATTTGCCCGAAGCTCCCAATACATATAAGGAGAAGAAAGAAGCGCAAGCGGCGCACGAGGCCATTCGCCCGACTTCGGCGGCGCGCCATCCTGACGTGGTGAAGAAATATCTGCATGAAGACGAATTCAAGGTTTACAAACTGATATGGCAGCGCTCCGTCGCCTCGCAAATGAATCCGGCTGTGTTTGACCAGACGTCGGTCGATATCGATGCCAAGTCTGGCAGCGACGTGTTCTGGTTCCGCGTTACGGGATCAGTCATGAAGTTCGACGGGTTCCTCAAGGTCTATGAAGAATCCAAAGACAGCAAGGACGAAGAAGACGAGGAACTGAAGCACAAGCTCCCGCCGCTCGAAGCCGGGCAGAAGCTGACGCTGAAGTCGCTGCTCCCGGAGCAACATTTCACCGAGCCACCTCCGCGTTTCAACGAAGCTTCGCTGGTGAAAGAGCTTGAAGAGCGCGGCATCGGCCGGCCTTCCACCTACGCGACCATTCTCAGCACTATCCAGGAGCGGCAGTACGCGCAGAAAGTCGGCGGCAAGTTCGTGCCTACCGAAATTGGCCTGGTCGTCACCGATCTGCTGGTTGAGAACTTCAAGGATATTTTCGACTTCCAATACACGGCGCGACTGGAAGAGGAACTCGACGAGATTGAAGAAGGCAAGCAGACGGGCAACGATGCGCTGAACGAGTTCTACAAGAAGTTCGCCAAGGATCTCCGATACGCCGAGAAGCACATGGAAAACATCAAGCGTATGGAGAAGCCCACCGACGAAAAGTGTGAACTCTGCGGTGCGCCGCTGGTCATCAAGTGGGGCAAGCACGGTTCGTTCTATGCTTGCAGCACCTACGACAAGGAAAATCCCGACACCTGCAAGTTCACCAAAGAGAACCCGATCAATCTGCCCGATCTAGACTCGGCCGATCTGCAAGAGACCGCGCAAGAGGAATACTGCGAGAACTGTGGCCGCGTCATGGTCCTGAAGCGTGGACGCTTTGGCCAGTTCATGGCCTGCACGGGCTATCCCGATTGCAGGACCACGCGGCGACTTGATCAAGGTAAGAAAGTGCCTGACATTCCGCTCGATGAAACCTGCCCGTTGTGCAAGCGGAACTTGATCCTGCGGCACGGCCGTTTCGGCGAGTTCACTTCGTGCAGCGGATATCCGGAATGCAAGTATGTGAAGCAGAATTTCATCGGCGTGAAGTGCCCCTTATGCAAGGAAGGCGAACTGGTCGAAAAGCGCGCGCGCAAGGGCAACACGTTTTATGGATGCGGAAACTATCCGAAGTGCAAGTTCACTTCGGCGGCCAAGCCCATCCCCGAGAAGTGCCCGGATTGTGGACATGAGTACCTGGTGGAGCGAATCCGCAAAGATGGACCGGTGATTGCGTGTCCGAATAAAGAGTGCGAATACGAGCGGGCTATCCAGGGCGAGGCGGCGGGCACTTCGAAAGTCTGAGAAAAAACCGGCTGGGCGAACGAAAGCTCAGGACCTACCTAAATTCAGAAACATCTAACGAGGCGAAAAATATGGCAAAGAAAGCAACCGCGCACGATGCAAGGCTGATCCTGGAACTCTACAACCTCCGCCGCGAAGCGGAGATGCGCAAGGCACGAAACTGGTTTGGGGTGGAATTCTGGCCGCAGAGCGCGGACGAGCTAATCAAGGTTGCGAATTCGTTCCCCAGCCAGGAAAACGCCTGGATTCGCCAGGTGGGTGGCTATTGGGATATGGCCGCGTCGTTCGTGCTGCACGGCGCGCTCAATGAGGAACTCTTTTTGCAGCCTGGCTGCAGCGGCGAAATGTTCTTTCTTTTCGCCAAGGTCTATCCGTTCCTGAAGGAGTTTCGCGAGAAGACCAACAATCCTGACGCCTTCGCCAACGTCGAGAAAGTCGCCACAAGATCGAAGACTGCCCGCAAGCGGTTAGAGCGCTTCTCGAAAAATGTTGAGAATCGTCGCAAGGCGATGGCTAAGCCAGCGGCGAAGGGCTGACCGCTGACCGTTCTCTCGCGGTTGTGTGATTCTGAGCACATCCTCGTCGTCGCCATCTGCTATCCTAAGGCGTTGTGCGGATGCTCTGGTGGTTTCTCATATTGGGACTGAGTACTGCGGTGGTCGTGTTGGTTGCCCTTTCGCTCTATATGCGAGTCCGGCGGCAAATGAAGCGTTCGGCCGCGCACCGAGCGGAGCACGACGGCCTCGACCACTCGTCGCCTGAGGCCTGATCGGCCGAGACTCCGCCACGAGGAAAGGAAAGCCATGTCAAGAGCAGCGACTCAAGTAATCGGCCAGCAGACCCGGTCCATTACTCGGCCTGTGGATCGTAGAGTGGAATGGGCGAAACAAGCGGCCATCGTGATCACCGCCAGCCTCTTCGTCGCCTTGTGCGCGCGCGTGACCGTGCCGCTGCCCTTCACGCCGGTTCCGCTGACGCTGCAAAACTTCGGGGTGCTGGCCGTGGGCTTGCTGCTTGGTTCGCGTCGCGGCTTTGCCGCGCTCTCGCTCTATCTCGTCGAAGGCGCGTTCGGACTGCCCGTATTCAGTCCGGCAATTCTAGGCAGCGGAATTACGCACCTGCTCGGCCCGACCGGCGGATTCCTCATGGTTTATCCGCTCGTGGCATTTGTTGCGGGCTGGATTTACGAGCGGAGGTCGGAACAAAGCTCGCGCCGTTTCGCTTGGGCCGCGCTTTCATCCGTGGCTGCGGAGTTGGTGCTCTTCACGGGTGGACTCAGTTGGCTGGCCGTGCTCACACACTCGGTCTCTCTGGCGGTCCGGTATGGCCTCTATTGGTTCGTTTTTGCGGAAGTCATCAAGGTGCTGATGGCCGCCTCCGTAGCCGCGCGCTGGCAACAGCAACGTTCTTCACGAGGGTGAACTGAGAACTCGGGTTCGTATCAGGGCATCGCTTTAACGATGCCGCAGGTCTTTTTTCTAATACTGAAGTTTATAGAACAGGATTACGGAGTCTTATGAGTACAGTATCTTCTCCAGTTCGCGAGATCACCGTGGCGCACAGCCCGGACTCCGACGACGCATTCATGTTTTACGGCTTGGCCACGAACAAAGTTCGCGTGCCCGGACTAAAGTTCAGCCATACCCTTTGTGACATCGAGACGCTGAATCGCCAGGCGCAGGAAGGCGTTTACGATGTAACCGCGATTTCGTTCCATGCCTTCCCTTACATTCAGGAAAAATACTCGCTGATGTCGTGCGGCGGCAGCGTGGGCGACGGTTATGGTCCCATGCTCGTTTCCACCCGGCCCTTTACACCGGATGACATTAAGCAGAAGAAAATTGCGGTGCCAGGGAAGCTCACCACCGCTTACCTGGCTCTCGAACTGTTCGCGCCCGGCATTCAGGTGGAAGTTGTCCCCTTCGACCAGATCATCCCGCAAATTCTCGAAGGCAAATACGAAGCCGGCCTCATCATCCACGAAGCCCAGCTCACGTATGACAAATCCGGATTGCACCGCGTAGTCGATCTTGGCCGGTGGTGGCAGAAAGTTACGGGACTGCCTCTTCCGCTTGGAGGAAACGCCATCCGACGCTCGCTCGGCCGGGAAACGATGACCAGCGTCACCCAGGCGCTGCGCGGGAGCATCCAGTACGCCCTCGATCATCGCGAAGAAGCGCTCAGCTACGCCATGCAGTTTGCGCGAGATCTAGACGCCCAGCTCGCCGATAAATTTGTCGGCATGTATGTCAACGAGCGCACGCTCGACTACGGCGACGATGGCCGCGAAGCGGTGCGCCGCCTGCTCGACATGGGGCATAAGGCGGGGATCATTCCGCAGACGCCGCGGGTGGAGTGGGTGTAAGTAACTCCGGGTTAACAGATACAGGCAGCAGCTTTTCCCTCACCGCACCCTCTCTGGAAACGAAAACACCGGATCAATATCCACCGGAACATCCGACGCCGCCTGCAGCGACGTCTTCAATTCTTCCGGCATCGTGCCGTATTTCTTGAACCAGTTTTCCGCACGTGAGCGGTCGCCGGTGGCTTCGATCTCCAGCAGTTCCTTCGCTAGATCCGCCATCGCGCCCGGCATCTTCTCGTAATCAATGGCATAGCGGCCGTCCGCATTCCGCCGGATCGCGCCGCGCTCCGAGAGATAGTTAAATTCCATCATCTCCGCTTGACCGTGCGCCTCCGCCGTTCCGAAGCGTACGGTGCGAAAGATTCCGCCCACATACGACGCGTAATATTCCTCCAACTTTTCTTTCGGAAGCGCGTCATGATCGACCAGCCACTTCAACGCGAACATTCCGGTCACGTCGGCCTTCGCTTCTTCCAGACCACTGTATCCCGGTCCAATCGCTTCCCGGATTTCGACTTTGCCGGTCGCGGTCCGCGCATACGCCGGGCCCAACCCGTGGCAGATCTCATGCATGATCGTGCTCTGCAAATAACCCTCGCCCGAGACTTTCGCCGCTTGATCCGGCTCCATCAGCTTTCGGGCGACCGGCAAAACGACGTAGTTCACGCGCGCGTCCATGAAATTCTTGAAGAAAAGCTTCTTGCTGCCCTTTTGCTCATGCACCCTCGGATCGTTCGGCAAATTGTCAGCCACCGCCTGGTAACCGTGCGTCAGGTCACCCGCGCGAAACGGAGCGTCCATCACTTCCATCGGTGTTTCCAGGCCATGTTTCGACGGCCGATCTTCCGCTTCGAGCGGCAGTGCGTCCTGAATTTCCGGCACATATTTCTGGAACAGCTCCAGCTTCTTGCTCTCGGCCTCGTTGCGTACCAGCACCGCCGCACCGTACGAACCTTTCACGCCCAGCAGTCCATCCATGTAGGTTTCATAAGGCGCAAAAATGATGTCGAATTTCGGATTCTTCAATTCCAGCCACGCCAAATCACTGGGAAAGTAATCGTCGCTGAGCAGCGCATCGGCGCGCAGCCGGAGGAACTTCGCGAAAGCCGCGTCATCACTGAGGCTGGCCGCTGCCCGCAGAGCTCTTGCCGCCGGTTCCAGAAATGCGCGAAACGCGATGTGGTAGGGAACAGCGTCCAGTTTTTCTTGATGCCAGCGCACGATCGTGAACTGATCGTAGATGGGCGCTTTCTGATCGGGATGCTGCTTGACGAATTGTTCGACCTGATCGCGCGTCAGGTTTGCCGGATAAAATCCTCGCCCCGGCGGCACGGCCTCCGTTCCGACAAACGGTTTATCCTGGTCAATCAGATCGAAGCGCGAAGCGTTGATCCATAAATAGCGTCGTAGTTGCGCGTCGCGCTGGTTCCGGCTCGCGGCCAGCGACTGATACAGCGTCAAGCCGTCAGGATCGCTCTGCCGCCAGTAGATACTTTCCAGGTAGCCGCAGGCCTCCACCAGTTTGCGAACAAGTTGCTGCTCGCGAGCGTCCAGACCAGCTGTCAGGAACGGCATCTGGACACGTCGGAACTTGGCCAGGCGCTGTCCCAAGTCAGCCGCGACTTGCAAATCCGACGGTGCGCCGCCCTTCGCCGCCGAACCCGTCATCGCTCGGGTTGATTTCTGTTGCGCCGTGCCGAAAGTTGATGTCAAAAGAATGAAAATAAAAACGAGCCCACCGTGCATCACAAAATGGCTCTTGAAACCCCAGTTATCAAGCTGACCGATTTCCATAGGAACACAAGTTTATCAAAGACGCGAATCCGGCCCGGAGCCGTTATTATGAACGCATGCGTGGGGAAAATGGCGCCCAGACTCTGCTCATCGATGCCGATGACACGCTCTGGGAAAACAACATCTATTTCGAACGGGCGATCGCGAAGTTCATTTCGTTCCTCGATCATCGCGAACACTCGCCAGAGGCGGTTCGCCTGGTGCTGAACGATGTCGAGCGGGATTCCATCGTGAAGCACGGTTACGGCCTGCACAGCTTCACGCATTCGCTGATTGAAACCTTTGAGAAGCTTTCCGTCGATCCGGTCACGCCCGAGTTGCACGAACGCATTCGCAGCTTTGCCCACCAGATCGCCGATCATCCCATCGAAGTTCTCCCCGGCGTCCCCGAGACGCTGCAGTATCTCGGCGAGCGCCACCACCTCATCCTGATGACCAAAGGAAACCCCGCCGAACAATCCGGGAAAGTCGAGCGTTCAGGATTGAAGGAATATTTTTCCGCCGTCGAGATCGTCGCCGAGAAGGACGAATCGACCTACCGCTCCGCCATCGCCAAGTACGCCCTCCCAACGGTCACTACATGGATGGTTGGCAACAGCCCCAAATCCGACATCAATCCCGCCCTCGCCGCGGGCCTGCACGCCGTCTTTATACCCCACGGCCAGACCTGGATTCTCGAACACGAGGAAGTCGCGACCGCCCCGGCATCACAGCGACTGCTGGTGGTAGAGCGTTTCGGCGACCTCAGAAAACACTTCTAGGGCTGGTTTCATAAATCTGTTCTCGGTAGTCACGGCTTCAGCACTCAAACAGTAACTGCCCTTGCATTTCCCGATGCTGGGCGACACAAGGGCAGCGGAGTTAGTTAGAGCGCCGCTTAGTTACTGTTACTGTTACTGAACCGTCACGCTAACGGCTTCGGAAGGAATGCCGTTCGCCACAACTTCCAGCGTACTCGCACCCGTTTCCATGGACGCCGGAACGTCGAAGTTTGTCGAAACCGTCTCCGAGCCGGTCGCCACGCCCATTGTGCTATGGTCATGGGTTCTGGCGTAAAACACGTGTTTTGTGCTGTTGTTTATAATACGCACCAGAGGATAATTCGTCGCTGTTTGCAACTCGTCTCCGAAGGCAGCCGCCTGCGACAACCCATTAAACTGCGTGCCGGAGATGGAGTAAGTCGACCCGCGAGTCACCGTCGACGTATAAGTTGAAATCGCGGGCGCCCACGAAGTCTGGTAGGTTCCGGAAGATGTGTAGGTTTGTGTTGTACCGCCTCCCACGAGCACTTCGCCGGTAGGCAATACCATCAGACTTCCCGGTGTATACGGTCCGGGAGTAAGGGTCGTCCCGTTGAACGTGTAAGAAGTGCCGGAGTCTCCTTCCACCAATACGTCGCCATTGGTTAGCAGGACGGCAAAAGAATCCCCGGCATTGTCGTCATTTGGAAAAGCCGGACCGACGGTCCACTTGCCCGTAAGGCTGTCATAAATGGCCGTATTTCCAGGGCCGTTGTTCTTCGTGTACGAGCCGGTAACGAACACCGTGCCGTCAGGACGCAGTATCTGAGGCCCAATCTCCCCCGGCGGGTAGTAACAAAGTGTCCCGCCGGGACCATAATGAAGGCAGCCGTCGGGCGAGGGTGAATGCAAATCGACGATCGTGCTGCCGGCAGTCACCCACTCTTTTGCTGAGGGCGTATAGATCTCGGAGTTGGGAGCATCTTTTACATCCGCCGTCAGAATCGAGCCGTTTGCCAAAAGCGTCCAGCCCTCCTCGGCGTTGAAATCCTCCTTATCCTTTGAACTCGTCCCAAGCCACTTCATGGTCTTTGGATTGAGTTCCCGCATTTGCTTGGTAAGTTTGTTGCCTATCAAGTAGTTGCCGTTGGGCAACACAACCGACGGCGAATCCCCGATGTAGGTCCAGTTTTTCGGCGGCGCGACCGAGGTCCAGGTATTGGCGACGGGATTATAGATCGCGCCCAGGTTGGTGAGGACGAAAGTGCCGAAGTTGTATTCCCCGCCCTCAATGATCAGGCGGCCGTCGGCCAACACCGCAGAAGCATTGGCGTAGGGCGCGTACCCGGAGGGAAGGCTGGCGAGTTGCGTCCAGGTTCCAGCGACGTAGCTCCCGGTGTTGTCGGGGGTGAGCTTCCACCAATCGGAATAGTTGTTGCCTTGCACCATCACGGTGCCGTCGGTCAACTGGTAAGAGATGATGATGCCGTCCGGCGGTTGATGAACGAGCGTCTTCAGCGTCTGTGCCACCGCGTCGCCAGACACGGCGAGCAGAATCACCACTGCGAGAACCAACTTTTTGGACAAGATGCACGACCTTTCTCGAAGGCTGCCACACTCAGCCAGGGGAGAGCTTTCCGCGGACTTGAGGCACCGATCATTTGCGATCTTCAAGGTGTGACAGCAAGCGCGGGGTGTTCATATTAGCAAACGCTGGCGAGATTGGGGGAAAAATGAAAAACCGTGGTCGGAGGGCTTGTCGGGGTTTCTCAACCCGTGGCTATGGCATTGCCTAACCCCAAATAGACACAGGCCGGGAGCCCGGAATTTCTTCCGGTCCCGGCCTGCGCTTCTATCAACTTGGTAGCCGACTCAGTTGGCCGGCGTGGGGCTGGCGTTGGCGGTGGTTGTGGTCGGTGCGGGCGCCGCTGCCGTGGTAGCCGCGGGCGCGTTCGCATTGCTGTAGCGCGAAAGCCGCGGGTAGAACGGCGTTACTTCAAACGGCATCTTGTCGCGCGCTGAGGTGATGGCTACCGGCTGCGCTTTCACGATCTCCACTTTGTCGTCCCATGGGTTCAGCTTGACGCGTCCGCCCAAAGGCAGCGCGGCGATCTGGTCCAGTTTGTTCCAGTCGAGCGCCGGAGACGAGGTGGCGAGCGCCGCCATGCGCGTTACCGTCCCGTTCTCCGTGATGTTGTTGCCGAGGTGCGCTTGCAGCAGAGCGCTCAATTGTGGAGCGCGCTGTTGCAGAGCCTTGATGAACAGTCCGGCCGTTTCCAGTTTCTGCGCGTACGGCGATGCCTTCAGCATCTCGATAGCTTTTTTGTCAGCGGCCGTTTCCTCTTCGGGAATGTGCTTGAAGCCGAAGTTCTGGTAAGTCGACTCGTCGGAGAACAGCATGCGGTCGTTGAACGCGTACTGGCTGCCCAGGTTATGTCCCAGAACGATGTGCGCCAACTCGTGCGAGAGCACCATGGCCAGGCTGCCCTCATCGGGAAGCACGTCGATCAGCCCGCGGCTTACCACGATGGTGTTGCCGACGCTGAAAGTCTCCAGCGGAGAAGTCGTCAGCACGCGCGTGCGGACTGGGCGCGGCAGTTCGATGTTATTGGTGATTTCGAGGTTATTCACCACGGTCTGAAGAATCTTGTCCACGTCGCCTTCCGGCGCCAGCAGTCCGGCACGTTCCAGCCGTTCGATGACGTTGTCTTCAGCCTGTTGTTGCCATTCGCGCTCGGCGGCCAGCGGAGTGGCATCCTGCGCGGTCGGAGTGTCGTCCTTTACGCTGTCGACCCGGATGTTAGTAAGTTCGTCGTTCGGTGTCCCCGTCTTAAGGTTATATCCCCACATGCGGGTCTGCGCTTTGAACGCGATGGTGTTGTGAGCGCCCGCCGTGAAGTCACCTTCTTCGCTGTAGATGTAAGATGGCACCCAATAACCCGGGACCAAGTTCAACCGCCAGCTGTCCATGTGGAAGTAATAGCTGTTACGCGAAGGGTGCGCATAAGTGCCGTTCAGCCGGACGATGCTGAAGTCCTGATCCTCAACCCAGATGCGTCCCAGAAAGCGACCGCGTCCGGCGTCTTTTTTCGGCGTCAGATCAAACACCAGGCAGCGCACGTCGCCCAGGAACTCGCGTCGCGAGTAGTGGAAATCGTAGTGCTGCCGGTCGAAGTCGTTGCGGTCGACGAAGATCATCCACGAAAAACCGAGCGGCTGGTACTGGAACTTGAACCTCTTCGTGAGTCCGCCCAGAAGGCGCTTCTCCATGCCTTCGTCCTTGTTTTTGTCTTTGTCCTGAAGGTAGTCGCTGCGGTCGATCGACTCACTCAGATCCATGCGACCCAGAAAGTAATGATCGTCCTGCGGAACCGGCCCGAGCTGCTTGTCTTGCGTCAGGTTCTGTAGATAGGTCTCCACAATCGGAGTGCGCGGCGCCAAGAACTTGATCAGGTCTTTTTCGCGCAGAATGACGCGGTCGACCACCTGATCCATCGTGGTCGGCGGCGCCAGAGCGACCGGGGCCTGAGCTGACGCGGGCTGACTTGACGGAGCTGCGCTCGGCTGAGCGGGCGTCGGATCCGCCTGCGCCGCCGAAGCCGGCTGTGGGTTCTGCGGCGCGGACGCCGGTTGCTGGGCCGCTGCCGTCATGGTCAACGCCAGCAGAGCCAAAAGTATCCAGTTCATAGTGGGCATAACGTTCCGCATATCGTTCCGCATAACTCTCATCTCCAAGTTTTCAATACGCCAGTTGAAATACCACGTGCACAATTGCTGTTGAATCCACTGCCTGCCCGCTTCGCATGGCCGGCTTGAACCGCATCTTGTTCGCGGCAGCTATGGCGGCTTCATCAAGTCCATGGCCCAGACCCCGGACCACGCGATTCACATGTAACTGCCCGTTCGCCGCGAATTGCACTTCCAGCAGAACTTCGCCTTCCAGCTTCAGGCTTCTTGCTTCATCCGTATAAACCGGATTCGGCTTGAAGGTAATCTCGACCGATGTTGCCGCTGGTCCGCTATCCACGCGCTGGATATGGGGCGTGTTCTGCGCGACCTCCTGCGAACCAAAGCCTGAGGTCTGCACGCCGCGGCCACTTCTGCGCCCGTCTCCTTGGCCTCCGGTTGCAACCCCATTACCAAAATCGGCGCTGGCCACGGTTCCCTTAATACCTTTGGCGCCGCCCGAGCCGTTCCCTTGGCCGGGTCCCACTGGCATGTCGAAACCACCCGCGGCGGTTGCGATCAGCTTGCCGTTGGGCTTGCCTTTATCACTGGGCTTCAGTCCATTCGGATCGCCGAACCCGCCCGTCTGCACCTTCTCAATCGGAGCATTCACGGTCGGCACTACCGAACTTCCCGCCGCGAATTCCCCGGTATGAATCAGCACCGGACGCGCTCCGCTGGTCTGCTTCAACACCGCCGGCGCGAAGTTATTCATCGCTACCTTGGGCGGTTCAATTTCCTGGGGCTGCTGCTTGGGCGCGCGAATTTCTTTCGGCACGATCAATTTCGGGGCCTGGAACACCGGCTCCGGCGGCGGCAGCAACTTGGCATGCACCGGCAGCGGCTTCGGCTTGGGCAGCGGCTCAGGGTTCAGCTCCGGCCGCGGTACCAGCTCCGTGACGTGGTAACTCACGATTGGAATAATGGTATCGGTCGCCATGATCCCGACGACAATCAGCAGCAGAATCAGGGCGACAAGTATTCCGTAGCTCGCCGCAAAGGTCCGCCAGTTCCACTTTCGTTCAGGCAGCAGGCCGAGTTTAAAACCGCGATCGTACGTAGGCATCCATGACTCCAAAATGGGGGCCCGAAGCTGGGGAGAGCGCTCGGGGTTGGAGTCTTCACCTTATGGGAGATTGGGCAGGGGGTAAACGTGTCGCTTGCGCGTGTCCTTTGGTAACCAGCCCTCGTAATTGGGGTAAATTTTCTGTTCGATTACTTTGGGTCCCTTACTTCGGTGCCGCCGCCCGGCGCCGGGCAAAGAAGTAGAACACCGGGATGCCCGCCAGAATCGCCAGGCATCCACCGGCCGAACTTTTCAGATTGTCGGTGAACGTGTAATAGAGAAGAGCCGCGGAAGCCAGCACAAACAGCGCCGGAACTACCGGATATCCCCATACCCGATAAGGGCGGTCGGCGAGCGGCTCCCGCCGGCGGAAAACGAAAACCGTGCTGCCTGCGATCATGTAGAACAACCACTCGGCGAAAATCGCCAGCGAAAAAAACTGCCGGAAACTACCTCCCAGCAGCAGCAGGACGATGGCCAGCCCGCACTGCACAACAATCGCCACGGACGGCGTATGGAAGCGCGGGTGAACCTCGGCCATCGCCTTGAAAAAATATCCATCGCGCGCCATCGCGAAGGGCACGCGTGCTCCGCTCATGATGGTGCCATTCAGAGTCACGAGCATCGAAATCGCCATGCCCGCCGACACCAGGCTGGCGCCCGCGCGCCCCAGAACCAGGGCCACCGCGTCCGACGCCGGGCGCTCCGAAGCGGCCACCGCTGCCGCCGGCAGCACATACTGCACGGCCGCGTTCACCAGGATGTAGAGTGCGCCCACCGTCGCGACGCCCCAAATCAGCGACAGCGGAATGTTGCGCTGTGGATTTCTTATTTCTCCCGCCATCATGTTCAGATCGTTCCACCCGTCGTAAGCCCAAAGCGCAGCCACCAGCGCTGCGAAAAATCCAACCACACCGCCTTTCGCCCCGGTAAACTCGGTTGCGAAATTCGCCCAGGTTCCTCCGCGATAAGAGAAACCAACCGCCACGATCCCGAGGATGATCGCAACCTTCAGCAGCGTGAACAGAAACTGAAAATCGCCTGCCCGGCGCACCCCAACGTAGTTGAGCCACGAAATCAGCAGGGTGGCTCCGATGGCTACCAGTTGCCCGTAGCTGATAGTGAAGGGACGCGAAATACACGCAAGAGAGAAAAAAGAGAAGATGGGAAAAGTTTCCAGGATCCGCACCAGGCCGGTGGTCACGGTTGCAATCGAAGCGGGCTTGGCGATCAGAAACCAGGTCCACGAATAGAGAAACCCCGCCAGCGGCCCGTAGGCATCGCGAACATACACATACTCGCCGCCTGCCTGCGGCTTCATGGCTCCCAATTCGGCATAGGTGAGCGCGCCAAAAAAGGAAAGGAGTCCTCCAACCATCCAGGCGAGATAGACAAGCCGGGCCGACCCCACCGCCTGCATCATCTCAGTCGGAACCAGGAAAATTCCGCTTCCGATGATGGTCCCAACCACGACCGCACCCGCGTGCGATAGGCCCAGGTCACGTGCCAGTTCGGGACGGGAATGATTGTCCTTTGCGAGCATGTCCATAATTTCTACAGCCTGATCGGAAGAAAGATTCTAACCGCAACTTCTCCGCGGCCTCTGCGATCTCCGCGGTTCAAGGCTTTGGTTGAACCCTCCACATAGCGCTAGCCCCATAACCCACCGCGAACGTCACGCAGGTCCCAATCGGGACCCACCAGGTGAAAGCCACCTGCGACCATCGCCACAAATACAGTTCCGTCGCTAATCCAAAGACCATACCCAGCATTGCCCCGCTCTGATTCGCGCGTTTGGTCCACACTCCCAGCAGAAACACGCCGAGCAAAGCTCCATAGGCTACCGACGCGATTTGCAAGCCAACTTCCACCACACGCGCGACTCGATGCAGCGCCAGCCACGCGAGCGCGAACAGTACCAGCGCCCATCCGACGGTCGCCAGCCGCGCCAGGCGCAACCGTCCCGCTTCGCTCACTGTAGGACGGAAGCGAACATAGAAATCCATAATCGAACTCGATGACAGCGAATTCAGCGCCGCGCTCAAATTCGACATTGCCGCCGCCAGAATCGCCGCGATCAGTAGCCCGGCAATCCCGTGCGGCATATGGCTCACGATGAACGTCGGATAGATCCTGTCCGCCCGTCCAAACCCGGACGACGGAACGCGGTAGTAGGCAAACAGCATCACGCCGACAAGCAGAAACAACCCAAATTGAAAAAAGACCGCCAATCCACTCGCCACCAACGCCAGCGCCGACTGCCGTTGATTCCGCGCTGCCAGCAATCGCTGCACGATAAGCTGGTCGGTGCCATGGCTGGCCGTGGTAAAGATTGCGCCGCCGATAATCCCCGCCCACAGCGTGTACGGTTTCGCAAAATTAAGATAAGGCCAGTGCGTCAAGACGGAAGCATCGAACACCTGAAACTTATGTAGACCACTCGCAATCGCCTCGGCCGATCCCCATCCTCCGGGCACGAGATGGAGAATCGTCACCAGGCCGACCAGTGTCCCGCCCACATAAATGAAGGTCTGCACGACGTCGGTCCAGATCACCGCCGCCAGTCCGCCCTCAAACGTATAGATCAATGTCAGCAGCGTGATGATCGCGATGGAAGCGACCTCGCCCGTGCCCAGCGCAATCGACACCACAATCGACACGGCATACACGCGCACTCCCTCCGCCGCCGCCCGTGTTAACAGAAACAGGGCCGCCGTCACTGTGCGCAGCTCCGGACCAAACCGCCGCTCAATCAGCTGATAAGCGGTATACAGTTCGCCACGAAAATATTGCGGCAGCAGCACAAAACTAATGATGACGCGCCCGATCACATATCCCATCACCACTTGCAGAAAAGTGAGATTCGAATCGTAGGCGAGGCCGGGAATACTGATAATGGTCAGCGTGCTGGTCTCCGCCGCCACAATCGACAGCGAAATCGCCCACCAGGGAATGTTGCGGTCGGCGAGAAAGTAGTCTCGCATGGTGCGCTGCCGCTTGCGAAACCGCAGGCCGAACAGCGTGATCCCCGCCAGGTACAACGCAATGATGAGCAGGTCGATCCGATTCAATCCCAAGTCGATTCCTTCCAGCTTCGTGTGCGGCCGAGCTGTTCCACCCCGCCAAGCCAACACCGGGCTTGACGGGGCCCCCGGTGCGCTCGGCTGGATAGACGGGGGCGGCTGTCCCTGCGTGTCCAAAAAGTGTTCGCTGCATTGTACAAGCATGTTCGCGACCCGAACCGGCGCTGAGCTGATTGTGTTAGAACTAGCCCGATGGCTTACTATCTCGGAATCGACGGCGGCGGCACGAAAACGCGCTGCGTTCTGGGCGACGAAACGACGGTGCTCGCTATGGCGATGACCGGCGGCTGCAGCGTGATCCGCCACGGCGAGCAGCAGGCCAGGGAAGCGCTGCATACTGCGATCCGCCAGGTGTGCGTGACTGCGAAGATTTCTCCCGATCGGATCAGCGCCATCTGTATCGGGGTCACCGGCGCTGCACGGCCCGAGATCGCCGGGAAGATCCGCGACATCCTCACCGAACTGATTCCCGAAGGCAACCCGACCAGAGTCGAAGTCGTCGGCGATAACGTAATCGCGCTCGAAGCCGCGTTCGGCGCGGGTGCTGGAGTGATCGCGATCGCCGGCACCGGCTCCATCGTCTACGGCCGCGATGCCCCCGGGAACACCGCTCGCGCCGGAGGTTGGGGCTTTGCCATCTCCGACGAAGGCTCCGGCAACTGGATCGGCCGCCGCGCCATCTCCGCCATCCTGAACGCCCAGGATCAGGACCTCGGTACGGCACTCACCGATATGGTTTTCCAGGCCTGGAAAATCAACACGATCGACGAACTTGTGCAGCAAGCGAACTCGATCCCGCCACCCGACTTCCCACGGTTGTTTCCCATTGTTCTCCGCGCCGCGGAGGAGGCTGATGAGATCGCCCGCCACCTTCTATCTGACGCCGGGGCAAAGCTTGCTGATCTCGCGGCCATCGTCGTCCATCGTCTCGCTTCGCATGCTCCCGGGGCCATGCTCCCGGTAGCCCTGCTCCCCGTAGCAATGACGGGCAGCGTCTTTCGTCAGTCGCTGGTTGTGCGCCAGGTTTTTTGCGATGCCCTGCAGACGAGCTTTCCCGGCATCGAGGTGCGTCAAGATCCAGCCGATCCGGTGGAGGGCGCGCTAGCCAGGGCGCGCTCAACACGAAGGTAGAGACGGGGCTTGCCCCGTCTGACGCAGGCAGACTCGCGATGGCCGACAACGAAATGTCCGAAGACGAAAGTTTCGAAAACGAAATCGTGCCGTCCTCAACGGAGTCGGCAACTCCGACGCCCGCGGCTGCCGATCTGCTCGCGACCGCCGCCGACCCCGACCTAACCGAGGACTTGGCCCTGGCCCTGCTCAAGCGCCCCGAACTGCACCCTGAAGTCCTCGAGAAACTTGCTAAGAACGCCAATGCACTCAAGAGCCGTAAGGTAAAGATCGCGCTCGCGAGCCATCCGAAGACACCGCGACATGTCTCCGTGCCGCTGGCGCGCCAGTTTTACACTTTCGATCTGATGAAAGTTGCGCTCTCGCCCCTTGTCCCCGCCGACGTGAAAGTTGCCGTGGACGATGTCCTCATCTCGCGCCTCAAGACTGTCACCACGGGGGAACGTCTTACGCTGGCCCGCCGCGCGTCGGGCAGAGTAGCGGCTGCGCTGCTGCTGGACGTGGAAATTATCAGTACCAAAATCGTCGATGCCAAGACCGTGGCCCGCGAAACCCGCGTCATGCAGACGGCGCTCGAAAATCCACGCCTCACCGAAGCCCTGGTCATCCACTCCGTGTTGCGCCCCGCCGCCAGCGCCGCTCTGGTGCATGCGGTTGCACAGCACGCCAAGTGGTCTTGCCGCAGAGAAATCCGTGCCGCCCTGCTGCGAACCGAGCATCTTTCTCTAGCGCGCGCCCTGGAATTCAGCCAAGAAATCCTCGCTCCGCTGCTGCACGAACTACTTGCCAGTTCGCGTCTTCCCGCTCAAATCAAAGACCAACTCCTCCGCGAAAATCCCGAGAAATCGTAGGCTCGTCTGGCGCGGGCACTCTTGCCCGCGTGCCGACATCAGATCAACTCACAGGGAGGACCGTTCCCGCAGAAGCTATCACAGGACGCCCCGGCGCCGAGCATGATAACTTTATCGCCGGACAATTTCTCACCAACCCGCCGCCGCTGCGGCAGAGAACATTCGATGAACAAACTCGTCGTAGCAGTGCTGCTTCTCTGCGCTGCTGTTTCCGTTGCCACGAAACAGAAATCCCCCCCTGGCTCAGATCTTCTCGTTCAGCTCGAAGCCGACTTCGCGGCGGACGTCGCCAAGCACGGCCACGACGCCTTCCTCATCTACTTCGCCGAAGATGGCGTCGAAATCGTGGACGGCGGCGGCATCGACACCAAAGACGCCATGCGCAAGCAACCCCCATGGCCCAAAGGCACATCTCTCACCTGGACTCCGGTCAAAGCCGAAATGGCCGCGTCCGGTGATCTTGGCTACACCTACGGCAATTACGTCTATACGGCTACGAATAAAGATGGGAAGCTCGCCGCCAGTTACGGCAAGTACACTTCGATTTGGAAGAAGCAGAAGGACGGCCGGTGGAAAGTGGTCGTCGACATGGGAAACTCCGGCCCCGACCCGAGAGCCGCACACGAGTAGAGACGGGGCTTGGCCCGTCTCCTGCGTGCCACCAGAATGCGGGGTCGTTCCGAGACGCGGCAAGCCGCGTCTCTACGCGGAAGTCGCGTGCTCCTTCGCACGAATCGTCGCCATCAGGTCGACCGTCGTCGGCACACTGATCGCGCAACGTTCCGCACCGCGCACAATAGGACCGCCAATGTCATCCAACTCGAGCTGTCGCCCAGCCGCAAGGTCTTTCTGCATGGAACTGCGCATAGCCGGCGGCGCGTTGGCAAAACCCGTCTGGACCCGGTGCGCATCGAGCTCCGCGCCACTAGCGTTCGCCACACTACATGTTTCGGCGATCGCAGAATGTAACTTCTGTTTCCAAACTGCGTTGGCCAGAATCTCACCGATATTCATCCCCGATGCCGAGGTCACCAGCGCGAACGGCGCCAGAAAGCTGAGTTTTCCCCACAGCAAAGTCTGCTCGTTTGGAATGAACTGGCAGTTGAATCCAAGCTTGCCCAACCGTCCAATGATGGCGCCCAAGAGTGGCTCTCCGCTGGAGGCGAGGTTGAGGAGAACGAACGGGGAGCGCTGAATGAATCGTCCCGGAGCAATCCGCTCCGCTTCCACCGCGATCGTCGCCGGGACCACGTGCTCGCGCCCAAATCTCGCTCGCAGCGCTGTGACGTGGTCTACCCCGTTCAGCAGGGGAACTACGCAGCCGGGGGATGCTTGCACCGCTTCGATCGCGGTTTGCAGTTGATAAGTCTTGGTCGCGATCCACAGGACGTCGACCGGCGCTGACAATGTTGCCGCCGCTTTCGCTGGTGCGGTGAGAAGGCCCGACGGACGTTCCAGCGTCAAGTTCGCGGGATAACTCGACAACTTCTCCAGTCGAACCACTACGGTGACATCCTCGCCGAGCGATGAGAGCACGGTGCCGACCAACCCTCCGATTGCTCCCGCTCCCAAAATTGCATGTTTCATGTGAGCGCTCCCGCGAAGAATACGTGAAGAATATAAGATACGGTAATTTTGGATTCAGCAAGTGCCGACCTCGACCCGCCTTTACGCTGCGCCTGAGGTTCTGTCACACTGACCACTGGCCACTTGCCACTGACCACTGATTCCATGGGCAAAATCCACGTTCTTCCCGAGAGAGTTGCCAACCAAATCGCTGCCGGCGAGGTGGTCGAGCGTCCCGCGTCGGTGGTGAAGGAGTTGCTGGAGAACGCGCTGGACGCCGGTTCCACGCGCATCCGCATTCAGATCGAGGCGGGCGGGAAGAAGCTGATCCAGATTACCGACAACGGCTGCGGCATGGTGCGCGACGATGCCATGCTGGCTTTCGAGCGCCACGCCACCTCGAAAATCAAAAACACCGAAGACCTGCTGAGCATCTCTACCCTCGGATTTCGCGGCGAGGCGCTGCCCTCCATTGCTTCCGTTGCCCGGCTGCATCTGGAAACCCGCGCCGAAGAGGAAGCCGTCGGAACGGTGCTCGAGATTAATGGTGGCAAGATCATCCGCGTCGAAGAGGCGGGGCTGCCGCTCGGGACTTCCATCACGATTCGCGATCTCTTCTTTAATACGCCGGCGCGCAAGAAATTTCTAAGATCGGAATCGACCGAACTCTCCCACATCGCATCGCTGGTAACCCACTACGCGTTGGCGCATCCGGAGAAGCATTTCGAGTTGCACTCGGCGACCAACGCGTTGCTGGTGGCGCCGCCCGTGGCCGGTCATCGCGAGCGCGTTTATCAGGTTTTTGGACGCGAGACGCTTGACCAGTTGATTCCGCTGGCGGCGGTGCAACCTTTGGAGCGTATCGGCTTGCCGCAGCCTCCGCCGTGGCGGCGCGCTGCGGACACCTCTTTACGCGAGTCTGATGTCAGCGGATCGGGTCATCCTACATCTGGTTCGGATGGTGCCGACACGCGGGCGGGGGCGCCCGCGCTACACGATTTTGGCGAGGTGCGGCTGCATGGCTTTGTCTCCAAGCCGGAAATTCAGAAGCTTAATCGCAATTCGATTTTTATTTTCGTCAATGGACGGCTGATTCGCGATCGTCTCATTCAGCACGCCATCATCGAGGCGTATCGCAATATTTTGCCGCCGACGGTGTTTCCGGTCGTTCTGCTCTTTATCGAGATGCCCACCGCTGAAGTGGATGTGAATGTGCACCCGTCGAAGACCGAGGTGCGTTTCCGGCAGCAAACGGTGATCCACGATTTTGTGCGCGAGTCGGTACGTGCTGCATTGATGAAGGCGCGGCCGGTGCCGCAGTTCTTGACGGAAATTGGTGCGCAGCCAACCGCGGGTCCTGGCCTCACCAGTCCTTTGCTTAACCACGGCTCTGGCGATGGTTTGCAGCGCGCGCCGTGGCGCGACTTGTACGAACCGGCAGCGGCGGGAGGCTTCGCGCTGCAGGCTCCGTCGGCTCCCGCGGCGACGGCGCGCCTGGAGTTTGAAGGAGGAATCGCGGTTGAAGCCAACGCAGCGGTGTCGCTCGAACGCGACCCGGAGGCAGCGGTTCTCTATCCTGCGATCGATCATCAACATGAGCCGATTCCGGATCACGGCTGCGCGCCTCCGATCGCACAAGAGGCGCAATCCGCGCCGACTCTCGAGTCTCTGCGAACCCTGCGACCGTTAGGGCAGATTCGTAATTCGTTCATTCTTGCGGTCAACGAAGACGGACTCTGGATCATCGATCAACACGTGGCCCACGAGCGCGTGCTGTTCGAGCGAGTGCTGCGGCAACGTTCGGCGCAGCAGGTGGAGAGCCAGCGTTTGCTGATGCCCCTGGTCATCGAACTGACTCCGGCGCAGCAAGCCATCTTCAGCGATATTGCCGAAGAACTGGCGCACAATGGCTTCGAGGCGGAACCCTTCGGCACGCGCAGCGTGGCCGTAAAGATGGCGCCGGCGGGCGTGGACGCGGCGCAGATTGAGCACATGCTGAACGAAATCTTTGAGCAACTCACGCGCGAAGACCAGGCCATCAATCTGGAAGCGGTGCGAACGCGCATTGCGGCCTCGATCGCGTGCCACGCCGCCATCAAAGTCAATATGCCGCTGGCGCAGAACAAAATGGAGTGGCTGCTCGCCGAACTGGCGAAAACCGAGCATCCAATGTCATGCCCGCACGGCCGGCCGGTGGTGCTGCGCTATTCCATGCAGGATATTCAGAAGGCATTCAAGAGGATCTAGTTCTCAGTTCTCAGTTTTCAGTAGAATCGTGCCAACGGTCGCCGTGGGCACTCTTCTTACAACTGATAACGACAAGTGACAGCTGAGAGCTGGCCTGTGTTCTAATCGAAATCATGACCGACCCGGAACTCTTGCAAGCTCGCATGCAAAAGTGGCACCTTGACGGCCAGCCCGTGCGTACTCTCGAGGACGCGCGCGCCTTTCTTGAGTCGGTGGGATTTTGCGTGATGTATCCGACTCGGCCAGTGATTCTGGTGCCGACTTTCATTGGGGCCTGGGTTGGAGCCGATGACAAACTGCCGGCGCGCCAGCACGCTTATAACGATCCACGGGCGAAAGAGGCGACCGAATTGATGGTGCGCGCACTGCGCGACCGGGCAGCCTACGAGGCTCCGCTGATTGACGAGAACAATGCATTTCTTTTGGCAGCTTCGGTGTTTCCTTATTTTTATTCGCTGGTCGGCGAGCGCAACCCTAAGATGCCGCCCGCATCGGGGCCGCGGTCCCCTTATTCTCCGTTGGCCTGTGATGCTTTCGAAATCATTCGGCGACGGGGGCCGATTTCGAAAACGAAACTGGGCGAGATGCTGGGCGGTGCGGTTTCGAACGCCGGCCTTGATCGCGCGCTGAGTGAACTGTGGGCCAAGTTGCGGATCACGCGCGTCGATTACACGGTGGAGGAAGGCTCGGTGTGGGATGAGTTGTCGCGCTGGGCTCCGGACGTGGTGCGCGAAGGCGTTGGGATCTCGGTGCCCGAAGCGCTCTCCGCGCTGGTCTCGAAATATCTCGACTGCGTGGTGGCAGTCGATGAGGGAGAGGTCGAGAACTTCCTGGCGAACTTCGTTCCGCGGACGCGGGTAAAAGAAGCTATCCATGCCTTGCTCTCGGCGCGCGAATTGAGCTTTGTGCACGTTGGGAGCAAGTCGCTGCTGCAGGTGACTCCGCCAAAACAAGCTTACGTTCCCAAGCCTCGGCCCGAGCGCGTGAGCTGAGCGGTTTGCAGAGTTGTCGTGAAGGTCTCATGCGCTCCGTGTACAATGCTCAGTTCGCCCAACGCCCTTCGCCCAATGATCTTCGTCGAATGATCTTCGCCCGATGACCGATTCCTCCCAACGCAAACTCATCATCGCCATTGACGGTCCAGCCGGAGCGGGCAAAAGCACTATCGCGTCGCGCCTGGCGCGCAAGCTCGGCTATGTGAACCTGGAGAGCGGGGCCATGTACCGCGCGCTGGCACTGCGGGCGATCGAGTGGGACGCGTCGTTTGATGATGAGAATGCATTGCTGAAGATGGCGCAGGATTCCCGCATTACTCTTGATCGCTCCATCGGGGGCAATCGTGTGCTGCTCAACGGAAAGGATATTTCCGCGCGCATCCGGGAGCGCGATGTAACGGAAGCGGCATCGCGCATCTCGGTGCATCCCAAGGTGCGCGCGTGGATGGTCGAGCGGCAACGCGAGATGGGCATCGGCGGTGGTGTGGTGATGGAGGGGCGCGACATTGGGACCAAAGTTTTTCCTGACGCCGATTTAAAAATTTTTCTTGATGCCGATCCGGTGATTCGCGAGCAGCGGCGACTGGATCAGCAACAGGTAAAGGGTCCATCGGCCGAGACAATGGCGGCGGAACTTCGGGAGCGCGACCGGCGGGACCGGACGCGGGCCGCTTCTCCGCTGGTGGCGGCCGATGATGCCGTCGTGATCGACTCGACGAATTTGAGCGAGGATGACGTCGTCAACCGAATCGAGAAACTGGTGGACGAGCGGCTGGTGGCGAAGCGATAAGGGCGCGCGCGGCGTAAAATTTCTCCCAACCAGTTCGCAAACCCTCTCGGTGTGTGGAGAGGGTTTTTATTTTGCTTCTGGGTTGCCTCGTTTTGTGTATTTACTCTTAATATAATATCTAGTGTGTACT
>Ga0209448_10000178_pt1 | contig 23070 bp, 21 predicted proteins | sample BogFormECP14_OM2_FD_188245 | JGI IMG/M metagenome (GOLD analysis project Ga0209448, IMG submission 188245) | Bog forest soil microbial communities from Calvert Island, British Columbia, Canada - ECP14_OM2 (SPAdes) (version 2) | ecosystem: Environmental > Aquatic > Freshwater > Wetlands > Bog ... | reverse complement strand
CAACAGTAGCGCCGCACAAGCACAGTCAGGACATGGAAGCCGTTTAGCCAGGATCGCTGGTAATCAGACCGCCACTGACAAACTGTCTTCCCTGACGAACCGCGTCCACAGCAGGTAACAGGTCGCTTCCGACCCTTGTTTTCAAAACGTAGCCCAGCGCCCCCAAGCTAAGAGCTTCCTGAACTACGTAGGGAGAAGACTCCTGGCTCACGAAGACTATCTTGGATTCCGGAGCAAGCTTGCGAATTTGTCGAGCGGCTTCGATACCATTCAGCGACGGGAGTCCGATGTCGAGGAGAATCAAATCCGGTTTGAGTTCTTCCGCCCGCCGAACCGCTTCTAGGCCGTCGCACACTTCGCAGATGATCTGCAATTCGAGCCTTTTTGCCAGTGTCGAAGAGATCAATTGCCGAAAGGGTGCGAAGTCCTCCGCAACGAGAACGCGCACTAGTGATTGTTCCACGCAGCCTCCGCCGCCTCAGCTGAAACCATTTTGGCGGAGGGGCCCGATTCGTCCCTAAGCTTAACAGTATTATATTCACGCCGTCAATATAACCAGCGTAGACCGGACTGGGTACTGTAGTCACGTACTTCACGACGGGAGTTGAAGAAGTAGCAAGAACTAGGTGCGGTTTTGCCCGCCGGCCGAGGCTCTTGAATATCGGGATGGTTGACGAAAGGCGATTACACCAGCTATCCCAAATGCCCCAACATGCGATAACTTCTATGCATGTCGCCATCGTGAAGGGAGTCGAGTGTGAGCATTCAGGATGAGCAGGAACTAGCTTCGTTAAAAGCCGCCGGCCGCGTTGTCCGCATGATGCTGGATGCGATGAAGGCTGAGGTGCGGCCGGGCGTCACCACGCGCTATCTGGATGAGGTCGGCGCGCGCGTTATGCGGGAGAATGGTGCCCGGTCGGCTCCATCGATGGTGTATCAGTTTCCGGGGGCCAATTGCATCAGCTTGAACGACGAGGCGGTGCATGGAGTTCCGGGCGAGCGCGAACTCAAGGAAGGCGACCTGGTGAAACTTGACGTGACGGTGGAAAAGGACGGCTACATGGCCGATGCCGCCATCACCGTTCCGGTGGGCCGCGTGAGTCCGCAGGCTGAAAAATTGATGGCCTGCGCGGAGCGGGCGTTTCACAAGGCGATGCTGGTGGCCAGGGCGGGATTCCGCGTGTTTGAGATCGGAAAGATCGTGGAACGCGAGGTGCGCAAGTCCGGTTTCTCGGTGGTTCGCGAATTGGGAGGACACGGGATTGGACGCACGATTCACGAGTTGCCGCACGTTCCGAACTACCCCGACCCCGAGGCTCGCCAGATCATGAATGAAGGCCTGGTCATTACCGTCGAACCGATCATCTCCAGTGGCTCGGGACGGGTGTTTACCGACAAGGACGGCTGGACGGTGCGGACGGGCGATCACGCGCTTTCAGCCCATTTTGAGCACACTTTGGTGATTACTTCAGGCGCGCCTATCTTGTTGACCGCTGGTTAGTGCAGACTGGGTTGACCGGCGACCGGCTTCGGGATAGAGTTCAATAGTCAGGGTCGCGTTTTGCCCCCCGCCCTGGTTTGCATATCCTGATTTTGCAACTCCGGTTTGCGTACTCTGTTTTGCATGCGCTCCGCTTCTTCCAAATTCGTTGTCCCGAAGCTTGTGGTCTTGTGGTTTGCGCTAGCCAGCGTGGCTTGGGCGGCGGTGCCACAATTTTCCGGCCAGAAGCGAGTTGGTCTGACGAGCGGCGACCAGTGGGAACCGGCCGTGGCGGCCGACGGTTCGGGACGGATCTACGTACTTTATCCGCACTACGGGCAGGTCGCCGACTGCAAGGGCTGCCGCGTGCCCACCATGCTGTTGGTCGCGAGCAACGATAACGGCAAGACCTGGCAGACTCCGCACGTGATGCTCGAATCGGGATCGGGGCAATTCGACCCTCAGATTGCCGTCGATCCAGTCGACCGGCGCACGTTGTATGCGGCGTGGCTGCAGAACGGGAAGCGCGTGGTGATGCTGGCCAAGTCGTTGGACTCGGGCGCGACCTGGAATTTCACTATGGCGGTGCGCAGCGACGTCGAACTTGATAAGCCGGCGCTGGCGGTGCGCGGACAGAGCGTTTACGTGGCTTTTAATCATAAAGAAGAGGTGTGGGTGGCGGCTTCGCAGGATGGAGGACGCAGCTATACATCGACGCGCGTGAATGCGGAGAGCCGTCCGGGATGGTCGCTACTGGGCGCGGCAACGGTCGATCCGGCGGGCAGTGCGTATCTGGCATGGGCTTCCTATTCGAAAGCCGGAGGCGCGCGAGGCGCGGTGAATCTGTATGTTGCGAAGTCGGCGGATGCGGGCAAGACCTGGAATGCGAGTCTGCTCGACGTTTCCGCGGCAGCGCCCGGCTGCGACGACGAAGACTGTGGCGAAGGATTTCTGGGCGCACAGGTGGCGTTGACGTCTGATGCCGGCGGCACTCTTTACGCGCTCTGGAGCGCGGGCGGCACGGCACTGGGGCCGCAGCGCATTTATTTTGCGTCGTCTACCAACGGCGGCGAAAACTGGTTGCCGCGGGCCGGCGTTTCATCGGCTGCGGCGGGCGTGGAGCACGGCTTTCCCGCGATCGTGGCCGGGAGTGCGGGCGACGTACGCATCGCCTGGATGGATGCGCGGGAAACTTCTCGCAAGTCTCCGTATTGGAATACTTACTATCGGAGTTCGAGCAACGGTGGCGCGACTTGGGGAGATGAGATTCGCGTCTCGGGTTACGTTCCGGGCTATCGTTATATTGGTAAAGAAGGCTTCAGCTTTCCTTTCGGCGACTATTTCGGGCTGGCGATCGACAACCACGGAGACACGCACGTGGTGTGGGGCGAAGGGCTGAACTATCAGTCGCCGGGATCGATCTGGCACGCCAGCGGACGATAATAGGGGTTCGCGTAGGGACAGCCGCCCTCGGCTGTCCGTGCGAGCGCAGGTCGCCTCGGTTTTCGCTTGTCCCTCTTCTTCATTGCACTCAAGAGAGCTGGCGGGGCTTCGCCCCGCTGGACAGCCGAGGGCGGCTGTCCCTACGTGAGTTTTGCTAGTCGCTCAGCAGACCGCCGGTTAAATCGCTGAGGCGCTCGATGCGGTGGTGGCGGCAGTAGTCGGTCAGGTCTTCCACCAACGTTTCGGTCGCCACCGGATCGAAGAAGCTTGCGGTTCCCACCTGCACGGCGCTGGCTCCCGCCAGCATGAATTCCACTATGTCCGCCGGGGTGGTGATTCCGCCCATGCCGATCACTGGAATTTTTACGGCGTGCGCTGCGTCGTAGACCATGCGCAGCGCGATGGGCTTGATGGCCGGGCCGGAGAGGCCAGCGGTTACGTTGGCAATTCTGGGACGGCGCGTTTCCGCGTCAATCGCCATGGCGAGAAAAGTATTGACCAGGGAGATGGCGTCGGCGCCCGCTTCCTGCGCCACATATGCCATCTGGGCAATCGAGGTGACATTGGGTGAAAGCTTAACGATGATCGGCCGCGTCGAGACGCGCTTCGCGGTGCGCACCACTTCGTCGAGCAACAGCGGATCACTGCCAAACTGAATGCCGCCCTGCGCCGTGTTGGGGCAGGATACGTTGATTTCGTAGGCCGCAATGCCCGCGCCCTGATTGAGGATTTCAATCGTCTGCTCGTAATCGGTGCGGGTGTAGCCGAAGACGTTGGCGAAAACCACTACATTCTTTTTCTCGCGCAACGCGGGAAGTTTGTCGATGAGAAACGCGGGGGCGCCGATATTCTGCAACCCGATGGCATTCAGCATTCCGGCAGCGGTCTCAAACAGGCGGGGCGGGGGATTTCCGGTCATCGGTTCTTTGGAGAGACCTTTGACGACTAGTCCGCCGAGCCGGTCGAGATGCACGATGTCTTCGAATTCGACGCCATAGCCGAAGGTGCCGGAAGCGGCGATGATCGGATTCTTCAGCTCGATGCCGGCGAAGCTGACGCTCAAGTCCGGATGACCGATCGGCGTCATTGGATTCCTCCGGAGAGCGGCGTGGCCGCCGGCATGGCGGGTTGAGCGGATGACGGCGCGGTGGAATGATGTGGCTGCAGCGCCTCTGTAAGCACTCTTCCGGTAGCTGCGGTGGGCGCGTTGATTCCGAGCAAAGAGGCGAGCGTCACCGCGAGATCGACCGGTTCGGCGTGCGTCCGGTAGGTTCCGGGCTGAAAGGCTAGACCATAGAAGGCGAGCGGCACATGAGTATCGTACGAGAAAGGCGTCGCGTGGTCGGTACCCTTCGTGATTCCGACTTCAAATGGATGGGGGACGCCGATCACATAATATCCACCTTCCGGTGAGTAGCTATGGGCATAGCGGCGGCCGATTTCGGTGGGCGGAATATCTCCACGAGCGAGTTGCGACTTGGTGAAGTATCCTGTGAATCCCATTTGCTTCATGGCTTCGCCTACTTCGCCTTCGGCGACGGATTCGTCTTTCGCGCCGGGAGTTCCGGCGAATGCGTCTTTGTCAAGCCAGGCGACCGGGTAATCGAGATCGAGCACGTAGTCGGCTTTCTTGGCGAATTTTTTCGCGAGCAGGGAATTGATCAGTTCGCGTAGCGCTTTGGCGTCGAGATTGGCGGCGGGCAGACGAAGAGTTTTCGCGAAGTCGGGCAGCGGCGCAATGCCGTGATCGGCGGAGAGCGCCATCCACACGTTGGCCATTCCGATCTGATGACCGAGGAAGGTGAAGAACTCCGCCATGCTGCGGTCGAGTTCGAGCGCCATGGCGCGCATTTGCGGAGAGTCGGGGCCAACCTGGTGGCCGAGAATATCGTTGGCCGAGAGGCTGATCACCAGCAGGTCGGTCGCCGCGCCCGCGCCCAATTTCTCATACAGAACGAGCTCCTTGGCAAATTCCAACTGGTAATCGTTGGCGAAGGGAGTGGAGCCGACGATCTGGTAGAAGCCGGCGGGTTCGTCATCTTTTTTGTCTTTGTTCTTACCGTTCCGCGGCGCAGTCGACCCGAGAATGTTTCCGTCGCTGTCTTTCCACTCGCGGTTCAAGTATTTTTCAGCGCGATGGCTTCCGTTGAAATTGCGCACCCACTCGGGGAGATCCGGACGGTAGTAAGTGGAGGTGATCCAGTCGCCATTTTTTTGATCGATCCAATAAGCGCCGTCTCCGGAAAATCCTGCGGGCAGCACGGCCGCGCGATCTTTCAGCGAGATGGCAAATACTCGGGCTTTGCCGCCCGTGGCCAGTTTCAACTCGTCTCCGAGCGTATCGCTCATGAGGTTGTGCGGCGATGCTCCGGGGGTAGTTTTGCTGGCGCCGACAAGGCTCGTGGAGTCGTCTTCGACTGACGTTACTCGCTTCTTCTTCTGCGGGTCCCACCATTCGTTGGCTACGATGCCGTGTCCGCTGGTATAGCTTCCGGTGAAAAGAGTGGCGTGACCGGGTGCGGTGCGGGTGTTGGCGTAATCGTAATTGCAGTCGGTGAAATAAGCGCCGTGGTCGAGAAACATGCGGAAGCCCCCGTCGCCGAACTGGTCGCGATAGCGCTCGAGGTAGTCGCCGCGGAACTGGTCGATCACGATGACGACCACAAGCTTGGGGTGAGCGTTATAAGCGGACGCAAAGGCGGCTGGGATCGAGCCTGGCCATATCAACGTCACGACCAGCGTCACGAAGAAGAAACGGGGGAGTCTCATCGCGAGCTAGTTTACAGGAGAAAGTAAAGCTCCCGCGCACGGAATTGCGTTTTTCAGCTAAAGTTAATGCAGAATGCTTGATCTGAATTTTGTTCGCGACAACCTTGCGCTGGTGGAGGAAAAACTGCGCCAGCGGGGAATGAATCCGGCGGAAGTGTTGAAAGACTTCCGCACTATCGATGGCGAGCGGCGGCAGGCGATCACGGCGGCGGAAACTCTGCAGGCGCGCCGCAACCGGGCTTCCGAAGAGATTGCAAGACTGAAGAAGAGCGGGCAGGACGCTTCCGCGCAGATCAACGAAACCAAAGACCTGCGCGAACAGATTGCGGAGTCGGAGAAAAGGGCGGCTGAGCAGGAAGCGCGCCTGCGCGAAATTCTGACGTCGCTTCCGAATCTTCCTCATGACAGCGTGCCGGTGGGGAAGAGTGCCGAAGATAACGTGGAGGCGCGCCGCTGGGGTACGGCTCCGCAGTTTGACTTCAAGCCCAAGCCGCACTGGGAACTGGGCGAAGCGCTCGGAGTGCTCGACCTGGAGCGCGCCGCCAAATTGTCGGGCGCTCGCTTCGCCGTGTACTGGGCGCTGGGTGCGCGACTGGAGCGGGCCCTCGCCAACTTCATGCTCGATCTGCACACCGGGGAGCACGGATACACCGAGGTTCTTCCGCCGTATCTGGTGAACTCCGAGTCGATGTATGGTACGGGCCAGTTGCCGAAGTTTGCGCAGGACTCGTTTCGAGTACCACACGGCGAGAAAGATTTCTGGCTGATCCCGACGGCGGAGGTTCCAGTCACCAATCTCTATCGCGACGAGGTGCTCGACGCGGCGCGCCTGCCGGTTTCGCTGACCGCGTACACTGCGTGTTTTCGCAGCGAGGCGGGATCGTACGGCAAAGATGTTCGCGGAATTATCCGCCAGCACCAGTTTCAAAAAGTGGAACTGGTGAAGTTCTCGCGCCCGGAAAATTCGTACGATGAACTGGAGAAGTTGACCCACAACGCCGAGACCGTGTTGCAGAAACTCGGCCTGCATTATCGGGTGGTCACGTTGTGCACGGCCGACATCGGATTCTCCGCGGCCAAGACTTACGACATTGAAGTCTGGCTGCCGGGACAGAATCTGTTCCGCGAGATTTCGTCGTGCTCGAACTTTGAAAGTTTTCAGGCGCGCCGGGCGAATATTCGCTATCGTCCCGAAGGGAAGAGCAAGACGGAATTTTTGCATACGTTGAACGGTAGCGGTTTAGCGGTGGGGCGCACGTGGGTTGCGATCGTGGAAAACTATCAGCAAGCGGACGGCAGTGTGCGGATTCCGGAGGCGTTGCAGCGGTATATGGGCACTGATCGCATTGTGGCACGTGTCCCGTAGAGACGCGGTTTGCCGCGTCTCGCGCAGCGCTCGAGATGGCGCGAGCCGAGACGGGGCAAGCCCGTCTCTACGCTGCGGTAATCGGAGATTTGATATCCCATGAATTCCCAAATAAACTGGCAACGGCCCGAAGCAGCTTCGACGCTGATTGAAGGCAAAGTCTCTCTCATGGGCGCGATCTGGCGCACAATTCGCGGGTACATTTTTTGGTCGTACGAGCGGGGCAGCCTGCATTACGACATCATGGTCACGCTGATTCTTCTGTTTGTTTTTGTTTCGCCGATCTTTATCAATTTCAAGGACAAGCCGGTCGAGCACATTCCGCGCCTTACCGGAGTGGTGGTGGTTCCGGGCGCCACGGGCGAGCTTATCTATCAGATACAAGCCTCGGCAGTCGATACGGCCGCGGGTGGAGATGTGCGGCGGCAATTGGAGAAAATCATCGAGCCGATCTCCGGAGCGGTCACGATTACCAATGTCGAAACGGTAAAAGACATTGCGGGACATACGCAGAGCTACAAAGTCTGGGTAAAAAAAGAGTAGTAAAAACAAGGTTGCAGAGTTTTCAAGGTTCATCTTTTCACGGTTCACCAATGAGAGTTGTATTCAAAACCGTGGTGCTTAAGGCTCTGGCGATCGGCTGGCTGCTCACGGCCACGGTGTGGGCGCAGGGCGAATTGTCGGGACTGGAGCGCGTTCTCAAAAAGATGGACGAGTCCGCGCAAAACTTCAAAACCATCGAGGCTAGCGTCGCGTGGGATCATTACGACAAGGTGATCAACGAAACCGATACGGAGAAGGGCAAGATTTATTTCCGGCGAGAAGGTGGCGAGATACAAATGGCGGCGGACTTCGTCGAGCCCGATAAGAAGTACGTCCTCTACAGCGGCGGCAAAGTTCAGGTGTACCAGCCCAAAATCGATCAGGTCAACGAATACAGTGCGGGCAAGAATCGCAGCGACGTAGATAGCTTTCTGGTGCTGGGCTTCGGCGGTGGCGGACACGATTTGCTCAAGTCTTACGACGTGAAGTTTGTGGGGTTGGAGACCGTCAACGGCGTCGCGGCCGAGAAGCTCGAACTGATTCCAAAGTCCGAGCGTTTTCGCAACAACATTGCGCGCATTCTGCTCTGGATCGATCCGGCCCTGGGAATTTCGGTGCAGCAACAATTGTTCGAGCCCGGGCCGAAGAGTGGATTGGACGGCGACTATCGTTTGGCGAAGTATTCAGGCATAAAAATCAATCCAAAACTTCCGGAAAACGTGTTCAAGCTGAACACCACCAAGAAAACCAAGTTTGTCTCGCCTCAGGGATAGGCTTTGTCGGCGGTCTTTACCGCGGCAGATCAGGCGAAATCGGCTCCAACAGAAACAAGCTGAAAAAGACCGCCACCGGCGATATACTGCACGAAGACCTTCGAAAGCAGAGTGCGCATGGCCAAAGTGTTTACCATTACCGTACCGCCGGATTTGTCGCGCAAGAAGCGTGAACGCACCACCGACCCTCGCTACGTGGACGGCCAGAAGATGCTGGTGGAAGCGATGAAATATCTGGCGAAGGCCGATCCCGTGGCCAATCGCGAGGCCGTCGAACTGCTCTCCGAACACGTCCGCACGCGTTTTCGCATGACCGACTCGCCGCTGAGCTAACCGGGGCGTTGAATCATTGAGACATTGAGTCACTGGCGGAATGATTTCGTGAGCACCTTGCCAGCAGCGCAGATGCGAGCACTATGACTACCGGATAGCATTCCAGGGTGTAGCGCGGCTCCGGGTTTTCCATGGTTCCGAGAAATGCCGAGCGCACCAGCAGGAAGCTGACGAACAATCCAACCCAGCGAATTGCCGACGGCCTGCGCAGCAGCGCCCAGAGTGCGGCGGCCACGTACGCCAGACCCAGCAAGCCGAAGCCAACGGCCATGGCCGACAGCTCCGGGTCATCGTTGAATTCCCACCAGCGCACGTCGGGAGGAAGGATTTCGGTTCGCGGACGTAGCCACATGTCCGCGATGCGCAGCAGGGGCAGCACCAAGTAGTAGCGAACGGGATGGGCGCGAATGCGCTCAGATGCAATTCTGCCGAAGCGCGCATCCAGATCCGGGGTCAGGTCCTGCGACTCGTTGAAGTCCGCGATGACGGCGAGCGTTGCCTCCTTTTCCGCCACGTTGGAGTTATCGATGGCCCGCGACGGCAGCTTCTGCGGATCAATTTTCCCGTCGGGAATGCTCCAGTAGATTTCTTCTACCGACACGTAGTCGATCATCCAGGTTTTGACCCAGCGGATGAAGCCCCTGGGGATCAGTTCATCGGCGTCGTTGGCGTATCGGGGAGCTAGCGGTTGGAAACGATGGAGGGTGCGAGAGTTACGAATCGTCCAGGGAACGAGCGGCGCCAGGGCAACCGCCGCGACGATGACGCCGGCGACTAGAACATTCGCCACATTTTTCTTCCGGGCATTGTTCTTGGCGAAGAGATGCTTCCCCGTCAACGCCACCAGGTAAATCCCGACCGCTGCCAGCAGTAGGCCCCCATCGGGACGCAGGAGAATGCAGGCAGCAATCGCTGCGCCGGTCGCGGCCCAGAGGTTGAGGGAGGCAGGGTCGAAGATCCGCGGCTGCGTACGGACTTCTGCACGAATTTGCGCATCAGCAGCCTGCATTCGATGCAGAGCTGCGACCGCGCAATCGAGCGCGAGCGCGGTAAAGAAGATCGACAAAGTTTCGGTGAGTTCGGCGGCGGTATAGTTTGCCAGGAATGGACACAGAGCCGCCAGCACAAAAGCGATTTTTGCGGCGCGTTCGGAAACCGCCCGGCGGGCGAGGTCGGCAACGATCAGGCAAGTGACCAGGTCCACCAGGATTTGTTTCAGAAGCACTGCTTTCAAGTTGCCGGGTCCAAACAGCCAGAAGACCGCGGCCAGAAAAGCAGGATACCCGGGCAGGCGCGTATCAACCGGCACGACTTTCGTCTCCGGCGGGCTACCCTGCGTCTGGCCGTAGACGCCGTGCAGCAGCCAGTTGGTGGCGAGGTCGGCGTAAACGCGCGAGTCATCGGTGACCTCCGGGAAATAGATGAAGAAGCATAGTCGCAAGGCGAGGCCGGCCAGTGCGATTCCCAGGAAAAAACTACGATGTCCGCGGATCAGATTGAGCACGCTGGAAATATATCGCGAATCACGCGATTTTCATCGACGGCTCATCGGAACAGGAATGGCAACATTCCGGGGAATTCATCTGGGTTTGACCCCATGCCGCTCTCACCATAGGATGAAGGGACCACTACGAGATGGCGAAACAGGTTTTTTACGATCCCTTGCAAGCGCGCTGGAGGCGGATTCGCCGCATTGTCGACGCGGCCGCTCTCGCTTTTTCCTTGCTGGTGATCTTTTTTGTCTACAGCGCTCTGCGCAGCGAACCTCTGCCCGACCTTTCCTGGCTAACAGAAAAAAAGCCTTACCATGCTCTGAAAGAAAAGGAAAAGGCGAAAGCGCGCGAGAAACGCCGCCTGGCCACGTTGGCCCGCGCCGGGCACCGCCATCAGGCCCGCAAAGCTCCTTCGCAGCTCACGCTGAACTCCGAGCAAGGGGTGCGGGCGGCATTTTACGTTTCCTGGGACGCGGCCAGCTTCTCGTCATTGCGCGAGTATGCGCGCCAGATCGACCTGCTCTTCCCCACGTGGCTGCAGGTTCTCAGTGCGGACGGTCATCTGGAAGGCACCGACCCGGAAACGAACACCATGTTTAGCGTGATTCAGGGGCAGAAGGTCCATAGCGTGGACGACCGGGTGATGCCGTTTCTGAAGGCGGAAGACACCGACATGGAAGTGTTTCCGGTGGTGCAGAACTTTGACGGCACCGACTTTATTCCGGGGATTAGCGATTTTCTGATGAATCCGCAAGCGCGCGCCAAGTTTCGCGGTGAGATCGGAATGTTTCTTGCCTCCGATCATTATCGCGGTTTGATGGTCGACTTCGAATCTTTCCCCAAGAAAGCGCAACCCGGATACGTGGCCCTGCTGAATGAACTCTCGTCCGATCTGCACGCCAAGGGGATGAAGCTGTACGTCAGCGTCCAGGTGCGCAACGCAGATTTCGATTACAAGGCGATTTCGTCCGCTGTCGATGGCGTCGTCATCATGAACTACGACGAGCATTATCCGGGCGGAGCCGCTGGTCCCGTCGCTTCGCAGGACTGGTTTGTGGACAACCTTGACTCTGCGCTCGAGGAGATTCCGAAAGAGAAGCTCATTTGCGCCATCGGCAATTACGGGTACGACTGGGTCGAGCGGCCGGCAAAGGGCAAGCTTCCGCCGGGAGTGGCGGACAAAAGCGTTTCCGTACAGGATGCCTGGCTGGGGGCGCGCGATTCCGAAGAAGACATTGATTTCGATGGCGACGCGCTCAACCCGCACTTCAGCTATCGCGACGACGATAACTTCCGCCACGATGTCTGGTTTCTCGATGCGGTGACCGCCCTGAACGAGATGCGTGCTGCCCAGACCCTCGGCATCCAGACCTTCGCCTTGTGGAGACTGGGCGCGGAGGACCGCTCACTATGGCGCGTGTGGGACATGCCTGGAGAGGCCAACGCTTCGGATCGATTGAAAGACGTTCCTCCCGGCCAGGATGTCGACATGGAGGGGGAAGGCGAAATTCTGCACATCGAGGCGAAGCCAGCCGACGGTGAGCGCGATCTGTCCATCGACAAGCAGACCGGACTCATTGACAGCGAAGACTTCAAAAGTCTGCCCGAGCCGTATCGAGTGGCGCGTTATGGCGCCAGCAAGAACCAGCTCGCGATGACCTTCGACGACGGCCCCGATCCGCAGTGGACGCCGAAAATTCTCGATGTCCTGAAACGCGAGCATGTGCCGGGGACATTTTTCCTGATCGGAATCCAGGCGGAGAAGTTCAGCGGTCTGACCAAGCGCATTTACCGGGAAGGTCACGAAATCGGCAACCATACCTTCACTCATCCTGATATCAGCTCGATTGGCTCCGGCTACATGAAGGTTGAGCTGAACCTGACGGAGCGATTGTTCGCCAGCCAACTGGGCATACGCACCATGCTGTTCCGTCCTCCGTACTCGGTCGATGCGGAGCCCGACACTGAAGACGAAGTGCGGCCGCTCGAACTCACGCAAAGCCTGGGCTACATCACCATCGGCAACAAGATCGACACCCGGGATTGGAACGACGAGCCCGCGCTCTCGCCGCAGCAAATCGCCGCTCGCGTGCTCGACCACCTGCCACCGTGCCAGGCGAACGATACGCAGTGCGGCAACATCATTCTCATGCACGATGGCGGCGGCAACCGGGAACGAACGGTGCTGGCGCTCCCGCTGATTATCGACGGGGCGCGTGCGCGCGGATTTACATTCGTCCCGGTGTACAAGTTGATGGGCAAGACGAAAGCGGATGTCATGCCGCCGCTCCCGGCCAACGAGTATTGGTCGGCCCGGCTGAATTGGATCGGCTTCGGGTTCTTCAGTGCCACCATGATGGGCATCACGGTCATCTTTTTCCTGGGTGACATCCTGATGACCGGACGGCTGATTTCGATTGGCGTGCTCGCCATCTATGACCGTTTCCGCTCGCATGTGTATGGAACCCCGGAGCAGATTGCCGCTTACCGGCCGCGGGTCGCGGTGCTCATTCCGGCTTATAACGAGGAGAAGGTCATCGAACGCACCGTCCAGGGCGCGCTCGATTCCGACTATCCCAACCTGCGCGTGGTGGTCATCGACGACGGTTCCAAGGATCGCACTCTGGAAATCATCCGCCGCGCGTTCGCCGCCGAAGAGGCGGCCGGAAAGGTATGGATTCTTACCAAGACCAACGGCGGGAAGGCCGAGGCGCTGAATTTTGGACTAGAGCACATCGGCGATGCGGAAATTTTCGTCGGCATCGACGCCGATACCATTATTGCGCCCGATGCGATCGTCCGCATGGTGCCACACTTCCTTAATCCGAAAGTTGCCGCCGTAGCCGGCAATGCCAAGGTTGGGAACCGGGTGAACCTATGGACGCGCTGGCAGGCGCTCGAGTACATCACCAGCCAGAATTTCGAGCGGCGAGCGCTCAACACCATGGGCGCGGTGAGCGTGGTGCCGGGCGCAATCGGCGCCTGGCGAACCGAGTCGGTTCGCGAAGCGGGTGGCTACCATGTGGATACCGTCGCCGAAGACGCCGACCTGACCATGGCGCTCTTGCGTGATGGCTATCGCGTGGAATACGAAGACCTGGCGCTCGCCTTCACCGAGGCTCCGACGACGGCCAACGCGCTCATGCGGCAGCGCTTCCGCTGGTCGTTCGGAATCCTGCAGGCCATCTTTAAGCATAAGGGCGTCTTCGCGCGCAAAGGGGCCTTGGGTCTGGTCGCGCTTCCCAACATTCTCATCTTCCAGATTCTGCTTCCGCTGGTCTCGCCCTTCATTGACGTGATGTTTGCCGTCGGCGTGATCTGGTATTTCATCCAGAAACACTTCCATCCTGATTCCACCGATCCGGCCAGTTTCCAGCGCCTGTTGGTTTTTTTCTTCGCGTTCCTCGTGATTGATTTCCTCGCCTCGGCGCTCGCGTTCTTATTAGAGCGTCGACAGCCCGAAGCCCGCGAGGACGCCTGGCTGCTCAGCCAGGTCTGGCTGCAGCGCTTTGCCTATCGCCAGGTATTTTCCATCGTCCTGTTTCGAACCCTGAAGCGCGCCATCCAGGGCCGTCCCTTCGCCTGGGACAAACTGGATCGCACCGCCGCCGTCAGGTACGTTCCCGCTGAACGCAGAGATTCAGTCAAAGTGTAGTGCTGGTGAGGGTATTGGTGGGCCTGCTAAATGCATGCAACTTATAGGCTACCTTCCCGTGATCTTAATCACTGACATGCGCCGGGCAATGGTGTCTGGTTAAAGAGAGAAACCACCATGCCCCGCACCATCATTGAACCGTTTCGCATCAAAAGCGTCGAGCCCATTCACTGGACGACCCGCGCTCAGCGCGAACGACTGCTCCGCGCCGCGTACTACAACCTTTTCCTCCTGCCCGCGGACGATGTTCTCATCGACCTGCTCACCGATTCCGGCACCGGCGCCATGTCTACCCACCAGTGGGCGGCGATGATGGAAGGCGATGAGAGTTATGCCGGCAGCCGCAGCTTCGAGCAGTTTCGCGCATCGGTGCAGGATATTTTCGGGTACAAGCATGTGATCCCGACTCACCAGGGCCGAGCGGCCGAGCGCATTCTGTTTAGCGTGATGTGCAAGAAGGGCGATGTCGTCCCCAACAACACGCACTTCGATACCACGCGCGCCAACGTCGAGTTTGTCGGCGCTGAAGCCGTGGATCTCGTCATCGCCGAGGGCCGGCAGCCGAGCCTGAAGCATCCTTTCAAAGGCAACATGGACGTCGCCGCGCTCGAGACCTTGATTCAAAACACCGGCCGCCAACGCGTCCCGCTGGTCATGCTGACCGTGACCAACAACTCCGGCGGCGGCCAGCCGGTGTCGATGGAAAACGTCAAAGCCGTGAGCGCCGTTTGCCGGAAGCATGGCATCCCGCTTTACTTTGATGCCTGCCGTTTTGCCGAGAACTCCTACTTCATCAAGATTCGCGAGCGGGGATACCAGCAAAAATCGCCGAAGGAGATCGCGCAGGAAATGTTCAGCTACGGCGACGGCTGCACCATGTCAGCGAAGAAAGACGGCATGGCGAACATCGGCGGATTTTTGTGCACCAACGACGACCTGCTCGCGCAGCAGGAAAAGAACCTGCTGATTCTCACCGAGGGCTATCCGACCTACGGAGGCCTGGCCGGGCGCGATCTTGAAGCCATCGCTGTCGGAGTGCAGGAAGCGCTGCACGAGGATTACCTCGAATATCGCATCGCTTCCACCGCCTACCTCGGCAACCACATTGCCGAGGAGGGCGTGCCGATCGTGCAGCCGCCGGGCGGCCACGCCGTCTATATTGATGCGCGGGCCTTTCTGCCACACATTTCGCCGGATCACTTTCCCGCGGTTGCGCTCGCCAATGAACTCTATCTTGAAGGCGGCATCCGCTCGGTCGAGATCGGCACATTGATGTTCGGAGCATCGGCGAAGATGGATCTGGTGCGTCTGGCGATTCCGCGCCGCGTCTATACCCAGAGCCACATCGACTACGCGGTGGAAGTCATCCTCGAGGTCTGGAAGAAACGCGAACAGATTCACGGTATGAAACTCAGCTACGAAGCGCCGTTCCTGCGGCACTTCACGGCAAAGTTGGAGCCGGCGGAAGTCGAGGCCGCTGCGCGACGCTAGAGTGGGCCACTTTGTCCCAAAACAAGTGGCCTCCGTGGCTAGCCTAGTCCAATTTGTATTTCTGATGTAACCCGTCAATAGCACTCAGAACCCGGGTTGTGGGTGACATGGCGATGTCACGACAGCTATCGAGGTCCGGACGTTTCTGAGAACTGGCGTCTCGTGATTTCATCGTAAACGCTATCGCCGCGGGCAGATCCCGGAATCGCCGCGGATTGCCAACTTTGCTTTGATCGCTTACACTCCCTGCGGCGTCGAAACTCAGGTTGAACCGCAGGATGTTTTCGGGTTGGCTCCGGCCAACACGCATGAGGGAGAAAACGATGGGTATTCAAAACCCGATAATCAATGTTTCAGTCAGAACGAATTCCTTCCGAGCACCGAGGCCGGGCATGCGGGCGCGCGGACTCTTCCTCCTGGCCGTCGGCGCGCCTTTGATGTTATTCCCAGTGCTGGCGCGCAGCCAGGCAGCGGTCACGCCGCAGGCTGCTCCGAGCGTGGTTCAAACCGATGTCAAACTGGTGATCGGCGGCGGCGAAAAGATCAAGAACGGCTCACACGGCACGCTTTCCGTAGTGGGCAGCTCGCTGCAGTTCGCAACGGGCAAGGCAAAGGTGGAGCTCGAAGCCCCGTCCATTCTGGAAATCTCCACCAACGAGGATAGCCGGCAAGATATCACCGGCGCGGCTCACTTCGCGACCATGGCCATCCCCTACGGGGGCGGACGGTTCCTGAGTCTGTTTTCACATAAGGTCGATGTCCTCACGGTGGAATTCAGGAGCGTCAACGGTGGCTATCATGGCGCTATCTTTGTGCTTGCTCAGGGTCAAGCCGCTCCGTTCAAGAAGCAGCTCGTTGCGCTGGGCGCGAAAACCAGCGCTCCCCTCGCAGAACCGGCACCAGCAACCAAATAGGAGGACACACCATTGAAACGTCACACTCGAGCGGCAGTCTCAGTAGTCTCCCCCATCGTCCTCGCCTGCGCCCTCGTTCTGACTGTCGGCCCTCTATGGGGACAGACGGGCCCGGGCGATTCCAAGAGTGCACAGAAATTGTCCGCATCTGCCATTCAAATCGAGCCCATGGATCCGGGCGACGTGCCAATACCGCCGGAATTCCGTATGGCCATCTACGAAGACCTGATCGCGCAGATCACGAAGACGGGAAAGTTTCAGCACGTTTATCGTAGCGGCGATCATGATGCGGCCAGCGCGTCCGACATGGTCACGCTGCGCACTACTGTGCGATCTTTCACCAAGGGCAGCCAGAAAAAGCGCGAAGTGACCACGGTCACCGGATCTACCAAGATGACCCTGAATGTCCACATCACGGATCACGCCGGGCAGACGCTGGTGGATCGTGACGTCCAGGGTAAAGTACGCTTCTTGGGAGAAAACCTGCGTGCCACCTACGATTTCTCCAAGAAGGTCGCCAAGATCGTTCAGGATACGATCTAGTCCGGGCGGATTGACGAGTACCCTCAACAGGAAACCAGGGCTGGCCTCCGCAGACCCCGTCAGCTGTGGCGTAGCGAGCTACTCCGGATTTGATTGTCTTCTTTCATCACAATCAGCCAGTGAGTGCCATCACATACGCACAGCCCGCCCAATGCGATAATGGCCATGTGAATGGAGTAGGGAGGAGGAGTGCTCGTCGAAAAAGAAGACGAGCCTCGAAGCTTCACCAAAGCTATTTGGAGCGGAATTTGGGGAACTAAGTCCTTTATTCTCGAATACTTGGAGTTAAGTCCTTTATATTCTACATTTTGGCGGAAATCGGGGGGGGGTGGGGGGGGGTACAAAACCAGTACACCACCAGGACAATATCTTCCGCGCCACTAATCAATGGAAGCGAAGCACTGTGAGTAGCAAGAAACTTGGGACTCCAAAACACCGCGACCGAGAACGCGGATTTGTATCGCAGCCTGCGCGCCACTCCCGCCGGTGTAGAATCAAGCGTCGCGATCATCTGCGCTAACATCCAATAAGCGTTCCAGAGAGGATCTCTAATGGCAACCATGGAAGCCTCACCGCGCCTCCAAATCCGCCTTCACGAAGGCCCGTTCAAGAATGAGACGTTCGTCGATTTCAGCAAAGAAGAGAACGTGCGCAAGATGCGCTCCGCTATTGAAAAGGTGCGCGGACAACTGGGCCGCGAGTATGACCTGATCATCGGCGGCAAGCGCCTCAAGACCTCGGACAAGATCCGTTCCATCAATCCAGCCAAGCCTTCCCAAGTGGTCGGAGTTCACCAGAAAGCTGGCAAGGAGCACGTCGAGCCCGCCGTACAGGCCGCCTCTCAGGCTTTTGGCCGTTGGAGCCATACGTCGGTCGAAGAGCGTGCATCGCTTCTGTTCCACGTGGGCGATGTGATGCGTGAGCGCAAGCTGGAATACATGGCCTGGCTGGTGTTCGAAGTTTCGAAGAACTGGTTCGAGGCCGATGCCGATATTTCCGAGACCATCGATTTCTGTGAGTACTACGCGCGCGAGGCGCTGCGCTTTGCTAAGGCGGAACCGTCCGTGCAACTGCCAGGCGAGCGCGATACTTTGAGCTACATTCCACTCGGGGTGGGCGCGGTGATTCCTCCCTGGAACTTTGCCTGCGCCATCATGGCCGGTATGACGCTCGCTTCGATCGTCAGCGGCAATACCGTAGTCCTAAAGCCGTCGAGCGATTCGCCTACGATTGCAGCGAAGTTCGTGGAACTACTGGAAGAGTGCGGTTTGCCTGAAGGCGTGGTGAACTTCTGTCCGGGCGGCGGCGCGAGCTTCGGAGACGCGCTGGTGGCGCATTCGAAGATTCGCTATATCGCTTTCACCGGCTCGCGCGAAGTCGGATTGCACATCAACCAGACCGCGGCGCAGCAGCAGCCGGGGCAGTTGTGGATTAAGCGCACCGTCCTCGAAATGGGCGGCAAGGACGCCATTATAGTCGATGCCGACGCCGATATCGATTCCGCCGTGGAAGGCGTCGCCCAGGCTGCATTCGGCTTCCAGGGCCAGAAGTGCTCGGCCTGCTCGCGCGCCATCGTCGACGAGCGCGTATACGACAAGTTCCTGGAGAAACTGAAATCGCGCGTTGAACGCATCACGGTCGGCGATCCAACGCTGAACCCGAACATGGCTGCGGTCATCAACGAAGGTTCGATGAAAGACATTTTGCGCTACATCGAGATCGGCAAGAAGGATGGACGCCTGATCACCGGCGGCGCGCGTGCCACCGATGCTGGCGACGGTTACTTTATTCAGCCGACGGTGATTGCCGATATTCCGGCGAAGTCGACGCTGGAGCAGGAAGAGATCTTCGGGCCGGTGCTGGTGGTGATCAAGTCGAGCAACTTCGACCATGCCCTGGAAATCGCCAATGACACCGAGTTCGGGCTGACCGGCGCCGTTTACTCGAGTTCGCGCGAGAAGCTCGATCGTGCCGTGCGCGAGTTCCACGTCGGCAATCTCTATCTGAATCGCAAATGCACGGGAGCGATGGTGGGCGCACATCCCTTCGGCGGCTTCAATATGTCGGGGACTGATTCGAAGTCGGGCGGGCCGGATTATCTCTACTTATTTACACAAGCAAAAAGTGTGGGCGAGAAGATCTAACCAGGGAAATTCGATCCCAACTCGTGTTATAGTCCCGGGCCATGTTAGCGAGACGCGTTTTGCCTGGTTACCTGCTTTGGGTGGCGATCGTGACCGCTTGCCTGGCTTTTGCTCAATCGCCCACTCGCGACGTCCATCGTGAGATCACTGTCGATGAGGATCGCGAGCCTGCACCGCGCTTTCACGCCAAGACCCTGGAAGGCGAACAGTTCACCAACTCTTCGACCAAGGGCAAGGTGGTTTTGTTTCAGTTCTGGACAACGTGGTGTCCCTACTGCAGGAGCGAGGAAGCGCTGGTCAATAACATAACCACTGAGTTTGCCGACAAGGGTCTGGTAGTTCTGGCGGTTGACGTCGCCGAATCGAAGAAGGTCGTGCAGCAGTATTTGAAAGATCATCCCCGCAAGTGTCGCATTGTGATGACCGGAGACACGAATCTTGCCGCCATGTATGCCGCGAACCGTTATCCCATTTACGTGGTAGTCGATCGCGATGGCAAGATAGTCGATACGCAACGTGGATCGGGTGGAGAAAGGCGACTTCGCAGGTCGCTGGCTCGCGCCGGTCTTGAATCCAAGGACTCTGAATAGTTTCTGCAATAACTGAGAAAGGCCGCCCGCGGGCGGCCTTTTGTCATTCCGAAAATGTTAGTTGCTGATGCCCGCGCTCTGAGGCGGTAGCGGGATGGCTGCTGCTGCCGTGGCCGCCGCAGCTTCGTTCAGGATGCGGTGGTGAATCGTAAACAGCGCCAATTCCAGCCGGTCCGACACACCGATCTTGTCGTAGACGTTGCGCAGGTAGTTCTTGATTACCTGCTCGGTCGTCCCCAACTGAGTGGCGATTTCCTTGTTCTTGTATCCCTGAACGATGAGGGCCACGATGCGCAGTTCCTTGGCCGTCAAGCGGTCACGGACGCGCAGTCCGACCATGTCGTTTTCGGTCAACTCGCTGGGCACTGCCATGTCCTGCACCCAGTTTTCGCCCCGGGCGATCTTGCGGACACAGTCGACCAGCGCGGGGCTGGTGACGTTGCGATAAACGACGCCATGGGCGCCCGCTGCCATGTAGCGCTGCGCGCTCTCGCCGGTGTCGGCGAGAACCACGACGCGGGTCTTGTTCTTGTTGGCAGCCGCGAGGACGGAATTGAAATCGGAGTGAAAACCTCCCGCGATGATCAGCACCGCGGCGCGAAATTTGTCGAGCGCCATGAACATCTGCTCGGCAGTTTGCGCCTGGGCCACTATGCGCATTTCGTCTTCTACGGCCAGCACCTTCGCGATGCCAGCTCGGAAGATCGCCTGATTGTCGGCCAAAATAAGTTTCAGCATGGATCCTGCTCCCCGGTTAACTGTTGCGAACGAATTCGTAAGAATCGATTACGCAAGCGACGCCCCGGCTATCTCCGGATCCGGCGCTGGCATTGGGCTCATCGGTCCGCACTACGCGGCCGCGGCACTGAATCACAACATCGTCCTTGCCCCCGGTTACCTCTGGAGGCAGGGTGATCTCAAACTCTACTGGTGAGCCGACCTCGAGCGATGCGTCGGCGCGGATGTATACGCCGGCGGCACTCAGATCGCCGGTCATGCCGCTATGACTGTCACCGGCGGTATCTTCCCTATGAATCTTGATCGGCAAATGCAGCGGAAACCTTTTTCCGGTACGCGCTTCGGACACGACTCCTCCTCTACTCTCGCTCTGCGGCTTCTACCCAAAGTTAGAAGACCAGGCAGACGACCAAGCCAGAAAACCACGGAATTCCCAGCCCAAAGCCTGACGAGCAGCTATCGGGTTTATATCACGGAAAATACCCCAAAAGAAGCCCTGATTACCTAAGTAATACCAGTAGGAACTAGGTTCCGGCCCGGATCCAGCGCCGGAGACTGCCCTCAAACGGCTTCAAAGAGGGCATAAATCTCGTCCAAATCGACCCGCTGTCGGGCTGGTTTTGGCGTTTTTGCCGGGGGCGACGACAGGAGGCGGGGGCATCCGGTCATCAATCGATCCTCAGATGTGGACAGTCCCTACGGCCACGCAGTCTGCATCGAGTGGATTCGCATTACTCCCCGCCAGTTGACTCATGAGCCACAAATACGTGGTCAGGTGATGCATGCACGGGATCGAGGGATTGATCGCGTTCGGTGGTGGATTGAGTTCGCACAGCGTATTCACGTGCTCATACGGCAGGGGAAGAATCGGCGGCAGCTTCGGCACTAGATCCTGGCGGTTCGCAATCCGATAGCAGGAAGGAATCGCGGTGTTGAATTCACCCGCGAAGGTGTGGTCGCCGGTACGCGGGCTGGCATAGGTGTAGGCGGTGGGAGCGTGGCACGATGTGTTTAGTCCCACGTCAAGGGTCAGCAACGTTGCCAACGCGCCGCCCAGGCTGTGTCCGCAGACGGTCACGTTGACGGCTGCTCCGGAATCGGTATAACTTTTTATCGAATCCTTCGCTGACTGGGTCCCATTCGCCGGACCAACTCTCAACGAGCGATATACGGCGGTGAAGCCATCTTCGGTGAAACCATGAGAACCCGCAACCGGAGATGGCATCATCAAATACGAAGCATCATGCAGCCATTCCAAAATCGTGTCCGTGCCGCGAATTGCGGCCACCAGTTCTTTGGTATCGGAAACGGCCAGAAAACCGAAGGTCACGACGTCTCCTAAATGAGCATCAATGTCGGTTGCCAAATCGTCGCCATAAAGCGTTTGAAGGAAGGTGTAGCCGGCAGTCTTGATCGCACTTATCTCATTGGGGCCATAGGCTCCGGTCGGATTGACCGATTCGGCGATCTTAACCAGCAGGGCATACTGAATCGCTGTATTCCAATTGATCGGCAGCATAGGCACCTCGATGCGCAACTTTCGCTAGCCGACTGCATTCTGGCTCGTCCCCCAGGCCCTTGTCACTATTTTTCTTTTCTCAAGGAAGTGTCTGGAAGATCACTGCGCCCGACCCTCAGATGAGGCTGTCAGCTTGCTCCTTGGGGCAGCGTGCAGCCGGGCATCGCCGCCGCTCGGCTACCCAGCGGTAGCCGGTCCGCATCGCGACTGTCATTCCAGGAAATTTCGCTATCCACACCAGCGGCCGCGCCCACCACAACTCTCGCGCCACAGCGAGTACGGCGGCGGCGCCGAGGTATTGGGTCCCGTCCGTCAGTACAAAGCGGATAGTGCGCAGCAACTCCTCCGGCGAAAGGCCAAGCAGCACCGCCACGCGCGGGTCCTGCAGCGGGGCCAACGCCAAGCCGCGCCGTTTCATCGGACCCATCAGCCACCTGGCAATCCCGATGCAGAACGCGCACTCCGCATCGAAGAAAAGCCATCCGCGGGCGTGTCGCCCTTTGCCGTCCGTCATTTCCGATGCCAGCGAGATCATGGCCGCCTCATTTCACTTGTGTTTTTTTTCGGCACCCAAAAGCGCCTTTAGTTTTCCGCGCAGGCGTGCCATCCCCTTCAGCGCCACCGTCGGGACGCTCACGAGTTCCTCGAACAAACCCGATGCGGTGGTGAGGAATTCCAACATCTCTTCCAATCGTTCCCGAGTGTAGGCGTTGCCTGGTGTGTTTTTCAGTTCGCCCACGCATTCCTGCAACATCCGCAGGGTGGGGTCGATCTCCCGCCGTTTCCGTTCTTCGGAAACGATCCGGAAAATCTCCCACACGTCTTTCACTGACTCGAAGTGGTCCCGGCGATCGCCCAGAACGTGTACCACGCGGACGATCCTCCAGCCTTGCAACTCACGCAGACTGTTGCTCACGTTCGATCGGGCGACCGCCAGGGTATCGGCGATGTCCTCGGCATGCAGCGGCCGGGGAGAAACGAAAAGCAAAGCATGCACCTGGGCCACCGTGCGATTGATGCCCCAACGCGTGCCCATTTCACCCCAATGCAGGATGAACTTCTGTTCGATTGGAGAGAGTGGCATAAGAGGATTCTCTTAGTTCTGTCATTACAGAAATTAACGCAATAACAGTAATTAGTCAAGGCTTTTGAAGGGAGCGGCCGCACTCGGCGCTGGGCTACAGGCCGCCGGCACCGCAAGCCATCTTGCCCAAGCAACAGGGGCATGGAGATATGGAAAACGCTCCGCGTTTCCCACATCCCCACACCCCCGGCG
>Ga0209448_10000177_pt1 | contig 23101 bp, 23 predicted proteins | sample BogFormECP14_OM2_FD_188245 | JGI IMG/M metagenome (GOLD analysis project Ga0209448, IMG submission 188245) | Bog forest soil microbial communities from Calvert Island, British Columbia, Canada - ECP14_OM2 (SPAdes) (version 2) | ecosystem: Environmental > Aquatic > Freshwater > Wetlands > Bog ... | reverse complement strand
CCGGCCCCTATCTCGGCGCCACGCTCGGCTACGAATGGGGCACGGTGGACAACAACCCGACGCGGCCGACCGGCGTCACCGGCGGCGCCGAAGCCGGTTTCAACTGGCAGCATGGCAATTTCGTCTACGGGCTTGAGACCGACATCAACTTGTCCGGAGCCAAAGACACGTTCGCGCCGTGGCAGTTCTCCAATCCGTGGTTTGGAACTTTCCGCGGCCGCGCCGGCGTCGCGATCAACAATGTCCTCGTCTACGGCACTGCCGGCATCGCCTATGGCGGCCTGACCGCGGAGACGTCAGGCAACTTGTCGGAGAGCCATACGAGCTTCGCCTGGACCGCCGGCATCGGCGCCGAAGTCGGCTTCACGCCGCATTGGTCGGCAAAAGCCGAGTGGCTCTATCTCGACTTTAGCGATCGCAGCTATTCGGTGACCGGCACCAATAACGGGCTTGCCGCCAATCTGGTGCGGCTCGGCGTCAACTACCACTTCTGATCCGGACTTTTCGCCAAAACCGGCACCAGGCGGGCTGACGCAGCGCTTTCGCGCAGTCAAGTTCCAGCATTATGTTATTCATTAACAGTTCATTCATCGTATTCTCGCCGATCTTAGAACATAATTAGTAATAAAAGTGACGATGCGAAGTCTATTTTCGCCACAATACGGTCATGATGAAGAATAGTTGTGTGCCTTTTCTACACTAGCGGAAAATTTCCTCCTGAATACTATGCGCCGAGCTACGCCGCGGTTTGCGTTTTTGGAGGACTACGATGAAGCGTTTGTGCCTTGCATTGATCGGCCTGATGGCGCTGGCGGGTTCGGCTGCTGCGGCCGACCTGGCGCGCCGGGCGCCGGCTCCCTTCTACCCGCCCGCTCCAGCTTACGTTGCCTATACCTGGACCGGCTTTTACGTCGGCTTGAACGGCGGCGGCGCGTTCGGCAATTCGGCCTGGGACTCGACCGGCAGCCATAACATCTCCGGCGGCCTCGTCGGCGGCACCGCCGGCTACAACTATCAATGGGGCCAGGCCGTGTTCGGCGTCGAAGGCGACATCGATTGGGCCAGCATCAGCGGCTCGACCACCAATCTGTGCCCGGCCGGCTGTAAGACGAGCGACACTTGGCTGTCGACAGTGCGCGGCCGGATCGGTTATGCGGCCGATCGCTTCATGCCGTTCGTCACCGGCGGCGCGGCGTTCGGCGACATCCGCGCTTCGACGCCGGGCTTTGCCACGGCGAGCTCGACCAATGCCGGCTGGACGCTCGGCGGCGGCCTCGAAATGGCGGTCACCCAGAATTGGACGGCCAAGGTCGAATATCTCTATGTCGATCTCGGCAAGTTCAACTGCGGCCTGAATTGCGGCGCGGGTCTCGTCACGGACAATGTCTCGTTCAAGAGCAACATTCTCCGCGCCGGCGTGAACTACAAGTTCTGATCATTGCCGATAACTCGGCGTCAAACGCCCCGGGGCTTCATCACCCCGGGGTTTTGCTTTTTGTGTCCCAGAGCATGATCCCGAAAGGTGGAAACCGGTTTTCGGAAAATATCATGCTCAAACAAGAACCTAAACAGTCGGCGTCTCGCCGCGCAGGACCTTTTCCAGCATCGGCATATCGATATTGCCGCCAGAGAAAACGAGTCCGACGCGCTTGCCGGCGTAGCGGCTCTTTTCCTTCATCAGCGCCGCAAGCGGAGCTGCGCCCGCGCCTTCGGCGAGATTGTGGGTTGTCGTGAAGTAGAGCCGGATCGCCTCCGCGATTTCGTCCTCGCTGACGCGCACCACGCGGCTCGCGCCGTTGCGGATGATCTCGAGCGCTTGCGCCGGCGGGTCGCGCGTCGCCACACCGTCAGCGAAGGTCGCCGCCGAATTGGTTTGCACCGGGTGCCCGGCTTCGAACGATAAAGCAAAGGCCGGCGCGTTGTCGGCGACCACGCCGATAATCTCGGTCGAAAGCCCCAAAAGATCGCGCACCGTGATCAGGCCGCAAATTCCTGACCCCATGCCGATCGGAACGTAAACGGCGTCGAGAGCGGCATGCGCGGTGAACAGTTCGTGCGCATAGGTCGCGACGCCCTTCACCAGATCGCGGTGAAAGGACGGCACGAAATGATAACCGCGCTGGCGTTGGATCTCGGCAGCGATGGCGCGGCTTTCGTCAAAATCCTTGCCGCCAGTGATGATCTCGCCTCCGAACGCCGCCATGGCGGCATTTTTCTCGGCCGAATTGCCCTGCGGCACCACAATCGCCACCGGGATGCCGTTGCGCGTCGCCGCAGCCGCAATCGACTGGCCGTGATTGCCGCGCGTCGCGGTGACCAGGCCCTGGGGCTTTTGCCCGCCGCGCACCAGCGCGTCGACATAGACCAATCCGCCGCGCGCCTTGAACGAACCGGTCGGCGTGTGGTTCTCGTGCTTGACGACGACCGCGGCGCCGGTCGCGGCGACCAGGAGCGGCCAAGCATGCGCCGGCGTCGGCGGCACAAAGGCGCGGACGGTCGCAGCGGCGCTCTCAAGTTCGGCGAGCGTGAAAAGCGGCATTGCATGCTTTCTTTCGCCACAAGCGACGTGAGCCTTTAGGCGTCAGCTTTAGCCAATCCGAGGATTTGCCTTGCGTCCATGGGTGTCGCGACGTGGTCGCCCAGAACCTCGATGATCTTTGCCGCCTTCTCGACCAGGGCTGCGTTGCTGGGCGCGAGCTTGCCCTTTTCCAGATAGATGTTGTCCTCTAATCCGACGCGCGGATGTCCGCCGAGCAGAATAGTCTGAGCCACCATGGGGAATTGGTGCAGCGAAATGCCGAACGCGAACCAAGGGGAATCCGGCGGCAGCAGGTTTCGCATATAGGCCATGGCCTCGGTGGTTGCCGGCTGGCCCCAGGAAATGCCGAGGCAAATCTGGAACATGCCGGGCGGCTTGACATAGCCATTCTCGATGAAGCGCTTGGCGAGCAACAAATGACCGGTCTCGAACACCTCAAGCTCCGGCATGACGCCGGCATCCTTGATCGCCGCCGCCATCGCCTGCAGGTGCTGGGGCGTGTTGACGAACACCCGGTCGCCCATATTGAGGCTGCCCATGTCGAGGCTGCAAATGTCGGGCTTGAGTTCCGCCACGTGGCGCACGCGGTCCGCGGGGGATTTGAGCACGCTGTCGGGGCCGGGTTTCGAGGGATCGCTGTCGTCGTGCACGAAGCGCGCGCCCGGCCCGGTGGTGAGATTGATGAGCACATCGGTGCCGCTTGCTCTGATCCGCTCGACTACCTCGCGGTAATGCGCCGTATCCATGCTCGGCTTGGTGGTTTTCGGGTCGCGCACATGGATGTGCACGATGGCGGCGCCCGCTTTGGCGGCATCGATCGCCGAATCGGCGATCTCTTGGGGCGTCACCGGCACCGCCGGGTTGCGGCCGGGCGTGTCGGCCGAGCCGGTGACCGCGCACGAGATCATCACCTTGCGCTGCATAGCTTCACCACATGCTGTTCCTAGAAATCGAATTCACTCTAGTTTTCGAGTTTGATATTGGCGTCGCGAATGACCTTGCCCCACTTGTCATTTTCGCTCGCGATGAATTTGGCGAACTGCGCGGGTGTCATTCGCATCGGCTCGACGCCCAAGTCGGCAAGGCGCGCCTTCGCCGCAGGCTCGGCGAGGGCGGCATTGATCGCCCTGTTGAGCGTGCCGACGATCTCAACGGGCGTGTCTTTTGGCGCGCCGATCCCGTACCAGCCGATGGCCTCGTAGCCCGGCACGAATTGGCCGGCGGTAGGGAGATCGGGAAGCGCGCCGAGGCGTGTCGTGGTGGTCACCGCGAGCGCGCGGACCCTGCCGGCTTTGACAAACTCCATCGACTGCGGAATGGGATTGATCACCACCTGGACCTGCCCGCTGATCAGGTCCGACATGTAATTGGTGCGATAAGGGACATGAACCATCTCGATCCCCGCCATCGTCATGAACAGCGCGCCAAAAATGTGGGACGAGGTGCCGATGCCGCCCGAGGCCATATTGATCTTGCCCGGATTGGCCTTGGCGTAGGCGATGAACTCCGGAACGGTTTTGACCGGCAATGAATTTGTGATCAAGATCACGTAGGGAGCATTTGCCACCGGCGATACGGGGGCAATGTCATGCATGAAATCGAAACTGAGATTTTGATAAAGCGACGTGTTGAGCACATTGGTCAGCACGTCGGCCAGAATTGTGTAACCGTCGGGCTGCGCCTTCACCACGAGTTCGGTGCCGATATTGCTGCCTGCGCCCGGCCGGTTTTCAACGACGCATTGTTGGCCAAGCTGCTCCGATAGCCACTGCGCCGCAAGCCGCGCGACAATGTCGGGCGCGCTGCCGGCCGGGAAGCCAACGATCATCTGCAGCGGCCGCGTCGGATAGTCGAGCGCGAACGCGGCCCGCGCGACAACCCGCAGGGCGGCGGCACTCGCGGCCAGACGCAGAAATTGTCTGCGGAGAAGTCTCATCGTGCAGTCCTCCCGGTATCAAAGTTATCTACTCGGCTTTGATGCCCGCCGCGCGAATGACGTTGCTCCACTTTTCTGTCTCGTCGGCGGCAAGCTTGCCGAAGTCGGCGGGCGACCCGGCGAGCGGCATCGCGCCCATATTGGCGAGCCGCGCGGCGATCGTGGGATCGGCCAGCCCGGCATTGGTTTCGCGGTTGAGAATTTCGATAATTTCGGCAGACGTCCCGTGCGGCGCGCCGATGCCAAACCACGAACTCGTCTCGTAGCCCGGCACGAATTCGCTGACGCTCGGCAGGTCGGGCATTACATCTGAGCGCTTGAACGTTGTCACCGCCAGCGGCCGCAGCTGACCGGCGCGGATATGTTCAATCGACGCAATCATCGTCGCGAATGCGATTGGGACCTGGCCGGCGATGAGATCGGCCATTGCCGGCCCATCGCCGCGATAAGGAATATGCTGAAGCTTGACGCCCGCCATCGTATTGAACAACTGGCCGGCCAAATGGCTCGGCGTCCCGATGCCGGCCGAGGCATAGCTGCATTTGCCGGGATTTTCCTTGGCATACGCGATCAGTTCAGGAATGGTTTTCACCGGAAAGGCCGGATGAACCTCGGCGACGTTGGGTACGCGCACCACGCCGGCGATCGGCGCGATGTCGTTGAGGAAATTAAAATTGAGATGCTCGTAGAGCGCGGCATTGGCTGCGACCGCCGGCGGGACCATGAGCAGCGTATAGCCGTCGGCCGTGGCCTTCGCGACCGTTTCGGCACCTATATTGCCGGCCGCGCCCGGCCGGTTCTCGATGACGAATTGTTGGCCGAGCCGTTGCGACAGCCATTGCGCCATCAGGCGCGCGAGGATGTCAGTCGTGCTCCCGGCAGCGAAGCCGACGATGATCTGCACCGGGTGGGTCGGATAGCTCTGCGCCCAAGAAAAGCGCGAGATCGCCGGGAGCGTGGCGACGCCGGCCAGATGCAGGAATTGTCTGCGGGGAAGTTTCATGGTGCGCCCCGGTGCAACGCCAAAGGCTATCCCAATTTCTGCTCATCAAGAAGGGGCCATGAAGAAGGAGCCATGACGTCCGCTTCTGGCACAAAGCGGACGCCGCAAGCGCGCCGATTATTGTCTGCTTTTGGGGAATAGCGGAGACGCCACGGACATGATGGAATGTCGCTGCCGTTCCACGGCGCCCAAATAGCGCCCAAGACATTTTGGGGATGCGACATGCATACCGTCAAAATCTACCTGCCTCCGCTCGCCCGCCTGTTGATGTCGAGCCTCTTCATCTGGGACGGCGTTCTCCAGTTGCGCGATCCGGCCGGCACCGTTGAGTATTTCGCCAGCCTCAACGTGCCGGTTCCCAACGTGGCGATTTGGATTTCGATCGCCATCCATCTTCTTGGCGGTGCCGCCGTCCTGATAGGCTTCAAAATCCGCTGGGCGGCCGCCGCGCTCGTCCTGCTGTGTCTAGGCACCGCCTTTGGCATACACCTGCCGGCAGGCGACACCGACAACATGATCGAGTTCTACAAGAACCTGGTGATGACGGGCGGCTTCCTTTACGTGATCGTCTACGGTGCCGGTATCATGAGCATCGATGGTGCGGACAAAGCCTAGACACTCGGATCAAAGCAATGGCGGTGAATCCGAAGCTTGACGAAATCCGATCGCGCTTTCGTCAATTCACCGGTCCGACCCTGAACGCCGATACATGGCGCGCCTATAATGTCTATCTCTCCGCCTTGCTGATTTTCGCGGCGTCCCGTCTTGTCGTTATCGCCGGCATCAATTTCGGCAAGATGCTGCCCCCGCAATACCCGGCGAAATTTACCGTTGCGCCGCTTTGGTATGAACGGCTGTTGCGATGGGATGGCGAATGGTATGCCGCCATCGTCAGTCAAGGCTATCAATACAGCGACAATCCCACGGTCGAGAGCTCGACGGTTTTCTATCCGCTCTACCCCGCGTTGAGCTACGCGACAAAATCGCTGTTCGGCATCGACCAATCCATAGCGCTGCTCGTTGTCGCGAATGTCGCCGCGCTCTTGGCGGCGCTGTTACTGACCAAGTTCGTCAAGGACGAACTGGGGGACGAGACCGCGCTGTTGTCGCTTTCTTTTTTTTGCTTCTTCCCGTCATCGCTGTTCCTATCCGCGGGATATTCCGAGTCGTTGTTCCTGGTATTCGTATTGCTCAGTTTCATCTTTATGGCCGAGGAGAAATTCGCGCTCGCTGCGGCCTGCGCCGGGATTTCACTCGGCAGCCGGTCGATCGGCATCGTAATGATCCCCGTGATCCTTTGCGCGATGGCGCGCCGGAGCACCCTGCCGTGGCCGCGCCTCCTGCCCAGGATGGCCCTGTGCGGCCTATTGGCGGCATCCGGCTTGCTCGGTTACTCAGCCTATCTCGGATTGAAGTTCGGGCACCCCTTGGCCTTCGCCACAAGCCAAGCCGCCTGGCATAACGGAACGTTCTTCGATCGGTTCGTTTCGGCGGTGACGTTCACGACCTTCCAAGATTCGAATGTGTGGGCTGCCGGCTGGTTTCTGGGTTTTCTGGCGCTATCGATTTGGTCATTCCTGCGCTTGCGGTTTGCCGTGGCGCTTTACGGGCTTGGGGCTCTCGCCGTGCCCTATCTGACACTCGGCATCACCGACTCGATGTCTCGTTATGAACTAGTGTGCTTTCCCGCATTCATGAGCATGGGCATCCTGTGCAGGGGACGCCCTGGGCTCGCCGTCGCGCTGATCGGAATTTTCGCGGCGCTGCTTCTGCAAACCGCGGCGCTGTTTTCACAGTGGTACTGGGTCGCCTGAACGGTCAGTAACCGGATAAATGCCGCCGGCGCAGTGAAATATCACGCTGTCACTTTGGTCGCGGCGTAGGCCGGCACGCGTGCTGCGAACTTGTCGAGCCAGGCGACGAGGCGCGGATGATCGGCGCGCCAGCCCTCGCCGAAACGCAGATCGCGATAGCCAAGTGCACAAGCGAGCGAAATCTGCCCGACATTCGGCAAAGGTTGCGGCAGCGCCTTCGCATCGGCGTCGAGCTCGGGCGGCGCGGCTTCAAGCGCGTTCAGGCCGCGCGTCACCTTGCCGATCTGATGCGCGACCCATTTCTCGACGTGATGCTCGGCCGGACGCCACCGCGCCTCATAGACCGTCAGGATCGACGCATCGAGGATGCCATCGCACAAAGCCTGCAGACGCAGCGTCACAAGCCGCGCCTTGGCGTCGCGCGGCACGATCTTGCCGCCGCCCGCGCGGTCGTCGAGATAATCGAGGATCACGCGGGAATCGTAATAGGCCGTGCCGTCCTCGGCGATCAGCACCGGAATCTTGCCAAGCGGATTTTGCCGGCGGACGCTGTCGTTGGCATCGGTCGGATCGGCGGCCTCGATTTTCACCTCGCCGTCAAAACCCAAAAGCGAAATGGCGATCCGTGCCTTGCGACCGAACGCGCGATGGCGGCGACGTACGCAGTATCATCATTGCGGCACCACATTTGCGATGTTCGGATTCGCCATTGGCGAAACCGCGGTTTTGGATTTGAGATTTCCGGAAAGAAGCCCGTGGCAAGAGCGACAAAGAGTGCCGAGCATAGCCGCTTGAATTGGCCGGAGCAAATTTGTGGAATAGCTAGACACACTGCGGCTCACGGCGTTCCCGCCCGCTTCTTCCATATTGCAGCGTCCTTGTTTGAACGCCGCGACTAGTCGCCATCGCGCCGTCTCAGCCGGTGACGACGAGATTTACGGCCTTGGGACCCTTACCCTTTTTGTCGGGTTCCACGTCGAAGCTGATGCGCTGCCCCTCAACAAGCGATTTCAGTCCCGCACGTTCAACAGCGGTGATGTGAACGAACACATCGCGGCCCCCGTCGTCAGGCTTGATAAAGCCGTAGCCGCGTTCCCCGTTGAAGAATTTGACCGTACCGGTCATTGCCATTGACTCACTCCCCAGTGGTTCGTTCGCCGCCACTCCCACGGTGCGGCGGCCAGGCCAAACATTCCACACGGGTAAAGAGTCTTTGAGCCGCAGATGGCCCAAGTCACTCCGCCGGCCCCCACAGGAGGCGGAACGTCCAAGCTCAGCATTGAGTCAATTAAACTAATTTGGTCGCGTGGAGAAGTGGGGAACTATCAAAGAGATGTGCGACTTCCGGCGCAACCAACAAAGGGATCCAAAATTATCCGTTGCTATCCCTCATTGGCCGTTCTGGGCTGTATTTGGTCGTTCTTGGACCAGCCAGTCGAGCCGGTGCGTTGCATCCGGCAGCAACAAATTCGCGAGTGCGGGAAGAATAATGCGCATGTCGCGTTCCAAAATATGGGGTGGATTGACCACAACTAGCCCGGAACCGACGAGACCGGCATCCGCGCGCGGCGCACCTAACATCATTTCGCAGCGCAATATTTTCGGTATGGCCAGCTTGTGCAGCCGGCGGAGGAACGCGTCCGGCGCATCACGCTCCTTAATGGGATACCATAAGAGATAGGTTCCGGTCGGCCATTTGCGGTGCGCCGCGGCAAAAGTGGCCGATAATCGGGTGAAATCGGAACCTTCCTCAAAGGGCGGATCGACGACGACGACGCCCCGGCGCTCCTTCGGCGGCACATTGGCGTTGAGCGCCAGCCAACCGTCGATCGCGAGCACTTTGGCCCGGGCGTCGCCCTTCAATGCGGTTTTCAGCAAACCCGCCGCTCGCGGCTCAAGCTCGCAGGCGATGAGCCGATCCTGCCGCCGCATCAGCCCAAGAGCGATCAGCGGCGAACCCGGATAGATCCGAACTTCGCCGCCAGGATTAAGCTCGGCGATAATGTCGAGGTAAGGCGAAAGCAGTGCTTGCGCCTCGTCCTTCGGCGCCACTTTTTGATGATGTACTGCACCAAAGATGCGCCCAATGCCACCGCGCCACTCCTCGGAGCGCATCGCTTCCGGTCCAAACAAATCGTAACGGCCGGCGCCAGCATGGGTATCGATCACGCGAAAGGCCGACGGCTTCTGCCGCAAATGCTCGAGGATGCGCGCCAACACGACATGCTTGTGCACATCGGCGAAATTGCCGGCATGAAAGGCGTGCTGATAGTTCATTTGCCGAGATTTAGAACATGATCCGGAAAAGTGGAAACCGGTTTTCCGAAAAGATCATGCTCCATCAAGAAGCAGTGATCGCTCTAGCCGCCGCGCACCGGCGGCATGACCAGTTGATCGCGATGGCAACTGCGCTTGGCAACTTCGGGACAATCGCGAAATTTCAGATCCTTCGACAGGCACAGCCTGACTTCGCTCATCCGGTTTCGCGAGCATTCCACCGCGATGCCGTTTGGCGTCAGCCCGGGATTAGCTTTGACGAAAGCATCCTCGACGGCGCCCGGCGTCACGGTGAGCGGCTCTTTCAGGTCATTATACTCCGGCGGAATATTCACAGCCCCGCGCGCCTTGCGAACTGTGTCGAAATAGGACTGCGCCGACAGGCCCGAACAGGTGCCGTGCTTGTCCCACTCATTATAGATGAGGCGCGGCGCCGGCATCAGATCGAGCATGGACGAGACGATGCCGTGATAGAGCCGCGGCGACGGGTTCTGGCAATATTCCGGGAAGCCTCTATCGTATTGCGGCCAGAGCCCGTGCACCACAAACGAAAATGGCCGCGCGCCACATTGCGGCCCGGCGTAATTGTTGCGGTCGGCCGCGGCAGCGCAGAACGATGGCGACCAGGACAACGACAGCACGTAAAAGTCGAACTGCCCGGGCTGGTCCTGACCCGGGCTTTGCGCCAGCGTCGGCGCGGCGAAAGCACCGAGACCGCACGCAACCAGCACGGCGCAACGTACGCCAAACCGAACGCCAAACCGAACGCCATGTGCAAACCGAAGTGCAAATCGGATCAGATCGAGCATTGGAACTCCCCCTGCGCCGGCAGCAATGGAACTTTGCCGTATTGAGACCGCGATCCAAATCGAGACAAAGGTAGAACCCGGTCGCGAAAAGCGGCGATCATGTCGCCGCTTCAAGATTACATCAAGGGTCGCAGGAATTTGAGTTTTGCGCAGCTAGAAATGGGCGCGGTGCGGCATATAGCTTGAAGGTCGGCGTTACAATTGCGTCGATCGTTGTCGATCATTAAAGTCAGCTTTCGGAAAGGCAGATCGCGAAAGGCACGGCATGGCCGTTTACCACCTGTTCAAGAACCAAGCGTTCGAGCCGGAAGCGATCTCGACGATGACGCGCACTTATGCCGAGGTGTGCCGAACGCTCGGCTTAGGCGACAGTGATGGTTCGGCAACGGATGGCGACACCGAGACGACGGTGGCCAAGACAATCGTGGCGAAGACCGTGATCGAATACGCGCAACGCGGCGCGCGCGATCACGCGCGGCTACGCGACTGTGTGTTGCAGGCGTTGCGACAATAAGCCGATTACGGCTTCGCCGCGCGGCATCGCGGACTATAGGCGTCGTTGCGATCGAGCCCGACGACGCAGAAATTGACTCCCCAATCCATGCCGATCATGCCGGTATCTTCGGCGATCGAGTAATACATCGGGTGTCTGGCGCCATCATTGATGACGGCGGTACCGCTGCAAAAGCGGCGCGGAATGGACTGCGCCGCCCACGGCATCTCGGCGGTTTCCTTGATGTCTTCGACGCCGATGATGCGCAGTTCCGAATTCCAGAAGCCGAATTCCTTGGTGCGGAATTGCGCAATGATGCGATCAAGGGCCGCCGGATAATCGCACGCGGGCATCACCCGCTCGTAGCGCGGGCCCGACATCCAGAAGGTCTTTTCCCACCAGCTCGCCGCGCGCACCGGCGAGAGCGTCACAAAGCTGAGCACTAGGCCAAAAACCAGGCTCAACGCGACGCACACCGACCGCCCCGACGCCAGGCTCAACAAAGCCTTCGGCAACGCCCTCAACATAGCCGTCAACATGGCTGCCTGGCCCCTTTCCGACCGTACCCACTCTAACCGTGCCGCGCCGGCCGCCGCCGGTCAAGACCACGTCAGTTATATCGCGCCTATGTGGCTTCCATGCCGCGCATTGCCGGGTCGTTCTAATGTCATTGCCCGGTCATGAGCCGGGTAATGGGCCGGGTAAAGGTATGGACCCGGGGGGCCTCGCCCGATCCCGCTGGGCGGTACCAAGGGCCGCGTCGCCCTGCGGCCACTGCAGAAAAACCCAGTCTAACGATACCGCCGTCGCCACAGGTTTTTCAGTTCGTCCTGACAAACAAAACGCGCACGTTTTTTTGTTGTGGTAACACTCTTCAGTTCGTTGCTTTTGATTCGTTATGTCAGCGTTGTGTCGCTGGAAAAAAGCCGCACTGCTGGGGCGTCCCGATTCGGTTCACCGTAAAAAGTCTCTTGTCACCGTATAGCGTTTGGGGTTCCGGCACGTAGCAAGCGTGTCAGACACGTCGACCAACGAGGACATTTTGGGGGAGATTGCGATGGGAGAGGTGCACCAGCTGCAAACACCTCAAGCAGCATTCGGTCTTCAAGCCGCGGGACGGCTCATGACCGAGGTGTTCGCGCCCTGGGTCCAGGATTTGGCCTTATCGGTTGAAAGCGTCGAAGCCGCGCGTCCCGCCGGCGCCCAACCGGATTGGCAGCCCGGCGCCATCGTGCGGCTCCCGTTTTCCAAGAAGGCCTGTTGCGACGGCGCCGTGGTGTGCAGCCAGGCGCTGATGGCGCTGGCCGATACCGCCATGGTCATCGCCTGCTCGGCGGCCTGGAACGGCTACCGGCCGATGAGTACGATCGACCAGACCACCCACTTCCTGCGGCCGGTGAATTTCGACATCGTCGCCGACGCCCGCGTCGTGCGCATCGGCCGCAATACCAGTTTCGGCCGCGTCATGCTGCTGAACGCCGCCGATAAACGGCCGGTTGGCATGGTCGCCAGCGCCTATTCAATGCTGTGACGTTTTCGCTACGCGCCGGCCAATAACGCTGTTCCCTGGCGAGGCTTGCCGCGGAGCGGGTTCCAACATGGCCGCTCATGCTCTAAGCTCTACGCCATCCGGTGGGGCGGGAGGCTCGTTGCCATGGTGCGGAAGGTCTTGATAGCGCTGGGCATCGTATTTGGGGCCGGCGGCATGTTCGCCACGAGCGACATGGCTTTTTCCAATGGCGGCCGATTCGCCGGACCCGGCATCGGGATCACCGGCAACGACACCGGCGGCATCTTCCCTTATACGCCCGACGTCGCGGCGGCCTATGAGCAGATCGCGTCGGATTATTGCGCGCGCTGGGGCCGGCTGTCGTACGTTACCAGCGTGCATCGTAACTATGGCGATTACGTCAGCTTCGTCTGCATCGACAAGCCCTGGATGATCCACTGATTTGTTCCCGTCACCCTGAGGTGACCGCGCAGCGGCCCGATCAAGTCGCATAGTGCGGGCACGCGTCCTTACCGCCAGTCCCCAAGTACTGACTGAACTACAGCCAGCGCCGCCACAGCCGCAGTATCGGCGCGCAAAATGCGCGGGCCGAGCGACACCCGCGCTATGTTCGGCTGTCGGAGCAAGATGGCGCGCTCATCCTCGGCAAATCCGCCTTCCGGCCCGACGAGGACCGCAAGGGGCGACTGCTCTGGCACGTTCTTGAGTGCCGTCAGGGGATTGGCCGTCTCGGCAGCCTCGTCGCAGAACACCAGCCAGCGTCCGGGGTCGCGTTGCGCAAGCACGCTGCTCAGAGCCACGGGCGGCGCGATATCGGGAAGCGAAAGTATCCCGCACTGCTCCGCCGCTTCGACAGCATTGGCCTGCATGCGTTCGATATTGACCCGCGCCACCTGGCCGTGGCGGGTTAGAACCGGCTGCAGCCGCGAGACGCCCATCTCGACGGCCTTTTGCACCATATAGTCGAGGCGGGCGGATTTGAGCGGGACGAACAGGTAGTGCAGGTCGGCTGGCGCGGTCTGCGGGCGGATCCGCGCGACGACGCCAAGCGTGGCCGAACGCTTGCCGCCTTCCGCGAGGCTCGCACTCCATTCGCCGTCACGGCCATTGAAGACCAGCACCCGCTCGCCTGCTTTGAGCCGGAGCACATGGCTGAGGTAGTGCGCCTGGGCACGGTCGAGCACGACATTCCCGCCGGCCTTGAGCGGGGCGTTCAGGTAAAGCCGCGGGCTCTTGAAGTCATAGCCTGACATCGCCGTCGCCAAATCCGCATTATTGCCGGCTTCCGGCCGCTTTGGCCTGCCGTCAACCCCTTAGAGCATGATCCGAAAAAGTCGAATCCGGCGGGCGGTGGCTGCCTCATTTGGCCCGACGATGAGCGCCAAGGTCGCACCCTTGCGATTTCGTGGCGCTCTGCCGCCATGTCGCCGAATTCAGCGAGTCTTTAATAACGACCGAATTTCAGGCAATGTCTGCCGCCCGGTGCAGGTCCTTAAGAATAGGTCCTGAGAGCGGGAAGTTGGGTAAGGGGACCTGACATACTGGTTCTTGGGAGAGGGCTTGTCATGACGCGCGGGCTGACCATCGCACTGGCGCTGTTTGCCCTGAACACAGGGTTCTGGAACACAGGGTTCTGGACGTCGTCCGCTTGGGCGCAAGGCGCGCCGCAATGCGCCGACTTTCCGCGCCTGAGCGCGGATACGAAGAAAAAGGCCGACGCGGTGCAAGCCGCCATGAAAGCAAAAGTCGACCGCAAGCAGGTCTGCACGCTGATGACGAGCTTTGTGGCGAGCGAAGCCGTTGTGGTCAAATTCCTCGATGACAATAAAACATGGTGCGGCGTGCCCGATCAGGCGATCGCGATCTCGAAAACCAATCACGAAAAGTCGGTCAAATTTCGCAACTCCGCTTGCGCCGACGACGCCGGCCCTGTCGTGAAGCCGCCGTCGCTCAGCGACGCAATCAAGACACCGACCGTCGATTCGGCGACGAACACCAAGACCGGCCGCGGCACTTTCGACACCTTGACCGGCAATCCGCTGGCGCGATGAGGCCGGCCGCAACGACGCGGATAAACCCACCACACGCGATTGGTTCGGTCGCGGACGCGACCGGCAATTGGGTCGATACCATCGCGCCGGGCTGGTTGCGGCCGTATTTGCGGCTGGCGCGGCTCGATCGTCCGATCGGATCTTGGCTCCTGCTCCTGCCATGCTGGTGGTCATCGGCGTTGGCCGCGGTCGCGGCCCATGCGCGGAGCCCCAGCCTCTGGCATATCGGGCTGTTCTTCATCGGCGCCTTCGCAATGCGCGGCGCCGGCTGCACCTGGAACGACATCGTCGACCGCGATCTTGACGGCAGTGTCGAGCGCACGCGCTCGCGGCCAATTCCTTCGGGCCAGGTCAGCGTCGCGCAAGCCGTGCTGTTTCTGGTCCTGCAGGCGCTCGTCGGCTTGGCGGTGCTTTTAAATTTCAACAGTTTCACCATCGGGCTTGGCATCGCCTCGCTGGCGATCGTTATGGTCTATCCGTTCATGAAGCGGATCACCTATTGGCCGCAGATCGTGCTCGGCCTGGCGTTTTCCTGGGGCGCGCTGATGGGCTGGGCCGCCGCTTTCGGGCGGCTCGATCCGCCGGCGATATTGCTTTACGCCGGGTCGATTTCCTGGGTGATCGGCTACGACACGATTTACGCCCATCAGGATCGCGACGACGACGCGCTGATCGGGGTGAAATCGACCGCTCTGCTATTCGGTGAGCGAACCAAGCCGATGCTCGCGCTGTTCTACGGCGCCGCCGTTATACTGATCGGGGCCGCCGGCTATACGGCCGATGCCGGCGCCGTTTTCGCCCTCGGTCTCGCCGGTTTTGCCGCCCATCTCGGCTGGCAGGTCGTGCGTCTCGACATTTCCGATCCCGACAATTGCCTTACTCTATTCAAATCCGATCGCGACGCCGGTTTGATCCTGTTCGCCGGCCTCCTCCTCGACGCGGCCGTCCGGCGCTTCTTCTGAGCGACGCTTGGCGTCGCCTGACCGTCGCCCGGCGCATCCCCACCCTGCCCGGATGGGCCTTGTGCGGCCATGGATCGCGGGCGCAAGATAGCCTCGACTCTGCACGCGAAACGAACGCAGAGAAAAAACGAAAGACGTTAGGGAGCGGGCAATGAAATTAGTCGTCATGCTAAGCTTGACCGCGCTCGCGGTCGTGCTGGCGGAAGGCGTATCGTCAGGGGCGCGCGCGGACGATCAAGCACCAGCTGCAATTACCGGACAAGTCTCGTCCGAAGCGGAAGGCGCCATGGAAGGCGTCGTCGTCACCGCGCACAAAGACGGGTCCATCGTTTCGGTCAGCGTGACCAGCGATGCCCAAGGCCATTATGCCTTCCCGGAGAACCGGCTGGAGCCGGGCCACTATTCGCTTGCCATCCGCGCCGTCGGCTACGACCTCAGCGCGCCGGCGGCCAGCGACGTCGTCGCCGAGAAGACGGCGAATGTCGATCTCAAACTGCAAAAAACCAAAAATCTCGCCGGCCAGCTCACCAACGCCGAATGGATGATGAGCATGCCCGGCACCGAGGAACAGAAGGCGTTTTTGCTCAACTGCGTCGGCTGCCACACCTTGGAACGCGTCGCGCGTTCGACCCATACGGTCGACGAGTGGATGCAGGTGGTCTCGCGCATGATGGGCTATGGCGCCGTGAGCCAGCCGGTCAAGCCGCAACCCATGCTCGACCGCTCGCGCGCCGGTAACCCGGAGCAGTACCGCCAGGCCGCCGAATATCTTGCCACCATCAATCTGAGCGCGGTTGACAAATGGGCCTACGAGCTCAAGACGCTGCCGCGCCCGACCGGCCGCGCGACGCGCGCCCTCGTCACCGAATACAGCATGGGGCGCAACACGACCGAGCCGCACGACGTGCAGGTCAGTAAGGACGGCAATATCTGGTACACGGATTTCGGCGAATTGTTCATCTCGAAATTCGATCCGAAGACGCTCAAGCTCACCGAATATCCGATCAAGAAGTTCAAACCCGACGCGCCGGTCGGCCTGCTTTCGCTCGAACCCGACACGGCGGGCAAGTACTGGTTCGATACGATGTACCAGGGCTCGCTCGGCAATCTCGATCCGAAGACCGGCGAGATCGCCTACTATCCGCTGGCGCCGCAGTTCAACGACGTCCGCGTGCAGTTGAACTTCGTCGGCCTGCGCCACGACGTCGACGGCAAGGTGTGGACCAAGAGCGTTGGCACCCAGGACATCTTCCGGCTCGATCTGGCGAGCGGCAATTGGGAGAAATTCCATCCGACCGACGCGCTGCCGCCCGGCCGCCATTACGGCATCTATCAGGTGATTTCGGACTCCCACAACAATCTGTGGATGGCCGAATTCGACGACGGCCATCTCGGCAAGATCGACGCCAAGACCCTGCAGGTGACGTGGTACACGCCGCCGACGCTGCATTCGCGCATGCGGCGCCTGGAGATCGACGACCAGGATCGCATCACGATCGCCGAATATCGCGCCAACAAGGTTGCGGTGTTCGATCCCAAGACCGAGCAGTTCACCGAATACGGCCTGCCGCCCTATACGTTCCCGTACCGGGCGCAGTTCGACAAGAACGGCGAACTCTGGGCCTCGACCATGAGCACCGATCGCGTGGTGCGGCTCGACCCGAAGAGTGGAACCAGCGTCGAATATCTGATGCCGAGCGACACCAATATGCGCACGGTGGCGTTCGACAATTCGACCAATCCGGTGACGTTCTGGGTCGGCAGCAACCACGACCATTCGCTGGTGAGGGTCGAACCGCTCGACTGATTGAAGCTACGGTAAGTATGTGAGGCGTCATGGCCGGGCTTGTCCCGGCCATTTCGTTTTCAGGCGCAGTCCGGCGGAACTTTGATTTCGCTCAAGTGCGGTGGCGGGGGTTTTTGCTAGCCAATTAAGCTGTCGTCATCAGGACGGAACAAGGTCGGTCTTCGATGTCATTCGAACGCGTCCTCCGCTGGACACTGGTCTCGATTGCCGTTGCGGGACTGGGTGCGGGAATTTTCGCCCGCGTCGTCGGGCGGCCAAACCTCGCCGACCTGTACTGGACGGCGGCGACCGTCCCGGTGGTGGCCGGGCTCGCGGTGTCGATCTTCCGGGACTTTTTCGCCGGCAGGCTCGGCGTCGACGCCGTTGCGTTGGTGTCGATGAGTGCCGCGCTGGCGCTCGGTCAGCCGCTAGCGGGCGCCGTTGTAGCCTTGATGTATTCCGGCGGCAATGTGCTCGAGGACTTGGCCGTTGCCCGGGCTGAGCGTGATTTGCGCTCGCTGGTCGACCGCGCACCGCGAGTGGCGCATCGCCAGCTCGACACGACCATCGAAGATGTAGCGATCGGCGCGGTTGCCGTCGGCGACCGGCTTCTGGTGCGCGCCGGCGAAATCGTTCCGGTCGACGGCGTTGTCAATTCGCAGTCGGCGACGATCGACGAATCCGCGTTGACCGGCGAACCTATCCCCGTGGCGAAGGCCAAAGGCACGCCGGTGTTCAGCGGAACCTTGAATGCCGGCGAGACTTTCGCAATGACCGCTTCGTCGATCGCCGGCGACAGCACCTATGCCGGCATCGTGCGACTGGTGACTGCAGCGCAGACCGCCAAGGCGCCCTTCGTGCGGCTCGCCGATCGCTACGCGCTGGCATTTCTGCCGGTTTCGCTCGGAATGGCTTTCGCCGCGTGGGCGATTTCAGGCGATCTCGTGCGCAGCTTGGCCGTGCTCGTCGCGGCGACGCCCTGCCCGCTCATTCTGGCGGCGCCGGTCGCCTTCATCGCCGGCATCGCCCAGGCGGCGCGGCGCGGCATCTTGGTCAAAGGTGGCGGCTCGCTGGAGGCGCTGGCGCGCGCACACACGGTGCTGTTCGACAAGACCGGGACGCTAACGGTCGGCGGCGCTCGCTTGCTCTCCATCGAGATCGCGCCCGGCGAGAAGGCCGCCGAGGTCCTGATGCTCGCCGCGTCGCTCGAGCAAGCCTCGCATCATGTTGTGGCCGGCGCCATCGTACAAGCGGCGACCGAACGCGGCGTCGCGCTGGTTGTGCCGGAGCAGGTCCGGGAATCCATGGGCGCGGGGCTTTCCGGCGTCGTCGCCGGCAAGCGCGTGAGCGCCGGTTCCCGCGAGTTGATCTTTGCCCACCGCCAAATCGCCGAATGGGCGGTGCGGGCGATACGGCGCGCCTCCTGGCGATCGGCGCTCATCGTGTTCGTTGAGGTCGAGGGCCGGCCGATCGGCGCGCTCCTGCTGGCCGACGAGTTGCGCAACGAAACCCCGCATGCGATCCGCACGCTGCGCCAGGCGGGGATTGCGCGCATCGTGATGGTGACCGGAGACAATGCGGCTTCCGCGCAGGCGATCGGCTCAGCGCTCGATCTCGACGGCGTCTTGGCCGATCGCGTTCCCTCGGACAAAGTCGACGCCGTGCGCTCCGAGCGGCGGCTCAATCCAACCGTCATGGTCGGCGACGGCATCAACGATGCTCCGGCGTTGGCATCGGCCGACATCGGGATCGCACTCGGCGCGCGCGGCGCCAGCGCCTCGTCCGAGGCAGCCGACGTCGTCATCCTCGCCGACCGTCTCGACCGGGTCGGCGACGCCATCACGATCGCGCAACGCGCGCGCCGCATTGCCGTGGAAAGCATCGTCGTCGGCATGAGCCTGTCGCTCATCGCCATGCTGGCGGCGATGGTCGGATGGCTGAAGCCGGTGCCGGCGGCGCTTCTTCAGGAAGGCATCGACGTCGCGGTCATCCTCAATGCCTTGCGCGCGCTCTACCCCGCGCACGGTCCGACCCAGCGCACGATTTCGGCGACGATCGGGCGCGAGATGCATCACGACCACATCGCACTCATCGACAACCTCGACCGTCTGCGGTCCATCGCCGACATGCTCGACGATGCGGCTCCCCATGACGCCGCGGCGCTGATCGTGGAAGCCAACGCCATCGTGCAGGAGAACGTTGTCGCGCACGAGCGCAGCGACGAGGGCACCGTCTATCCGCGACTGGCGAAGGTTCTCATCGACGGGCACGGCCTCTCGGCCATGAGCCGCGCGCATCGCGAGATTCTGCATCTCGCACGCCTGCTCGCCCGGGTGGTTGCGGACCTGCCGACCGAGAAAATCGACCGTTATCTGGTTCGCGACGCGCAGCGCGTGATCGAAGCGATCGAGGCCTTGGTGCGCATCCATACGGCGCAAGAGGAAGATATCTACGACGCCGTGGTCGCGCACTAGACGACGCCGCGCCGGTGCGCACCGGCGCCAGTCCGTTGAGCCCCAAATCAGTTGAGTCAAAGTCAGTTGGGCAGGATGTCGGCTATTGGCACGACGCACCCATTGCCGTTCAATGCTTCATCTTTCTCACGTCGCGCGCCATTTCGAGACAGGTGAGCAGATCGGTATAGCTCGACTCGCCGCCCATCGTCGCTTCCGCAATGCAGTGTCTCCTGTCATCCGCGTCGAACGTGGACCACTCTTTTCTTATCGACTCGCGATCGACCTGCTCGGCGTCCAAGCATTCCTGAAGCGTCACCGATCGGGTCCCCGTCTCCAACGGCGTGTCGCTCTGACTGACAATTCCTTTACAGAGGGGTTGGACGTTGAGCACGGGAATCTCGTCGGATCGCGCCGGCGAAGCCGCGGCCATGGAAATCGCGGTCATGATCGTAATAAATGCAACAATTGTCGCCAAACGGCCGCGCATCGGTAACTCTCCCCCTTAAGTCTGCGTGCACTGAGTATACACCATCACCGACCGCACGTATGCAGGCAAGCCCGCGCTATTTGGGGCGGCATTCACAAGCTCGACGGGGCGCTTGAGGGCGCACCCGCAGAGGTGGTGCCCTTCATAACGTTTGCCTCTCTCTGATTATGCACCGGAATCCAACGTGGCTCGTCGACGTGTCGATCGGCTCGGCATGGCGAGCGGCGGGCCGGTAGCGGCGGCAATAGCTTGGAGCGCACAGGTGCGAGCCGCCTTTGAGCACCTTGCGTGGAATTTTGACGTCGGGCTGACACAAGTCGTAGCTTGCGTCCTCGCGACCGCCGCGCGGATTTTCCGGGATGCAACACGCCTTTGGCGCGTCGGCTTGGTGCTTGGGCGAGTACCAGTCGCTGGTCCACTCCCAGACATTGCCGATCATGTCGCAAACGCCGTAGCCGTTCGGCGGAAACGCCGTCACCGGCGACGTGCGCTCGAAACCGTCGGTACTGAGCCGCTGATGCGGAAACGCGCCGTGCCAGGTATTGGCCATGGGCTTGCCGCCAGGAATGAATTCGTCGCCCCAGGCGAACTCCGCGCCGTCGAGGCCGCCGCGCGCGGCAAATTCCCATTCGGCTTCGGCCGGCAATTCCTTGCCGGCCCATGTCGCGTAAGCTTCCGCATCGCGGTAAGCGACATGCACGACCGGATGATCGTCGAGCCCGCTGATCGAGCTGCGCGGCCCGTAAGGCCGCCGCCAATTGGCGCCGAACTTGAAATTCCACCATTGCGACCAGTCGTGCAGATCAACCGGCTGCTTCGGCGGCGTGAACACCAGCGAGCCGGCTTTGAGCATGTGCGGCAGCGCGCCCGGATAGTCCTTCGGATCGGGCGGAATTTCCGCAAAGGTGACGTAACCGGTCTCGTTGACGAACTTTCGGAATTGCCGGTTGGTGACCGGGGCGCGGTCGATCCAAAAACCATTGACGGTGACGCGATGGACCGGCGCTTCCTCTGGGTAATGCTTGTCCGACCCCATGCGGAACGTGCCGCCGGGAATGAAAACCATCCTTGATGAACTTTCCCGGTCCAAAGAAACGCCTCCTGCGCAACAAACAATTCGCGAAGGTGGTCTTTCGCAGCAATTTCTACGGTAGCCGAAGTGCCATCATATCATCGGCGATGATTGCGTGTCTTGGTGGGACCAAGGTCAGCCGCACTGACCAATTTTTTCTCGATTGGAACTTTCGGAACTCGGCATCGATACCGAGAACTACCGACTCGGATTGCATCGCGCCGCTATAGTGTTCCTATAAGTCAAAAGCGACGATGGAGAAGATGATAAGGGGCGACATCAATCTGCCCATCTAGAGCTGGTCGATATAACAACAAGTCACGCCAGCTTTAGACGCGTGATACAAGCAGGGAGAGAGGCATGAGCGACCAAGCTGAAAACGCTCGCAGACGCGATCTGAGCCGCCGCAATATCTTGCTTTCCGGCACAACATTCGCCGCAGCGGCCGCAGTAGGATCGGCAGCGCCGACGCAATTGGTGCAGGCACAGCAACGACCGGCGGCCGCCGCAGGGGGAAAGAAGCCTAACATTGTGGTGATCTGGGGCGACGATATCGGGCTGACCGATATCAGCGCCTATTCGAACGGATTAATGGGTTTCCGCACGCCCAACATAGACCGCGTCGCTAGCGAAGGGATGATATTCACCGATTACTACGGCGAGCAGAGCTGCACCGCGGGCCGCGCGGCGTTCATCACAGGCCAGAGCGTGTTCCGCACCGGCAATTCCAAGGTGGGCCTGCCGGGCGCACCGCAGGGTTTGCAGAAGGAAGACCCGACGCTTGCCGAACTCCTTAAGCCGCTGGGCTATGCCACCGGCCAATTCGGCAAGAATCATCTCGGCGATCGCAACGAATACCTGCCGACCGTGCACGGCTTCGACGAGTTCTACGGCAACCTGTACCACCTGAATGCCGAGGAAGAGCCTGAGCTGCCGGATTATCCGGACCCGAAGGACTTTCCGAATTTCCGCGGGCGCTTCGGGCCGCGCGGCGTCTTGCACACATTTGCGAGCGACGTCGACGACCCAACCATCGATCCGCGTTTCGGCCGGGTCGGAAAGCAGAAGATCGAGGACACCGGACCGCTGACCAAAAAGCGCATGGAGACGATCGACGATGACATCGCCGATCGCGCCGCCGGTTTCATTGAGGCGCAGGCCAAGGCCAACAAGCCGTTCTTCTGCTGGGTGAACTTTACTCACATGCATTTCCGCACCCACCCGAAATCCTCAAGCGTCGGACAGGCCGGCCGCTGGCAGAGCCCCTACCACGACGTGATGATCGATCACGACGTGAGACGGTAAACACCTAAGTATTTCAGTGAAGTACGCGGCAGCCAAGGCGCTCGGGTAACGCCTCGGGTAACGCTAGGAAGGCTGCTGGTGAGCGTTTGCGGTCAGGGGCTGTCGGATACCGGCCGAGGGATCAAACGCACAGGCGGGGCCCGCAGGCGGAATGTCCCTGTCGCTGTTGAAATAGGAAAGCAGGCGTCGATCACCTCAGGCCTCTAGGCTTGAGGTTGCGAATCGCAAACCAAGAGCGAGGAGATCGACGCCATGACGAAACGTATCGCATTGAAGACGATGAACCAAGAGACGGAGCTGACGACGAGGCCGCTGGCGCTAACGCCTTTGGTGATCGAAGGGCTTGAGGAGTTCAAGGGTAGCTTCGACCGGCTGTGCCTGCAGGCTGGGACTGCGGCAATCGAGACAATGCTTGCGGCAGATGCGGAACAGCTTTGTGGCAAGCGCTATCAACGCCACGCGGACCGGCAGGGCCATCGCTGGGGGATGGTCGGTAGCGAGATTGGCTGGCACGGCGGCAAGGCTGCAATCGGGCGGCCACGGGTGCGCCAGCGCGGCGGCTCCGAACTGGAGCTTGCGAGCTGGACGGCGATCCAGCAGG
>Ga0209448_10000176_pt1 | contig 23109 bp, 12 predicted proteins | sample BogFormECP14_OM2_FD_188245 | JGI IMG/M metagenome (GOLD analysis project Ga0209448, IMG submission 188245) | Bog forest soil microbial communities from Calvert Island, British Columbia, Canada - ECP14_OM2 (SPAdes) (version 2) | ecosystem: Environmental > Aquatic > Freshwater > Wetlands > Bog ... | reverse complement strand
ACCTAGTGCCACCGGACTCGCGGCGCTAATACGGTAATAAAAGAACTGCGGCGAATATGGGCGCGGGTCGGAGCTTTGCAAATGGATCATTGGCCTTGTGCCGCAGCCTTCGTTGCCGGCGTCGAAATCGAGACCGAATCAGGCTCCGTCCAGACGGCTGTGCCGCTCGTCAAGTCGAGACGGTGCATGGTGATCTTGAGGCTGCCGCGATCGACGGCCACCGTGATGTAGTGGTAGTTCACTTCCTTACTCTGGAAAGGATCGTCCTTAGCGCGCTCAATCGGATACGCGTGCGCTCCCGCGCCACCGGTCACGAAATAGGTGACGCCGCCGTGTTCATGGCGTTCGTAGTTATGGACGTGTCCCGAAAAAACGACAATGCGGGCGCGGAGGTTCTGTTGCCGCGCTTCCAGCATTCTGGCCAGCGTTTGCTCCTGGGAGCGGGAGGAATGTCCTCCGCCGAATAGCTTGGCATCGGACGAACTGGTGTAGGGAGGATGGTGAAGAACGATGAACACGAAGTCCACATCGGCAGGCAGATGGTCCAACTTCTGGATGAGCCATAGCCCTTGCGGGCCGGAGGTCTCGTCGAGAGAACTGTCCAGCGCGAGCATCAGCGTGTTGGCGGCGCGGGCGGAATAGTAGAGGCAGTTCTTCAGGTCAGGGAAACGCTGGAAATAGTTGGCTAGGGCAACCTTTTCATCGCCGTGAAGATCGTGGTTGCCGAGGGCGGGGTAGACCGGAATCCTTTTTCCTCGCCACACTGCGGTTTCGCTGTCCCAGACTTTCCAGTCTTCCTTATCGTAGCCGTTGTAGACGATGTCGCCCCCGAAAGAAATAAACGCGGGATTGGTGTCGGCGATCGCCTTTACCAGCGCCTGGCGCACGGCCGGATTGGCCGCTTCGGTGTCCTTGGGGTCGTGGAATCGGGAATCTCCATAGGCGACAAAGTGGAACGGCGTGCTCACTTGCAGTTGTAGTTCCACCGGTTCGGTTTGCGGCGCCGCCTGCGAATGCGAGCGGGAGCAGGCGACGCAGCCGAGAAAGAGAAGGGCAATCGGTAATCTTTGGAAAACTTTCATTTAATGACCCGCGAATCTAGTTACCCACGACCAGCACTTCAAACTGTCCGCTTCCGCCGTGGATAGGAAGAGACGGTGCGTTTTGGGATCGAGCGCCATAGTTTTCGCCTTGGGCACGGTTTTAACATTCTCGACAACCGTGTATTTGTCCGGGCTGTCATGGCGAATCACGGTGAGGGTGCCTTCCCCGTTGGAATTGAAAACGAGCCGCGAGGTAGGGTCGAAGGCGGTAGCATCCACGTGGTCGCCGATTGGCAGCGTAGCGATCACTTGTCCTGTATCGGCGTTCATCACCGCCATTACTTTGCTGCGGCAGCCGATGAACAAACGCCGATTGGACTGGTCCATCGCTATGCTGGAAGGCGATGCACAGGGCGCGGTCGGCCAACGCTGTTCGACTTTCAGGGTGCGGGAGTTGATTTTCAGGACCAGGCTCGCGTCCTCCACGTTATCGTAAACATACCCTGAACCGTCGGCCACGGCAAACTCGGGACCGCCGCCGAGATCGACTGTTCCCACAACTTTTCCATCCGCCGCCTGAATCGCGGTGGCGCTGTTGCTGTCGCCATTAAATGCGAAGACTCGCGACGTGGCGGGATCGTAAATGATGGCGTCGGGTTTTTTGCCGACCGGGACTTCCGCGATGGTCTTCAGCGTCTTCAGATCGAAGATGGTGACGGTTGAGGACTGCCCGTTGCTTACGAATCCCCGTCCCAGTTCGGGCGCAATGGCGATGCCGTGCACGCCGGGAGTTTTCTCGATCTTGCCGACGATGGTACCCGAATCGACGTCGAGCACTTCGACCTGGGTTCCGTGGGAGACGTAGAGCCGGCGCCCGCCTTCGTCGACGGCGAGGTAGTCCCAGCCGCCTTGGCCGGCTACCGGGATTTTCTGAGTTATGTGATAGCTGTCGGCTGCCTGAGCGGCCGCAGCAAAAAAGGTCAAAGACAGGGCGAAGATAAGCAGAGTTTTCACTGGGGGCTCCTCCTTGGAAATGTCTGGATCAATTTGTACTGTCTTAACTGGTAACGGACACGGCGAGGCGGGACCAGGTGATCCCGCCTCGCCGCAAACTAGAACTTGACGCGAAGCATAAATTGCAGCTGCCGCGGCAGGCCAGTACCGGTGTTCGGAGACGCGTTATTGTCGTTGTTGTTGTTGAAGTTGTTGAACGAGCTGATGATCCCGAAGTTGCCAGGATCTGTTAAAAAGCCCGTTGATGTAGCAGTAGGATCGTAGTAGAGGGTCAGGACGCCCGGGTCAGCCAGTTGAACGTGGTTGAAGATATTAAACGCCTGGACCGCGAACTCCATTGAAACGCGCTCGGTGAGCTTTGTTTCCTTCGTAAGCGCAAGGTCGATTTGCCAACTGTCTAGAGCACGAATTAGGCCGTTGGGGGCATCTCCTTACCGTGTAAAGTTTCCGTTTGCGTCAACGGGTGGGGCTTGGAATGCTGCCATGTTAATCAATGGCGTGCCAGTCGTTGGCGTGAGAGGACGCGGATTGGGCAAAGTCAATGGCACCCCAGGAATGACGTCCGGCCGTTGGTCGGTTTGATCATTGCCGTCGGGGAGTAGGTAGGTGGGGGAGAATCCGTCGAATGGCCCTCCGACAATCGTAGGACTATTGCCGAGGTCCATTTTAACGGTTAATGGATGGCCAGTGTGCCAAAGGGCGATGCTGCTGAAACTCCAACCTCCAACCACTTTGCCGATCGCTCCCGAACGGTTCAGGTAAGCTTTGCCCGGTCCAACGGGCAATTCATAGACAGCATTCGCGACGAAGTTCTGGCGAACATCGAAGACGCTTGGTCCTTTGTCGCAGGAGAGACAGTTAACATTTTCCGGTCCGCTGGACTCGCCGCCACCCACCGATCCATCGTTGATGGAATGCGACCAGGTGTAACGCGATTGAAACGATAGGCCTCGGCTAAAGCGGCGTTCGAGCGACACCCCAAGGGCGTTGTACGTGCTGGAGCCGATGTCTCTCTTTATGTCCACTGAACCAAAAGGATCTCCGTCGGGATAATACTGGTCCAAAGGGCGGAAGCAGTCGCCATCGGCTGGGTTACGCTGGCTTTGGGAAGCCCGCCCGACCAAAGCGCGAGTATCAACTGGGACTGACCTTCATCCCGTGGGTTGAAGGAGCTGGTGTCTGTTGAGGAACCCTCTCCCCGGTGATCGGGGAGAGGGCCGTTGCAGTCGGACGTGTTTTAGTCGTCGTCTCCGTCACCAGCCGGAGACGGTTTCTTGAACTCGCTCGGCGGGCGAACTGTATTCTCAGCAGGATAGGGTCTCGTAAACCCGGTGGACATGTACCAGTTCAGATGGTTGACGGTGTCCGGGTCTTCGGAGTCGGGCTTAGTCAGTTTGCCGGCGAAAATCTCCGCCTTCTTCTGAAGCCAAGCCGCCCTCAGAGCCTTGAGCTTGCCGCTGCCCTTCGTGGTGTCGTCGTTCCCTCCAACACCCTGGTCCAGCGGAACCTCGTTCAGCACGTGCGTCCACGGCAGGAAATTCTCCGCGGGCGGCGTGCCCTTGACGAAATCCGTCCTCATCGGCGACGCAATGAGGTCGAACTGGTTCATCGGCGTCAGACCGAGGATTTGCTCCATCGTCCGAGTCATGTTGACCTGCGTGTAGTAGGTGTGGTCGGTGGATCCGTTCTGCACGGCGTATGGGCTGACGATATAGCCAGGGCTGCGATGACCGTCGATGTGGTCGACGCCGTTCTGCGCATCGTCCTCCTCGATGAAGATCGCCGACGTGGACCACACGTTGCTGTGGGTGATGTAGTCGATAATGCGCCCAACGGCCAAGTCGTTATCGGCCTGTTCGGCGTCCGGGGTCGGCGGGCCGCCGGTGTGGTCGCACATGATCCACAGCATGCTCAACGTGGGCACCGTACCGGCCGCGACGTCCTTATTGAAGTCCTGCACCCACAGATCGACGCGGAACTGGTCGGGGATGCCCAGATCGAAATACGGGAAGTTCTTGATCATGTGGTTAGACACGGCCGGGAGAGAGGACTCTGCCTGGACCGTGTTCTGATAGTACAGCGTCGACTCGAGCCCAGCCTCGAATTGCAGCGCGTCGTTGTAAAAGTCGGTCCAGGTCGGCTCGCCGGTCGACCCGTTCGGCTGTAGATACGTATTGTTCTCGACGTATTCGCCGTAGATCTTCACCGACAGACCGGCGGCCGCCGCTTCCGAAAACAGGAAGCCCTTCTTTTGATAGGCGAGTGCATCGCCGGCGTTCCCGCCTGGATAGCTGCGAACCCAGTCAGGCGACTGGATGTCGTCGGCGTAGGGAGCCATGCCCTCTTGGATCCACTGGTGACCGTCAGCCGACTGGCGGCTCGGGTCGTAGAAATTGTCCAAGAGAGGGAAGCGCTGCACCAGCAGGTGCGCGTTCGGCGAGTCCTGGCCGCCGAACACTGCCAAGGAGGAGTCGCCATTGCCGGCGGCCACGTCGCCCAGCATCTGATCGTAGGTGCGGTTTTCACGGACGATCAGGAACACATGCTTGATGAGCGACGGATCGCCGATCTTGGCCGGGATTGCGACCGGCTTCGTCTTCGGGTTGCCACCGCTGGCAGACGCAATATTTTGCGCCAGATCCCAGTGGTTGTTGTAGATAACCTGCTGCGTCATCGCTTGCAAGGTCCCGCTAAGCGGCACGGGAACGATGCTGACGGTGCCATTGTCCTGGTGGGTGTTGTAGCCGCAGACGCCATGGTCGCACTCATACGAAAGACGCGCGCCGATGCCCTTGTCATTGGCAACGATGAGCGTGTTATTGGTCACGTCCAGCACGACCGAGCTCGGCGCATAGGCTACCGGGATCATGCCCAAGACTGGATTCGTCGCGCCGGGGCTCAGGTTGACCACCACGATCGCGTTGGCATTGTAAAGCGCGACGTAGGCAATGTCGTTCTTGTTGTCGACGGCAATCGAGTTCGGACCGGCGCCATAGGCCGGACCTTGGCCGGGCACTCCGATCGGCAGCGCAAGGTTGATAGTCCGCGTTACCACGTTGGTGACCGTGTTGATAACCGAGATGGTGTCGCTATAGGTATTGGCGACCAACAGGTTCACTCCGTGGAACGCCATCCCGGTCGGGTGCAGACCGGTCGAGATGGTAGCTGTGACCGTCATCGTGGGCAGATCAACCACAGAAACGGTACCGGTGATCGCGGCGCCAACCAGCGAGTCGGCGACGATTTCAGTGCCGGCGGAGTTGATCTGGAAGTCCGCCGCAGTAGCGGCCCGGCCTCCCTCGTTGCTGACGTAGGCGGTCGTGCCGTTGCTGGCGATCACGATGCTGTGCGGCGCGTTGCCAACGCGGATCTGCGCACCCTGCGTCGGCGGCGTCGCGGTCAGGTCGATCTGGGTGAGCGTATCGTTCTGGTTCAGCAGGGCGTAGGCGCTGCTGCCATCCTTGGAGAGCGCGACGCCGCCGGGATAAGAAGTGTACGAACTATAGAACGAGCCGCAGGGATTTCCATAAGAGGCCGGCGGGCTGTTCGGAAAGCAGCTGATGAAGGAATTGTCCGGCGCCACGTAGACTTGGGCGTCGTCTTCCAGCAAGCCTTGCGCATTGACCTTGGCGATCGTGACATTGCTACTGTCCTGGCTAAACACCAGGTACTGGCCGTTCGCCGAATAGGCTATGCCGCTATAGCTGCCGCTCGAATCCTGTCCGAACGTGGCGTAGTTTTGCAGGACATTGCCGGTGTTGGTGTCGAACACCTCGACGGCCTGCGTCGCGCCCATGGTGAGGACGGCAGCGGTGTGACTTTTGGCGCTTGGGTTGAGCGCGATCGCCTTCGCGCGGACCCGGATGCCGAGGTCGACTTGGGTGCCAGCTGGCGTGATGACCGCGCCATCGCTGACCACCCACGAGCCGTTCTTCTGTGGGCCGGTGAAGTAGGTCGGGTACTCCTTGGACTGAGCACCGGCGAGCAACGGAAGGCTCAGCCCCGCTGCCAGCATGCCGGCGAGTGGACGCATACGGTTGATCCTCGACTTATTTCGAGACCTATTTCGAGGTTTATTTTGAGACGTTTTTCGAGACATACCGTTTTCCTCCTTGGATTTTTTTCATCACGCAACTGGGATCGGCCGTCGACATCGCGGTGGAAATACAACCAGTGCCCGGTAGATTTAGTGAGCAGCAACCTTGACAGGAGACTGTAACGGCTTTATGAAAATCAGGTGAAATTTCCGTAACATGGCTGAACTTTTTCTGGCGGATTGTGACGCGCGCCGCTCCAGGTTACGCAGAGTCTTTCGTGGGCGTTGTCTGCGTGTCTTTCCAGTGAGGTGGGAGGTTTCAGCTCAATCACGATCGGGCGATACCCACGTCCGGTTCCGACCCGTCGTCGACGAGCGCGCGCAGGGGCCCCAGCCAGGGTTCGTAGCGGCGCCAGCGCGCGACGGAGGTGCGATAGATCGGCTGCCGGGCTTGCCACTTGCTGGGCGTGTTCACCGCCCGCAGATTACATTCGGGGCGCAGGCATGCGTCGTCCCACGCCAGGCCGCAGGCCGCGATGACCCGCCGGATGACTGGTTCGGGCGCGCGGGTCAGGTCCTCGTAATCGACCTCGATGAAGCGACCCGCCGGCAGGACTCTCCGCCAATGGTCGATGAGCCGCTGGTAGTCGCGGAAATACGCGACCAGTTCGGCGCCTCCGGTCGGAAACGCCAGGCCCGGACGGAAATGAGTTTGATGGATCGACAGCGCCGTGTCGATTGCAGTGCGGCGGCAATGGATGATGAGTGCGCGCGGGAATGCCATGTGGATCAGCCCGGCCCATAGGAAGTTGAATGGCATCTTATCGGTCACTCGCGCCGCCTTGGGGGCGATCGCGTGTAGCACACCGAGATAGTCTGCCGTCGCCTTGGCCAAGAACTCCGAGACGACGAACGGCCCCTCGTTCCCGGCCAGGTCCGAGCGGTGCCACTCGGCCCCGCGCTGGTTCCAAAAATGCAGCTCGGCGCCGGCCCCGACCTCCGGATGCATGGAGACGATCTGCTCGACCAGAGTCGTGCCGGACCGCGGCATGCCGATGATCAGCACCGGTGTCGCATCCGAGCTGCCGAGTTCGGGCGCCCGCGCGATCCATTCGGGTGTACACCGGGCAATCAGGCTGTCGATCTCGATGGAGAACGCGGCCGAGTCGAACCGCACAGTGCCCCGGCGCACCGCGTCTGCGGCGTCGAAATGCTGCATGGCTAAGGCGTAGTCGCCAAGATCCTCCGCCGCCTTGCCGATCGCGAGGTGAACCCGCAGGCGTTGCGCCGCCTCCAGTCCCGGCGTGGCCAGGGCGGCTTGCATCGCTTGAAGCAGACCGTCGTCATCTTTGTTGCTCGTGACCGGGCGGCACCGGACCAGTTCGTAGTAGCTTCCCGCCAGCATCGGCGCGATCGCGATCGCGCGTTCGAAACATGCACGGGCCTCGTCGAAACGGCCGAAGTCAGAGAGCAGATTGCCCAGCAGATCATAGGCCATGGCATTTCTCGGATCAGCCACCAGCGTCTCTCGCAGCACCTGTTCGGCTTCCTGATTGCGATCCTCGGTCAGCAGCGCCCGCGCCTTAGCAAGACGGCCGAAGCTGTTCCTATCTCCGGTCGCTGCGGCGCGCCGGAAACAGCCGATCGCCTGGTCGCGATGGCCCAGCGTATAGAACAGGGCGCCGGCGCGGAACCATGCCTCAGCCAGGGACGGGATCAACTGAGTGGCGCGGCCATACGCAACGATTGCCCCGCCGATGTCGCCCAGCATCTCCAAGGCGATTCCCAAGCGGAAATATGCATCGGCGTAGCGTGGGTTGCTGGCGACGGCCCGTTGTAATGCCGCGATGGCATCCGGTATGTGCCCGACTTCGAGGCAGGCGAGGCCGAGATCGTGCTGGATGATGGGATCGGACGGCTGTAGCAGAGCGGCATCGCGCAACGGAGTGATCGCATCGGCTGGTCGCCCGGCCCTGAGCAACGTAGTGGCCAACGCAAGCAGAGGCGCCACCTGCTGCGGCGCGGCCGGGTTTGGAGACTGGGACATGGCGCGAACCTACCGTGGAAATTGTAGCGCGGCCATCGGAATCGCCAACGCAATCGTCACTCGACCATGATCACCCAACCAAGAAAATTGTGCGATAGGCCATTCATCCACGCATCGATGGCGGGATCGCGCTCGACAGCGCCGTTGAACCGCAGCAATTCCGTTTTCATCGTCGCGCCACTTTCTGCTTTCGAGATCTGTGGTTATGTAGCACCCTCACCTTCCCTCGAGCAAAATCGCTCGTCTGGAACCGTCGGTCTTGTCGAGGGAGTGTCGCTCCCTAACGCCGTAGTTCTTTCATAACCCGGATCGTCCGCGACCGGCTTGTCGGCAAACCGGAAGTAATTCGGTTACCTCCGGCTTGCCCGTAATCCGCCCATAGTCCCGGAGGACTTTGGCGTTGCAAGGCAATTTCATTTGTGAGCACTGATGAGGGCCAGAGCCGGTAGGGCCCCCTTGTCCCCTTTACAATCGCCGTTTCATCTCGCTGGCGAGGGTAGGTTGAAATCGGGCTTGGGCGGCGAGCATACCGAATCGAACCATCGGCTGATGTATACCTGGGCGTGGGCTTCACCACAGAAGTGCCTAGCTCCGCCGGCTTGCGCGGCTTCTGAATTCCAGCGATGAACTGAGAGTTGCGAGGCGCCGCACTGAATGACGAACCAGTGGATGGGACGGGTGTCCACAATTCCGCAAACCTCACATCTGTATTCGCGCATCGTTGTCATCATCCACTGTCTCCGCTGCCGCTTCGCAACAGTCCAAAGGCCCGGCTTCGATCAACTGTCTGCTAGGACTGGCCAACGATTTTACTGTTGCCAGCCTCCGCCCAGCACCTTGTAGAGTTGGACCAGGCTGCGATATTCATCTCCCCACGCCGCTGCGAGCGTCAGTTCGGAGCCGTAAAGCGACCGCTGTCCGTCGAGTACTTCGAGGTATGTCGTCGTGCCGCCCTTATAGCGAAGCGTGGAAATGCGGACGGTTTCCTGCAGGTCGGCTACCGTATCCTGCTGGCGTGTCCGGACCTGATGAAATTTCTCGTAACCGATGAGCGCGTCTGAGACTTCTCCAAAAGCGTGCTGGATCGCTTCCCGGTAGCCGATCAGAGTTTGTTGGTGTTGAGACTCAGCCAGATGCAAATTCCCTTTCAGCGCGCCTCCGGTAAAGATTGGCTGGCTAACCTGCGCGCCATAGGACCAGATGCCTAGCTGCGTCGTCATCAGGCTTGAGAAGGCAGAGCTTCGACCAAATGCACCGCCGCCTCCCCCGGTCAGAGAGATTTGCGGGAAGAACTGAGCTTTGGCGACTCCGATATCGGCGTTCGCGGCAATCAATATCTGTTCCGCCTCGCGAATATCGGGCCGACGCTCGATGATCGAAGATGGAACGCCGGCTGGAACTTCCGGTGGCAGTGTTTGCTCGACGAGAGGAGTCCCGCGTGCGATGTCTTGTGGGTAATGGCCGAGCAGGATGCTGATGGCGTCTTCTTCCTGGGCAATTTGTCGCTCCAGGTCCGGGATCGCCGCATTGGCGGTATCCAGCACCTGTTGGGCTTGAAGCACATCCAACTTGGTGGCAACGCCGTGGTCGAGCCGCAGTTGGGTAAGTTTGACCGAATCGGTCTGTGTCGTGACTGTCTCACGCGTGATCGTGAGTTGCAAATCAAGTTGCAGCAGCGTGAAATAGTCGCTCGCCACATCGCTGACGAGGGTCAGTGCGACGACCTGGCGCGCATCTTCGGTAGCCAGCAGTTGGGCGCGAGCCGCTTCGTTGGCGCGGCGCAACTTTCCGAAGAAATCGAGTTGGAATGCCGCGTCGGCGTTCAAGATCAGGAAGTTGTACCGGGACTGTTCAAGGTTTTCCTTGCCCCCGCTGAAATTGGCATTGCCGGAGACCTGCGGAAACAGGCTGGATCGCGTCACCGCAAGTTGAGCGCGAGCTGCATTGATGCGTTCGGTTGCGAGTTGCAAATCGTAGTTCTGTTTGAGTGCCGTACGTATGAGTTCCTGCAGCTTGGGGTCCTGAAATACCTGCCACCAGGAAAGATCGGCATACGAGGCAGTCTGCGCCTGAAGCTGAGGATTGTTTGCCAGATCTCGAAAAGAATTCGGAGTCTGAACGGCAGGGCGATGATAGTTAGGGCCTACGGCACAACCCGAAAACACGCCAGAGAGCAACGCCGCGGTGAGCAATTTCGCGATTCTCATGATTCCGCAAACCCCATTGCCCAGACTCCGCTCGATTCCCAAGCTGTTGAAGGCACGGCCAGGTCCCTCAGTCTCCGGGCGCGGGTGAAGGCGCAGCTGGCAATATGCCTGATGCGGGTTCCTTTCCAGCGCTCGTCCATTTCTCAACCATGTAAAAGATGCCGGGAATGAAGAAAATTCCGATCGCGCTCGCAGCGAGCATCCCGCCGATCACGGCCGTCCCCATGATCTGCCGGGCTACCGAACCTGCCCCGCTCGCTGTCCACAGTGGAACGCAGCCGAAGATAAAGGCGAATGATGTCATCAGGATCGGTCGCAGCCGCAACCTGGCGCCTTCGAGCGCGGCGTCGGCCAGCGGTTTTCCGAGCTCGTACCGTTCCTTGGCAAACTCGACGATCAAAATCGCGTTCTTCGCTGCGAGGCCGATCAGCATGATCAAGCCGATCTGCGAGTAGATGTCGCTTTCAATCTGCACCATATACGGCGGCAGGAAAACGCTGAGCAAAGATCGGCGTAGCCATAGCACTGCAAACGCTCCAAAGACCGCCACCGGCGTGCTGAGCAGTACGCTGAAAGGCAGCGACCAGCTTTCGTACAGTGCCGCCAGAATCAGGAACACGAACAACAGCGACAGGCCAAAGATGGCCGCGGGTGGCACGCCCTGGCGCGCTTTCTGTTCCAGAAACGAGATCCCGGAGTAGTCGAATCCCATCTCTCCCGGCATGGTCTGTTTGAATACATCTTCGAGGGCAGCGGTCGCCTGATCAGCGCTGTAGCCCGGTGCTGCGCTCCCGTTGATTTGTGCGCAACGGTACTCGTTAAAGCGCATTGTGAATTCGGGGCCGAGCTGCGATTTGACCGTGGCGAGCGTAGACAGCGGAACGTTCTCGCCCCTGTTGTTGCGGACATAGAATCGCCCGACATTATCTGCGCTGGCGCGATCTTCGCTTTCGGCCTCGATATAGACCTGCCACTGGCGGCCAAAACGGTTGAAGTAATTGATGAAATATCCGCCCATGAACGCCTGGATTGTGCGATAGACATCGGACAGATTGACGCCCTGCTTCAACACCTTGTCACGATTGACGTCAACGAGCTTCTGCGGAACGCTCGGCAGAAAAGTCGTACTCAGGCTGGCGATCTCCGGCCGCTTTCGTGCCGCGTCAAGAAACGTGTTCAAGTCTTGCGACAGGAATTGGATGCTGCCGCCAGAGCGGTCTTCGAGGATGAAGGTGAATCCGCCTGCGGTGCCAACGCCCGGGATGGCTGGCGGCGAAAAACTGAACGCGATTCCCGCTGGCAATTTGGAAAGCTGCTGATTCAAATGCGCCTTGATAGCTTGAAACTGCTCGGCTCTGGACGTGCGCTCGTCCCACGGCTTCAGAGTGACGACAAAGAAAGCGTTATAGCTGGTACGAACAAAACTGAGCAAGCTGAAGCCGATGACGCTGGTCGTGTACTTCACACCCGGTGTGTTAGACAGAATGTTCTCGATCTGTGCCGCTGCCTGCGATGTTCGCTCCAACGACGCGCCATTGGGCAATTGCAGATTCACATATGCATAGCCCTGATCTTCATCGGGAAGAAAGCTAGACGGCACCCGATGGGCGAAGAATCCCGCCGCCAGACAAAAGACCAGCAGAAGCACAACCAGCACGGCTGTTTTCTTGAGCAGGACACCGCTCCAACTGACATAGCCCTCAGTGGCTCGCTCAAAAACTCGGTTAAACCAATCGAAGAATCTCCGCAGCAGGCCATGGCTCTCTTCGCGCGGTCGGAGAAGCAATGCGGCCAGGGCGGGGCTGAGCGTCAGCGCGTTGAACGCGGAGAGAATTACCGAGATGGCGATGGTGACTGCGAATTGCTGATACAGCCTGCCAGTGATCCCAGGAATGAAGGCGGTGGGCACGAATACAGCAGAGAGAACCAGGGCGATTCCTACCACGGGACCCGACAGTTCCTCCATCGCCTTTAACGCTGCATTCTTTGGAGTCATGCCCTCTTCGATATGCCGTTCCACGCCCTCGACGACGACGATCGCGTCATCGACCACCAGGCCGATCGCCAGCACCAGCCCGAAGAGAGAGAGGGTATTGATGGAAAAACCGAACAGCGGGAAGAACACGAACGTTCCCACAAGGGAAACCGGCACAGCCAGCAGTGGGATCAGCGTTGAGCGCCATCCCTGAAGAAAAAGAAAAACAACGATAATGACCAAGACCAGCGCGATCACCAGGGTTTCAACGATTTCCTTGATGCCCTGCGTCACGGAAAGGGTCGTGTCGAGAGAAACGGCGAAATCCATGTCGTCGGGGAAACGCTCTTTCATCTGCGCCATCAACTGCTTGACACCGGCCGCCGCGTCGACCGCGTTCGATCCGGGCAATTGGTAGGCTGCAATAATCGCGCCCGGCTTGCCGTTGAAACGTCCTGCAACGCTGTAGTCTTGAGCGCCCAGTTCGATGCGAGCGACGTCGCGCACGCGCACAGTCGCACCGTCAGGCGTCTCGCGAACGACGATGTTGCCGAATTCTTCCGGCGAAACCAGGCGCCCTTGTGCCAGAACCGTATAGGTAAACTCCTGGCCCTTTGGAGCAGGCTCGCCTCCCGCTTTGCCTGCGGGGTTCACGGTGTTCTGTGCTTGAATCGCGCTGACGATCTCCGGAACCGTTATGCCAAGTTTCGCCAACGTGTCCGGCTTTACCCAAAGGCGCATCGCGTATTGACCGGCGCCGAATACCTGCACATTGCCGATGCCGGGCGAGCGAAGAATCGGATCGGTGAGATTGATGTAGGCGTAGTTCGCCAGAAACTTGGCATCATACGTTCCGTGCGGAGAATAAAGGGCAACCCACATCAACGGAGCAGTGACCGATTTTCGCACCGTGACGCCGTAGTTGGTGACGTCCGATGGAAGCTGAGAAGCAGCCTGGGTTTCCCGCGACTGCGTGAGAATGAAATCGGTGTTCGGGTCGGTCTTTACGTCAAAGTCGACAATCAGGCTGGTGGTTGAGTTGCCCGTCGCATTCAGCGAGTACATGTAGTTCTCGTTGTCTACTCCGTTCATCTGCTGCTCGATAGGAGTAGCCACCGCTTGCTCCAGCGTCTGCGCGTCAGCTCCGACGTAGGTGGCGAGCACTTGAATTTCGGGTGGAGTGATGTTCGGAAACTGTGCAACGGGCAAGCTCAGCACAGTGAGCGCACCAACCAACACCATGACGATGGAAATGACCATGGCGACGATGGGACGGTTGATGAAGAATTTCGACACGGCAATCAGACCTTATCGATTCGCCGATCCTTGGTCTTGGGCCATAAATGGCTTGGGATTCACGCGCACACCACTGCGCATTCTCTGAACTCCTTCAACAACGATTCTGTCTCCGGGATTGAGCCCGTTAGCGATGATCCATCGGTTATCAACCCGGTCGCCCACAGTGACCGTTCGAACGTCAACTTTGTTGTCGGCGCTAACAACAGCAATCTGGTAGCCCCCCTGCAGCTCCGACACTGCCCGTTGCGGAACAAGCAACGCCCCCGGCTGGGTCCGGACAACCGCACGGACTTTGGCATAGCCGCCGGGTCTCAAAATATTGTTTGGATTGGGAAAGAGTCCGGCGAGTCGAATCGCTCCGGTGGTCTCGTTCACCTGGCGATCGGCAAAATAAAACTTTCCTTCATGCGGATATGTTGAGCCGTCCGCTAAGATCAGTTGCAGCCGCAGTTCCTTGTCGGCCTGCAAGCGGCTCTCCTCAGTCGGAAAACGTCTCCGCCAGGAAAGGTATTGAGGTTCGCTCACGGTGAAATAGACCTTGATCGGATCCACTGTGGAAACGGAAGTAACCACCCCGCTGCTGGGGCTGACCAGCGCGCCAACTTGTAGTTGCGCCTGGCCGGCCACGCCGTCGATGGGCGAAACGAGACGCGTAAAGTCGAGATTGATTTTAGCTGTTTCAACCGCAGCCTCGTAGGTCCTGATCTGAGCCTTGGCGGTTTCTACGGTTGCGATCGCGGCGAGATTGTTCTGAACCGCGTTGTCGAGATCTTGTTGGCTGGCCGCTTGTTGCTCCGCCAGTGGCTTGTAGCGCTGGACGTCAAGTTCGGTCCGACGCTGAACCGCTTCGGCGTTGGCGAGCGCGGCCTTCGCCTGGGCAAGCTGACCTTGAGCCTGATCGAGCGCCGCCTGAAAAGGCCGCGGATCGATCTGGAAAAGGAGTTGGCCCTGCTTAACAGAAGCCCCCTCCTGATAGCCTTGCTTCAGCAGGTAACCAGTGACCTGCGCCCGGACGTCAGCGTTGACGAGTCCGTCGAGGGTACCAATCCATTCCCCGTAGATGGGAATATCTTCTTTCTGAACCTGCGCCACCTCGACATCCGGAGTGCTTGGCGGCGCACCCATAGCTCGCTTGTACGGCCGAACGGCTCCAACAATCAGCGCGAGCACGATCAAGCCAAGAACTCCGCCGATCCATAGATAACGTTTCTGGAAGTGGGTCATTTTGTCTCCCCCAATTTTTGCTCGCGCCTGGAACGCCGAACCGCATGTCCTGGCTCAACAGTTTGAGGACAACCGGGACGGAGCAGGCTATCGGTTGTCGACTGCGAAAACAGCGTGTGAGGCAACCGCTGCCGCAATCGATTAACGATATGGATGCGTTTTCACCCCAGAGGTCGTATAAAATCTACAACTGACCCCTTACCCACGCTGGAATTCCCCTTTCGCCCCCGAATTGCGCACATTGTATCGCAGGTCGAGCGGTTCTCGCATCTGGCCGATTGTTCCCGAGTATCGGGCCGTCCGAAAGCAATGCCTCTGAATTGGTCCACCGGATTTCACGTCAACTACCAGCCATATCCCCCGTTTCCGAGTTGCCAACTAACCGGGAACTACTCCATTCGTGGTAAATCACCGCCGTAATGATTCCTAGTTCAAACTCCTCGGTGAAGAGGAGCGGGACGCTCAATCACATGGTTAGAGATGGGGCACCTTTTGCGAGCTCTCTGCCAAGAGCGACATTCCGGGGTGGATCAACGCGCCGGTCCACCGCAGGCCGCACTATAGAATCGAAGGACCCGTCGAATGTGGTGGCCGATGAGAGCCGCAGCATGATTCTCCAGCGCACCCTGGCGAATCGCCTCGTATTCGATCGGGAGATATTGGCTGAGCAGGATCAGCGGGCATGAAAAGAGGCCGAGATTGTATAGCAGGCGCTTTACTTCCTCTTGCACGGAGGGTTGGGGCCAGTAATAGCGACAGCGGTCGCTGAAACTGAAGCCACGCGAGAGGCGCAATTCGTCGTTGTCGCCGCGGTAGTACGAACGCCAGTGCGCCGGGTTGCGCATCATCTCGAACTCCAGCGCCTCCCGCACTTGCGACAATCGCACCTCGCGCTTATGGCCAAGGATCTCGCGTTCTATTCCGCTCAGTGCAAAAATCGCTTCCCGATAGGCGAACGTAAGCCAGGGGCCAACCTTCAAAATTGCGAAATGGTCCTCCACCATCTCTGCTAGAGCGACGGGGGCCTGGTAATCGGTGGAATGGGCCTCATAGACAAGCGCAGGACTCGCAGGCAATCCTGCCGACAACGCATGCACTTTCTGGCGATCGTAGTCGAAAACCCTGGTGTCGCCGAATTCCACGGCAGGTTGAACGACCAACCCGATGACGTTCTCCCACGCAGCCAACAAGCCATGCGCCCGGAACGCGGAGCGAAAGATAGCCAAAGTGCGATGAACATCTTCGACCCTCGTCGGGGCCGGACATTCCCCCTCTGCCACTTCTCCGCCCGGAGGCGGAACCTCGGTTCCAATGACGTACACCGGTCGCGGCGAACCAGTCGGCATCTCCTCGCAAGCCTCTTCCGCAGCCCGGCACAAAATGGCAGCGCGTTCCGCGACGGCCTTCTCATCGAGACTCTTCCCGTCGTCACCACATGGCATGCTCGTGTCCAAGTGGATCTTCTGATATCCCGCATGAACGCAATGACGAGCCAGGTCGCAGGCCTTCGCCATAGCTGTAGCTGACGGTTCATTGCGCCAGGCAAATGGACCCAGGTGGTCAGCTCCTAGCCGGACGCGACCTGCTGGCAATCCCTTCGAGTCAGCTGCGGCGCGAATGGAATCAGCGAATTGCTGCGGCGTCATACCGGTATATCCGCCGAACTGGTTAACTTGGCTGGATGTTGACTCCACGTGAAGACAGTTGCCATCTTCGAGCGCTTGCTGAATGGCTGCATCGATCACTGCCGGGTGCGCAGAGCAAACTGCGTAAGTGCCGACAGTCTCACCGTTGCGATTTCGTTGGACGACGCTTCGCAGATATTCACTCGGCCCTCCGTCCACCGTGGGGCGATCCGTCTCGACGGGATTAGGGCTCTCATCCATCTTCATCGCTTTCGCATTATAAATTCTTGAGCTGAGTATCCGCTTCACTGAGGTTGACCCAATGAAGTAGTATGCGATGACGCTCATGCACACATAGGAGATTGCTGCCGTGCCGAAGAGAATCCGAGGAACAGTTTTCAGAGTTGGACTAGCGATTACCGCTGGCATACTGATGGCCGCGCTGCCGTGTTTGTCGCAGCAACTTTTGGCCCAGCAAATGACGAACGACGAACTGTCCCTGACGGTCAACGCACAGGAGGGATCGTACCAACTGTCTTTGCGCGGCGGCCAGCCGGTCCTCAGGTCCCGTGTGGCAGCACAGGTTGACCACCAGTGGCTTAGGTCGAGCGATTACCCGCGGCATCAGGCTTCGGAGTCTACCTTCGAAGATGATCTCGGCCCCGGTCGAGAGGTCACGGTCACTTGCAGCGGACTGGATGGCAAACCCGATCTTGTTTACGTGCTTCAACTCTACAAACAACGCCCTTATGGCACCGTCCAGGTAAAGGTGCAAAACAGCGTGGGAAAGGAAGTAACTGTGCAGGCCATTCGGAGTGTGGAGGCTATCGGTGAGCCGATCATAAACCTGGGTAGCGGTCAATCGGCCGACCGGGTCCTCTCCGACAGTTTCAGCGAAGATTGGCCGGACCTGGTGCTTTACGACCTCGGGGGAGTGCCCGGCGGCATGCATCGTGGTGCAGGGAGCCAACTCATCTACAACCGGGAGAGTAAGCAGAGTTTATTTCTTGGCGCACTGACCTCAGACCGATTTCTGACCCTGATGCATCTGCAAGCTGAGGGTATGGGGGCGAAGACTAAGATAGCGTCCTATACCGTTGAATCCACCGGAACCACTGAGATTCAGAAGGACTTCGATCTGAAGGATTCTCCCGCGGACGACCAGGTCGAATTGAGTCTTCCCGTTAAACCGGGCGAAGACATGGTTTCAGAGCGATTGATGTTCGAGGCCGGTCCGGATTACCACAATCAACTGCTCGCCTACGGTGATGCGGTTCGTCGATTGCACCATGCACGGGTCTCGAGTGAGACTCCCATCGGTTGGTGGAGTTGGACCGTCTACTATGGCGCCATCAACCAAGGCGAGGTTTTGGCCAATGGCGACTGGCAAGCCGAACATCTGAAGTCGTTAGGCTATAAGTACTTCCAAATCGATGAAGGTTATCAGTACGCTCGCGGAGAATTTGCAACTCCGAATGCGACGCAATTTCCGGATGGTTTGCGGTTTGTCGGGCATCACCTGACCGGAGAGGGCCTGACATTCGGCATATGGACGGCACCGTTTGAGGTGACAACCCGCGCTTGGATCTACGAGCACCACAAGGATTGGCTAGTGCACAACGCCAAGGGCGAACCGATCCCCATTGGCTTAGTCTGGGGCCAGAAGTCGGATGTGCTTTACGCGCTGGACACAACCCATCCGGGAGCTCAGGAGTATATGCGTCAGACTTACCGGACACTCGTCCGCGAATGGGGAGTCCGCTTCATCAAACTTGACTTCATGGATACCACCGCGATCGAGGGTTACCATTACCGCCCCAGCACTACAGCCCTCGAAGCCCAACGCATTGGCCTCCAAGTAATCCGCGATGCCGTGGGCGAAGAAGTGATCTTGGATAAAGACGGAAGTCCGATGCTGAATCCGGTGGGGCTGGTAGATACAGGCCGAATTTCCGCGGATACGGGCCACAGTTTTGAGAGGACCAGGAATGCTGCCTCCGGCATCGCTGCCCGCTTCTATATGCAGCGTAATTTCTTCGTCAATGATCCGGACGCTTTCAACGTCACCGCAACGCATCTCATGGAGCGTGCGAACGAAAAGTCTTCGATTTCGCTGGACGCGGCCGAGGCGTCGATCACACTCTCCGCAGTATCCGGTGGCATGTATGAGATCGGCGATGACATGCTGGTCCTGGGCTCAGAGAAGGATCGGCTGGCGCTGGTTGAAAACCGAGAGTTGCTGAATATGGCCAAAATTGGCCAAGCTTCCACGCCGTTAGACCTGATGACCTACGAGCCGGAGGACGAACAGCCCAGTAGTTTCTTCCTCAGGGAGGATCAACGACAGGCCATACTGACGGTCTTCAATTGGACGAACACGGTGCGCTCGCACACGCTAAGACTGGCGGACCTCGGCCTGCCGGCGGGCCACACCTTTGCGGCGACGGACGTGCTGAACCAGAATGAGACAGTTACGCTCGTGGGTGGCGCAGTGCGGCTGGAGAACCAGCCACCCCAGTCTGTGAGGGTGATCAAGCTGATCGACAAGAGCGTTGCCGCGGCTGCCCCGACCGTGACGGCGCAGGTGCCCGCAGCGGCAAACGCCGGTGAGACGATCACTTTTTCGGCGCCTTCGGCGCTCTCGGCGCAGGCCGAAGCTGGTGGTGTGCCCGCAGTCGCTTATCACTGGGACTTCGGCGACGGCACGAGCGCGGATAGCCCCAAGGTGTCTCACGCCTACACCAGAGCGGGAGAGTTCACGATCCACCTTACCGTCGACGGAGTGGACGGGGTACCAGCCCATCAGAATTTCTCCGTCAAGGTAACCGGCAATTTAAGGGCGCACTCTAACCTTACCGACAATCGACGCTTCGTGGAGCCAACCGACCGCTGAGCGTCTCCGGAGGCAGCGGAGGAAGACAGCCCAGAGGCCAGTTCCGGTGGCCCTGGCAGTTTGTTTCTTCTACGGGAGACGCACGAGGGTCTAAGGTGCGAACATCGACAATAACCATCTCACCGTGCTTTAAGCCAACGCGTAGAGATACTCGACGAAAGAGCGCACAGCCCCATCAATCCCCGCAACTTTTGCATTGGTGGAATCGACCAGATAGTACTCATTCGGAGCATGTGCCCCGGTCCCGTGCCCAATTCCAAAATGTCCGGCGGGAAGATTTAGAGGTTCGGAAGTGAAGATGTATCCCGGCCAGGAGCCGGCGGATCGAGGCCACAGCACGGGATCCAGACCCAGCTTGCGGTAAGTCGCAAGTTGCGCCTGGATGAGCTTCGAATCCTGCGAGGTCTGTGTCGGATCGTAGCCACCACTCATATTGACCTCTATATCACCGAAGCCATGTTTGGCAAGGTGCTCCTTCAGAAGCGCCAGTGTACCGGCTGCGGTCATGTCAGGCACCAGCCGCATGTCAATCTTCGCGACGGCGCGATGCGGCAGAACGGTCTTGCCGCCGGGACCCGTGTAACCACCGACCAGGCCCTCAATGTTGATCGTGGGCTTGGATTCGAGCAGCACGAGCGAGTCAAGCCAGTTTGTGTCATGCACCCAATGCTCAACGCCTAGCTGCTGCTTAACCGTGGCTTCACTACGGCGAGCGGCGGCCTCCTGAATCATCTTCATTTGTGCGGGAGTAAGCGGCTTGACCTTGTCAAAAAAGCCCGCCACAGCAGGCGTGTGTCCATCGGGCTCGATGAGCGTATTGAGCGCTTGCACCAGGTGCCACGTGGGGCTGTCCACCTGTGCCTCAAGGCTGGAGTGAACATCGTGTTTGGGCCCTCGTCCCCATCGTTCCCCACTGGAAACCAGTTCGAGCTCAACTACTCCCTTGGCGCCTAGTGATATCTGTATGCCTCCATCCGCGTCCTGGCCCGCTTCCGGGATGAACACACCCATGCATTTCTTCAACGCCGCGGTGACCTTGGGTTGGTGGACAACCTCCGGAAAGTGGGTCGAACCAATCTCTTCTTCACCTTCACAAACGAGCACGAGATTTACTGGCAGCTTCTTTCCCGCTGCCTTGAAGGCATGAAGGGCGCCGAGGAAGGCCGTTTCAGGACCCTTCTGGTTTACAGCGCCGCGACCGACGCAGATCCTGCCCAACCCTTCCTTGTCCACGATCCGCCCTTCGAGCGGTGGCGAAGACCACTCCGAAGGGTCGAACTGTTTCACGTCATACATAAAATAGATGCCGACGGTGGTTGCGGCACCTGCATCCAGAGTGCCGAAGACCCCAGGCTTCCCCGAGGTTGGGAGAATTTCAACGTTCGCGAATCCTGCATCGCGAGCGAGTTGTGCCATATAGTCAGGGCCCTGCGGATAGTTGCGGTTCTCGGCCGCAATCGAGGGCAAAGCGATCCAGTCCTGCAGTCGCTTCACGTTCTCGTCATGCATCTTTGGTATTTGGCTCAGCACCGACTGGAAGCCGGGATCGTCTGAAGAGAAAGCAGAGATTGGCAACGCGGAGACGGCGGCTCCAGCAAGCGCGCCGTGGATGAACTCCCGCCGATTGAAAGCGTTATAGACAGTCAACGCGTCCCCCGATGGCTGAACAAAGATGACGATCCTTGGCTTGCCTCAGACTCAACTCTAGAAGAAGAACCATCTGGCTTTATCGAAGGTCATCATACCAGTTGGTTCCCTATAGAGCAGCCATCTTTTCTAATGGAGGCGGCGAGATAACTCCCGGTCTGTCGGCCACCCGAAAGGGGCCTGACGCCCGAACGGAGAACAGCGTTTTTTCTAATACCGCGCGGCGAACAGAATACGATCAAAATTCGATCAATTGACGAATGCGACTTAACTTCACGGTCGGATCGAGCGTCGGTGCGAGTTGTGACGAACTAGCGTGCCTCCGCCTAGACATCGGGGACGTTCCGAGCTGACGGGAGTCAGCGCGACTGCCATGCGGCCGCCAAGCGGCGTAGACCTTCTCGCGCCTGGACATTGTTGCGATCGAGCTTTAGAACAAGCCCGTATGTGTAGCGCGCCAGACGATACTCGCCGCGCGCTGTTGAGGAATCGGCCTGGCTCAGCAGATCCGGGATGTCCTGTCGGCTGAAACCGTCTACCGTCAAAGCCGATTCCGGAGCGCGTTTTCGGGCAAGCGGCTTTGGTGTGGCTGGCGGTGCGGTTTGCTTGTCATCGTCGCGGGAGGCAGAAGACGCGGTGAGTGAGTCGTGGGCGGTTGCGTTGTCGGCTGCAGGTTGATTGTGGTCACTTGACTCGATCGCTTGAGATGAAGCGGTCTGGGCTGGATCGACAGGCTTCTGGGACGTCTCCACCGGTGGAGACGATGCTGGTGCTCCTGAGACGGGTGCGCTTTCACTTATCGGATGATCGCTTGACGACTGCGCCGCGACCGGCTGCAAGGTTGGTACGGCTGCGGGACTTGAAGCCGCCGGAGTTGCGGATGTTTGTGACTCGGCCGCCGGAGCATCCGGCGTTTCCGGATTCTGAGGAGGGGCGGGCGCAACGCTGTGCTCATCAGCGGCAGGGCGAGGAACCTGCGTGGAGGACTCATTGAGCGTTCCGGGACCTGAAGTCAGGGCTCTGATCTTGCTCTCGAGTTTCGCAACGAACGGAGGAAACGCACCCGTTTGTGAACGAATGTAGAGAGCCCAACTCGCCACTGCGATGAGAAGGAGGACAGAACCCAGAATCAGACGCGGCCAGATTTGCGGCTGAGTTGCCTCGATTTGCGCGAAACGGGGAACGGGCACAGGACTCGGCGGCCGGTTGCCGGCAGCCTTGGCTGCGGGAACCCTCGCCGGCGCAGCGAGCGGTGCGCGAACAGATTGCTCCAGGAGGGCCTGCCGCATTTCCTCGCAAGTCTGGAATCGATCCCTGGGATCTTTGGCGAGGGCTTTCCGAATGACGACATCGATGCCGCCGGGAATCGCCGGGTTAATGAGCGCTGGCGCGACGGGATCCTCATTCACGATCTTGTAGAGGACAGTCGCGATATCGCCAGCAAAGGGCTTTTCGCGGGTCATCAATTCATAGAAGACAGCACCCAGGGAGAAGATGTCGGCGCGGTGATCCACTTTCTTGCCGGTGATCTGCTCGGGAGACATGTAGCCAGGCGTACCTATGACCAGCCCGGTCATCGTGAGCGACGTGTTCTCGATTTTGGCAATTCCGAAGTCGAGGACTTTGATGGCGCCTTCCTCGGTCACCATGAGGTTGGCCGGTTTCAGGTCGCGGTGAATGACACCGCGGGCGTGTGCAAAACCGACCGCGGCTAAAATCTGGTCAGCCCAAGAGAGCAGCGTGGGGAGGGGAGGCACGCCAACATCAGCCAATAGCTCGGCCAGGGTGGTTCCTTTAACGAACTGCATGCTCAAATAAATGGCGCCGTTTTCCTCGCCAACGTCGTAGATGGTGATGATATTGGGATGATCCAGTCCGCCGGCCGCTTTGGCTTCCTGCTTGAGCCTCTCGATCATCTGGGCGCGATCGGGAGCGTTATTGTCGATCAGAATGGTCTTGAGCGCTACGGTGCGAGCAATTACTGGATCGAATGCTTTATAGACGGCTCCCATGGCGCCGCGCCCTAACTCTTCCTGAATCTGGTAACGGCTCAATGCTGTGAGGTTCACCCGACTCGCCGGAAGCGGCTGTGCAGAGGT
>Ga0209448_10000175_pt1 | contig 23119 bp, 17 predicted proteins | sample BogFormECP14_OM2_FD_188245 | JGI IMG/M metagenome (GOLD analysis project Ga0209448, IMG submission 188245) | Bog forest soil microbial communities from Calvert Island, British Columbia, Canada - ECP14_OM2 (SPAdes) (version 2) | ecosystem: Environmental > Aquatic > Freshwater > Wetlands > Bog ... | reverse complement strand
ACCATTTCGAGAACCCGCGCAACCCGGGTGAAGTTGAAGCTCCCGACTCCCGCGCGCAATTGGAAAACCCAGCGTGCGGAGATATCCTGGAACTCAGCGTCAGATTGGAAAACAAGAGACTGGAAGAGACGAAGTTGGAAATAAAGCGCATCGCCGACATTCGCTTTCGCGCCAAAGGCTGCGTTCCGACTATAGCTTGCGGGTCGGCGATTACGGAGTTGGTCAAAGGCAAAAATCTGGACGCAGCGCGGCAACTGAAACGCGAAGAGTTGGTTCAGAAAGTTGGAGGCTTGCCGCAAGCCTCCGACCATGCCAGCCACCTGGCCATGGACACGCTGGCCGCGCTCTTGCGCAACCTATGAGCTGGCCGTAAGTTAGCGTGAAGTCTTAACTAGAAATCTTAAGTTGAAACCCGGCTTGAAATCCTTGTTTGACCTTGCGGAGCCCCGGGCTGATACACGTTCCAGCCGTTCGCAAGAGCGACCTCTTTCAGATTCTGATTGGGGTTGATGGCGAATGCATGCTTGGACATGGCGAGCATCTCGCGATCCCAGATCGCGTTGCCGAAGGCGCAATCGGGACACTGATCGGGAGATGAACCGGGAGACGACTTGAGCACCGATCGAATCGCCTCGGGCTTGCCCGGACCGCTGGGAACTCGAATCAGGCGATCCGTGATTATGCCGTTCTCGACGGCCACTTCGGCGGACAGGATGCGATTTTGCGGGACTCCGAAGTAGCGCATGGCGGAGCGGATGAGCCACTGATTCGAAGACGAAACAGCCCAGACGTCGCATCCATTGGCGCGCAGGCGCTCGACTAATTCGCGCAGCTCAGGAAAAATGTTGGGCGCGATGGCTTCGGCGAAATAGGCATCGGCCGCCTGCTGCACTACTTTCTCTTGCAGTCCGCGATGCATGGTGACCATTTCTCCGCACATCACTTCTTCGGCGACGCGGCCGGCTCGGTATTCGGCGTAGCGCTGACGCGCCCAGATGGCGATTTCCTTCGAGACCAGCGATTTCGACCTCAGCGGTTTCGAGTCCAGCGGTTTCGACGCCAGCGGTTCCGACCCAAGGCTTTGTTCGATTTCCCAGGAGAAGAAGCCTTCGCCGACGTCTCCGCACCAGAGCGTGCCGTCGCAGTCGAACGTGGCTACGCGCGGTTTCAGGGTGAGTACACTTTCGACGAACTCGGTTTGAGCGGGCGTGAGACTGGTCATGGTCATTGGATATAAATATAAATGTCGGTCCTGGAGGGAATCAGCTCGATGGCGTTAGCGCCGGTTGCGAATGCAAAGCTGCATACTGCTCGGGCGTGTCGACGTTGAGGGCTACCAGCGGATCGTCGATGGGAACGTATTCGATCTCATTCTGGTGGGCATGCTCGACATCGCGCGCGCTCGATGATTCGGGAGCCCGCAGAAAGGCTTCGATCATCTCGCGGGCGGCTAGAATCGGATGTCCGTGCTTGCCTTGGTATTCGGGGATCGCGGCCCATTTCCTGTGCGTCGTTGTCGTGGTGGTGGCTTGCTCGAAGGCGGCTTCGAGAGTCTCCAGCGTTTCCATGCGGACGGGCGGTCGGTCGACCAGAGTGACCATCGCAGCATCGCGGCCGCGGTTCAGAACTTCGCGCAGGCCGACTCGCAGGGAGCTGAATTGTCCGCGGGCGGGATCGGGATTCAGCACCAGCGACGCTCCATTGGCGTAGATGACGGGAGCCAAGACGGCTTCATTTTTGCCGGCTACGACGAGGACGACATCCACGTGAGAGAAGAAGAGGCGGATGGCGGCGGAGAGGAAAGTGTCGGTGGTGATCGCCGAGGCTGCGGACGGCCGGGGCCACGACAACAGCGCCTTGTCGCGGCCCATGCGCGTGGACTCACCTGCCGCTAGAATCACTCCGCAAAAAGCCGGGGTCTGGGCCATGAAGGCACGATAGCAAAGTGCGGGAAGTCTGCCAAGGACGCTGGTCACTGGGGTAAACTTGTCGGCGGCAACGAGAAAATTATGGCTAAGCGTCCTCGCATCGCGGTGGTGGGTAGCGCCAATGTTGATTTGACTACGTTCTCGGAGCAGTTTCCCAAGCCTGGGGAAACTATCTTTGGGCGGAAGTTCGATTTGGGATTCGGCGGCAAAGGCGCTAACCAGGCGGTGGCTGCGCGGCTCTGCGGCGCGGACGTCTTTATGGTGGCGCGGGTTGGGGACGATCTGTTCGGTCCTTCGACCATCAAGAATTTTGAAAAGCTGGGGATCGACGCGACGCATGTGCGGCAGGTGACGGGCGTGTCAAGTGGCGTTGCGCCGATTTTTGTTGATCCGTCGGGGCAGAATCGGATCATTGTGGTCAAAGGAGCGAATGACCTGTTGAAGCCGGCCGATGTGGATGCGGCGGCGGATACTTTGAAGAGCGCGGACTGCATCGTGCTGCAGTTCGAGATTCCGCTGGAGACGGTGTACTACACAATTAAGTTTGCCCGGCGTCACGGGATTCGGTGCATTTTGAATCCGGCTCCCGCGCAGCCTGTCGATCTCGCGGCGGTCGCGGAGCTGGATTACTTTGTTCCAAATGAAAGTGAGGCGGAGGCGATTTCCGGGATGGCGGTACGCAATGTGGACGATGCGCGACGCTGCGCTCGGAAGTTGTTGGACAGCGGGATTCGGCGGGTGATTATTACTCTGGGAGCAAACGGCTCGCTGCTGGCCGGAAGCGAAGGAATGGAACACGTCGCCGCGTTTCGCGTTAAAAGCGTGGATAGCACGGGAGCGGGCGACGCTTTTATCGGCAGCTTCGCTACATTTCTTGGCGAAGGGCTGGCGGAACGGGAGGCGGTCAAGCGCGCTAATCTTTATGCTGGGCTTTCTACTACTGGGGTGGGGACGCAGAAATCTTTTTATGAGCGCGCGCGGTTTGATGCGGAGTGGAGTACGAGAAGCAAGGACTAGACGCGGTGCGACTCTTAGATTTTGTCATCCCGAGCGAAGCGAGGGATCTGCAGCTTGCCGCAAAATGCAGATCCCTCGCTTCGCTCGGGATGACAATTTATTGAAGGAACGGCTCCTGCGCGGCTGCGTTACCGCTCCATTAGCAGGACTTTCTCGGCATTGTCGATCTCGGTCAACTTGACTTCGATTACCTCGTTGTCGGTGGTCTGCACGGTTCGGCCTATGAACGTGGCTTCCACGGGAAGCTCGCGATGGCCGCGATCAATCAGCACCAGCAACTGCACCAGGCTGGGGCGTCCGTGGGAGAAAAGGGCGTCGAGGGCGGCTCGCGTGGTGCGGCCAGTGTAAAGCACGTCGTCGATCAGCACGATTTTTTTGCCTTCGATGGAAAAGCCGATTTCCGCTTCCTGCACCACGGGCTTGGGGCCGAGGGTGGAGAGGTCGTCGCGATAGAAGGTGATATCGAGGGTGCCGACGGGAACTTTCTTCTTTTCTACCTGCTGAATCATTTTGCCCAGGCGCTCGGCGATGGGGACTCCTCGACGGCGGATTCCTACCAGTCCCAGGCCCTCTACTCCGCCGTTTTTCTCGAGGATCTCGTGAGCCAGACGCACCAGCGTGCGTTCGATCTCCGAACCGGACATCAGCTGTGCCTTTTGCGTGAGAGCCGTTTTGCGGACTGCGTTTTTCTTAATCGTCATGCTATGAGTACCTCGTCAAGAATCAGTTTGAATGTAGGAAACAGCTTGCGGAACGTGGTGATCGATCGGTCGGTTCAGTCGATCACCCCGGTTCTTGAATGTATTGGAGTCTTCTCTACAACGTCAAGCGCCGTTCGGCATTCTAGCTGTCTCCGTAGACGGGCACGGCTGCTCCATGAACCACTTTCGCATCGTCGCTGCATAAGAACAGGATGACGCGCGCGATGTCCTGGGGCTTCGGCCACTTGGCAAAGTCGGCGGTCGGCATGGCTTTGCGGTTCGGTTCGGTGTCGATAATGCTGGGAAGAATCGAGTTCACGCGTACTCCGGTTCCTTTTACTTCGGCGGCCAGGGAATCCATCAGGGCCAACGCGGCCGCTTTTGATGCGGCATAGGCGGCGGCTCCGGCTCCGTGATCGAAGGCGGCTTTGGCGGCGATGTTTACGATCGCTCCGTGTTTCTGTTTGAGCATCTGCGGGATCGCTGCTCGCGATAAGGCGTATCCCGAGCGCAAATTCAGGGCTAGCATCTGGTCGAAAACCTTCGTCTCCAGTTCCCACAGGTTCACGCCGCCAGCGTAGCCTCCGACTGTGTTCACGAGGGCGTCGAGGCGACCGTGTTCCGCTAGAACTTTGTCGATGAGTTGGCGCACGGCGGCTTCGTCGGTGACATCGACACGGTGGCCCGCGATCGATTTGCCCGTTGCTTCGGCTTCGGTCTTGAGCGCATCGAATTCGTTCTGCGCCCAATAGGTGACAACTACTTTCGCGCTTTCTTCCAGAAACGCCAAGCTTACGGCGCGTCCCAATCCGCCGGTGCCGCCGGCTACTAGCACTAACTTATCTGCGAATCTCATGGTCATTGGCTTGGCCTCTTTGCGATTTGGTTAGATGACGAGTTGGTTCGCGCGGTCGCGGGGAAATCAGGGGTGCTCGTGACAAGCGGCAAAAAGCTCACCTCAGGCGCTAAAGCGCGAGCATATTTTCAACGATTTTAGCGGCACGAGTAAACTCGTGCCCTTCCCGTTCGTGGTATCGTCCAAAAAGCTCCGCTCAGCTTTAGAATTGTGTTGCACTGAAACTGTGGAAAGGCAAGGTGAGGGTGATATGAAACTGTTTTTGGCTGTGACTTGCTGCTGCTTTGCTCTGTCGTCGTTTGCTTACTCTGCCGGCGCTACGCAGACGTTTTCTACTTCGGCGGGAGAGGTCAAGATCACTCCGCTGTATCACGCCAGCACGCTGATCGAGGCGGGAGGGAAAATTATCTACCTCGACCCGGCCAATCCTGCAAAGTTCGCCGGGCTGCCAAAAGCGGACCTCATTCTGATTACTGATATTCACCAGGACCACATGGATCCGGCTTCTATTGCCGAAATCAACAAGGCGGGGACGGAGATTGTTGCGGCGCCTGCCGTGGTGGTGACGGTTAAGACTGCTGCGCCGATCGCTAATGGCGAAACCAAGAAATGGCAGGGCTGGACCATTGAGGCCATCCCCGCCTACAACCTCACGCGCGGGCCGGCGCCGGGCAAACTCTTCCATGACAAGGGACGCGGCAATGGATACGTGCTCACTTACGGCGGAGTGCGCTTTTACTTTTCGGGGGACACGGAAGGGGTTCCGGAAATGCGGGCGTTGAAGAATATCGATGTGGCGTTCGTGTGCATGAATCTCCCTTACACCATGCCGCCGGAGGAAGCGGCGGAGGCGGTGAAGGCGTTCCATCCTAAGGTGGTGATTCCGTACCATTACCATGGGTCGGATCTTGGCGTGTTCAAGAAAGGGCTGGAGGGGACGGGGATCGAAGTGCGGTTGCTGGAGTGGTATCCGCAGTAAGGGGATCAGCGGGCCGCGGTGGCAGCGGTTTTTGTGAGATTCCAACACTCGCGTGCGATCATCCAGTCTTCCTGGGCGTGAATCACTAAGACGCGGACAGACGAATCGGGCGCGGAAACATCTCTATCTTCATCTTTGTCTTTGTCCGAGGGCGATTGTGCGTTCTTCTTATGGTCTAGTTTCAGGCCGAGGAACGCAAAGTTCTCGCAGGTGGCGGCGCGAACTTCGGCGGCGTTTTCGCCTACTCCGGCGGTGAAGACGATGGCATCGGCGCCGCCGAGCACAGCGATCATGGCGCCGATTCCGGATTGCAGGCGATGGACATACATCTCCAGCGCCAGTTTTGCGCGCGCCATTTTTTCTGGTTCGTTCGCGTTCTTGCGGGCGGCCAGAACCTCGCGCATGTCTCCCGAGATGCCTGAGATGCCGAGGAGTCCCGACTTTTTGTTGAGCACATCGTCCAGCTGTTCGTCCATGAAGTGTCGGCGGCGCATCAGGTAAGTCAGGACGCCGGGGTCGACCGAACCGGAGCGCGTGCCCATCATCAGACCCTCTAGCGGCGTAAACCCCATGGTCGTATCCACGCTTTTCCCTTCGCGAATCGCCGCCAGCGAGCAGCCATTGCCCAGATGACACGTCACCAGTTTCAGGGAATTTGGCTTTCGGCCCAGCAACTGCGCGGCACGCTCGGCGCAGTATTGATGATTGATACCATGGAATCCATAGCGGCGAATTCCCTGCTCGAACCACTCATACGGGCCGGGATAGGTTTTCGCCGATAAGGGCATGGTGCGATGAAAGCCGGTGTCGAAGACGGCGACCTGCGGCACTGGACCCAGCAAGTTCGCGACAATCTCCATGCCTTCTAGTTCGGCGCGGTTGTGGAGTGGCGCAAAAACGGAAACGCTTTCGATTTCCGACTTGACTTCGGGCGTGACCAGCGTGGGCTCGAAATGTTTGGGACCACCGTGGACTACGCGGTGTCCGACGACATTGATTTCGGAGCGGCTGGAGATGGCTTGCGTCTCTCCCGTCCACAGACTCTCGAGCAGGCGCTTGATGGCTTCCCCGCGAGACGCCGCGTCGGTCAGGGGCGTGGGCGAAACTCTTTGGGATTGGAAATTCTTTATCGAGTACTCAGGCTTGTTATCTATCCACTCGATCTTGCCCTCCCAGATTGGAGCGGGCGGATCTTGTGGGAGCGCGCCTCCTATTTCGTAGAGACAGCTCTTCTGGCTGCTGGAACCGGAATTGAGGACTAGCACTTTCATTAGTACGGCCACGTCCAGTCGCGGATTGCCGGCATATCGTCGCCGCGTTCGTGGATGTATTGTTTGTGCTCGACCAACTGGTTGCGGAGAAACTGCTTGAAGTGGCCTCCGACTTTTTGCAGTCTGGGAACGCGATCGACCACATCTCCGGCCAGGTGGAAGCGGTCGAGGTCATTCATCACCGTCATGTCGAACGGGGTGGTGGTGGTGCCTTCTTCTTTGTAGCCACGCACATGGAGATTGTCGTGATTGTGGCGGCGATAGGTGAGGCGGTGAATCAACCAGGGATATCCGTGATAGGCGAAGATAATCGGCTTGTCGACTGTGAACATGGAATCGAAATCGAGATCGGAGAGACCGTGCGGATGCTCGCTTGAGGGCTGGATGGTCATGAGATCGACGACGTTCACCACCCGAATTCTGATGTCGGGAAAATGCTGGCGCAAAAGATCGACGGCGGCCAAGGTTTCCAGCGTGGGGACGTCTCCGGCGCAGGCCATCACGACATCGGGCTCGGCTCCCTTGTCCGTGCTTGCCCACTCCCAGATACCGATGCCGGTGGTGCAATGTTCGATGGCTGACTCCATGTCGAGAAACTGCAGCGCGGGTTGCTTGCCGGCTACGATCACGTTGACGTAATGGCGGCTCCGCAGACAATGATCGGCGACGGAAAGCAGGCAATTGGCGTCGGGCGGGAGGTAAACCCGGACGACGTCGGCTTTCTTGTTTACCACGTGATCGATGAAGCCGGGATCCTGATGGGTGAATCCGTTGTGATCCTGGCGCCAGACGTGAGAGGTTAGCAGGTAATTGAGTGATGCGATGGGACGCCGCCACTCGATTTCGCGTGTAACCTTCAGCCACTTGGCGTGCTGGTTGAACATGGAATCGATGATGTGGATGAACGCTTCGTAGCATGAGAAGAAGCCATGGCGGCCGGTGAGCAGATAACCTTCCAGCCAGCCCTGGCACATGTGTTCGCTTAGCATTTCGAGGACGCGACCTTGCTGCGAGAGATGTTCGTCTACTGGGAGGATCGGCTCCATCCAGAGCTTGTCGGTGGTTTCATAGAGAGCTTCGAGGCGATTCGAGGCGGTTTCATCGGGGCCGAAGACGCGGAAGTTCTTGGAGTCGGCGTTGAGCTTCATCACGTCGCGCAAGAAGTTGCCGAGCACGCGCGTGGCTTCGGCATTTTCGGTGCCGGGCTTCGAAACTTTGACGGCATAATTGCGAAAGTCGGGCATGACCAAGTCGCGCAATAGTATGCCGCCGTTGGCGTGCGGGTTTGCTCCCATCCGGCGATTGCCCTTGGGAGCTAGTTCCGCTAGTTCGGAAATGAATTTGCCGTTCTCGTCGAATAATTCCTCGGGACGATAACTTCTCATCCAGTCTTCGAGAATCTTCAGGTGTCCCGGCTTCTGCAGGTCAGCCACCGGGACTTGATGCGCACGCCATGTGCCTTCTACCTGCTTTCCATCGACAAGCTTCGGGCCGGTCCAGCCTTTTGGACTGCGCAGGATGATCATTGGCCACACGGGCATCGGCCCGGTAGGGAGAGTCGCGTCTCCGCTGCTGCGGGCGTGTTCCTGGATCGCGCGGATTTCGTTCACGATGGTGTCCAAAGTTGCGGCCATTCGCTGATGCATGGCTTCGGGCTCGTATCCTTCGACGAAATACGGTTTCCAGTGGTGACCCGTGAAGAATTGGGTGAGCTCTTCGTCGGTCATCCTTGCGAGCACGGTTGGATTTGCGATCTTGTAGCCATTGAGATGGAGAATGGGCAGCACGGCTCCGTCACGCGCGGGGTTCAGAAATTTATTTCCATGCCAGCTGGTCGCCAGCGGGCCGGTTTCGGATTCGCCGTCTCCTACCACGCAACAGGCGAGCAGATCGGGGTTGTCGAACACGGCGCCGCACGCGTGCATGATTGAGTAACCGAGTTCTCCACCTTCATGGATGGAGCCGGGAGTTTCGGGGGCGGCGTGGCTGGGAATTCCTCCGGGGAAAGAAAACTGTTTGAACAGCTTCTGCAGGCCCTCTTCGTTTTGCGTGATGTTGGGATAGAACTCGCTGTAGGTGCCCTCGAGGTAGGTGTTGGCGACCAATCCGGGGCCGCCGTGGCCGGGGCCGGCCAGATAGATGACATTGAGATCGTAGTTCTTGATGAGACGATTGAAATGGGCGTAGATGAAGTTGAGACCGGGGGTGGTTCCAAAATGTCCCAGCAGACGCGGCTTGATGTGCTCGATCTTCAGCGGCTCGCGGAGCAGCGGATTGGCGTAGAGATAAATCTGGCCTCCGGAAAGATAGTTGGCGGCGCGCCAATAGGCGTCGATCTTGCGCAGTTCTTCGGTGGTGAGGGGCTGGGCGGAAATGCCAAGCTGCGCGGAGGTTACTGCGGCTGGGGGAGTCATCGGGACTTCCTTTCCATTTCTATCGCATGCTGTTTTCTATTTTAGTTTTCTGGAGTCAGGTCCGCCAGCATCGGTGATGCTCATCACACAGCAGCGTAGCAGCGGTCATGGCTGCCGACGTTGCTGGTATGGAGACTGGAGGGTAAGCTGAGGGCGGGAGGACGACTGTCATGATGATGTTATATCGGCTCGTTCGACTGATTGAGACGCACTCGGAAGCGCTGGCCGCCAGCCTCCTTGATCGCGTGCAGAATTCCCCGTTGACCCCAAGTTATCAAAACGTCGCCGGCACGGCAGTGAAAGACCGGGTGTATGAGATCTACCGCCATCTGGGGGAGTGGCTGGTGGGCAAGGACGAATCGTACCTTGAGCAACGTTATCTGGAGATTGGGGCGCTGCGGGCCAGCCAACGGGCGCCGCTCAGTGAAGTGATCTGGGTGATTGTTTTAACCAAGGAAAACTTGTGGGAGTTCGTCCAGAAGGAAGCGGTATTGGACCGCCCGGTGGAAGTGTTCGGTGAACTGGAAATGCTGCAGCTACTGGAGAGGTTCTTTGACCGAGCAATTTACTATGCTTCGGTCGGGTACGAACGGGCAACCGCAGAGCAGGCTCTGAGCGAGGCAGGCGCACCATCGAAGAGGGCATAAAGCGGCACGAGTGATTCTGGTCACAGTGATTCTGGTCACATAGAGTGGTGACCTCCGTCCTATGGGTTAGGCCTGGGAAGTTCCAAGCTATCCCTGAGGAGGTCAGGCCATGTCGCATGAAGACGGGGACATCCTTGAAATCCTGCGGTTCGAGTTGAAATTTCTGGAAGAGGGCGGGTATGCTTGCTCGCCGCGTACGCCATGGCGTGCCCCATACATTTTTGAAGATTCTCCAAGCTGCCTGAACTTTGAGGATTCCACGCGACCGCATCCCTGCAACGAATGCCTGCTGACGCAATTTGTTCCCGCAGAATTCCGCGAAGAAGAGGCGCCGTGCCGATTCATTCCGCTGAACGACAAAGGTCGGACGGTTGACTCGCTGTATCGAACCGGCACACATGCAGAAATCGCGGAGGCGCTTCGCGACTGGCTACGCCGGGAGATCAGCCGGATCGAAACGGAACGCACACAATCGCGCGCGGGCTAAAGTCCCATTCTGTCGGGCACTGAACGGTAATGCGGAACAGTGGTCAGGAGTTGACCATTTTTTCCAGAGCGGCTTTGTTGCGGATCATCAGAGTTGCACCCTTCAACTGCACTAATTGCCGTTTCTTGAATTCAGAGAACAAGCGGCTCACAGTTTCGCGGGTGGTGCCGATCATTTCCGCGATTTCCTCATGAGTAAGCGTCAGCTTCACTTGCAGAGGATCGCCATTGCGCGGGGTATTGGACCACCCCAGGAGTAATTTTGCGAGTCTCTCGGAGGGCGAGTTGGTGAGTCCGAGGGTGCGAACCCCTTCGTAAACGGTGTAGTAATCGCGGCTTAGTTGCTCGGCCACGCGCACGGCAACTTCTCCATGCTCGCGCAGGAAGTGGAGTAAGGCGTCGCGGGTGATGAAATTTGCCTGGCCTGGCTCAATCATCTCGGCGGTCACTTCGTAGGGGCGATTGGAAATGGTGGCGTTGAGGCCAAGAACATCTCCGGCTTCCGCGATCCGCGTGATGACGGTTTTGCCGCCAGCGGAGGTGGTGGAAAGCTTCGCCCTGCCGGTGCAAAGCACAAAAACACCACGCGGCAACTGTCCTTCTATAAACAGCATGGCGGATTTTGGATAGATGGCGGTGGATTTGATCTCATTCAAGGTCTGCAGGGCGGCCACCGGCAGATGGCAGAACAAATGTTCCTCCCGCGCGGGGCAGGTGAGGCAGTTGTCGAGGATACTCAGGCCGTAGGGAGCGCGCAATCAACACCGCTTTCAGGGCCGATTGTATCACTGACCCTGTGACCAGAATCACGAAAAGGGGTGACTCGAAACATGGTCTGCAAGACCTTTTGCGGGGAAAATGCCACCAAGGTGATCACACCATGGAAGACGCACATCGCTTTCGAGTAGTTGCCTGGTGGGCCTCTGGACGGACTGGCCTGGCAAAATCCAGTTCGGCGCCCAATGCGATCCATTTCACATCGCCGCCGGCTTTTGGTGGTTTGGAAGGCAGGTGGACACCCGAGGACTTACTGCTGGCCGCGATCTCCAGTTGCTACACGACTACATTTCGGACGCTCGCAGATTACTCGAAGCTGGAGTACACCGACCTGCAGGTGGAAGTGGAAGGAATCATCAACAAGGCTGACACCGGCTACAGCTTCGGCGAAGTGCTGATTCGCGCAAGTCTGGCGATTCCGCGAAAAGAGGAAGAGGAGCGAGCCATCAGGCTTCTGCACAAGGCCAAGGGGCTATGCCTGGTGTCGCGTGCGCTCTCAGTCGAGCAGAAGTTTGAACCGCGCGTACAAGTGGGTGAACCACACGTGGAAGTTAGCCATGCTTTGCCAGTTTCCGGTAGCGGGAGTTGTCGATAGAGCACGATAGGGGTTGTTTTTCGTGCTTGCCGGAGCTGCTGCATGGCTTGGTCATCATCATTACGGAGACGGTGACCGTCTCAAAAATGCGGCCGCTTTCTCCAGCAGGAAGGTTCTCTGGAGGTGGTTATGCAAACAGTGGAAGCGGGTAGGCGGATCGCTCTCAAGAACGTCTTGTTCGCCACTGATTTTTCAGCCTGTTCGAATACGGCGCTCCCCTATGCGCTGGCGATCGGCCATCGGTACGGGGCGCGGTTATACGGAGCCCACGTTGTTACTCCTGATAGTTATCTCTACTTTGCACCGGAAACGTGGCCGGCTCATTTTGAACAGGAAGAACAATTACAGCGGGAAGCCATCGAGCAGCTGGAGGAACAGCTGCGGGGAGTGCCGCACTTGGCAGTGTGCGCGGTTGGCGATGTGTGGGAGGTGCTGGCGCGGCTCATCCGGGAACACGACATTGATCTGCTGGTGGTAGGCAGTCACGGTCGCACGGGCCTGGGCAAACTGTTCATCGGTTCGGTGGCCGAGACGATGTTCCGGCGCGCTGATTGTCCGGTTCTGAGCGTGGGACCCAATGTGTCGTCGAAACCGGGCGGCGGGGTTCGCTTTCAGCATATTGTGTTTGCAACTGACTTTAGCGAGGACTCGCTGGCTGCGTTGCCCTATGCCGTCTCGCTGGCCGAGGAAGATCAGGCACAATTAACCTTGCTGCACGTGGTCGAGGAGCCTGAGGCAGGGATCGCGGACGTGGATGCAGTCAAGGCGCACCTGATGCAGCGTCTGCAGGAACTGGTGCCAGCTGACGCCGAGCCATGGTGTCATGTGGAATGCTTGCTCGAGTTCGGCCGGCAGTTTGCGCGGCCATCGGACCGGATCCTGGAAATCGCGGGAGATCAGGCGGCAGATCTGATCGTCCTCGGTGTGCGGCCCGTGCGTGGCAAACTGGGGCTGGTGACACACCTCGCTAGCACTACGGCGCAGATCTTGACTCAGGCTGTGTGCCCGGTGCTTACCGTGCGCGGCGGATGAGCGGAGATGCGCCGTGGTAGGTTTACCTCACAGTTTGACCTGACAGGTCAACTCCGCGGCTTCAAGCCGTGCCCCTTCATAACAAAAACGAAAGACCGCAGGATCCCGAACATCCGCCGATGAGCTATTCTCTGATTGATCTGTTATCTGATTGATCCGTTATCTGATCGATCTGCCATCTGATTGATCTGTCATCTTGATCTATCATCGAGTTGTCGTTTTCAGCGGTGCACGATTGAGGGATGAGGAATTTTTATGAGTTCGACCGAGGCTGGTCTGGTGGGAAAGCCGCCGTATAAAGAAAAGCCGACAGGCCCACAAGGCCACGGCCTGGACCCAATGTTCGTTCCGGAGTCGGTGGCGGTCATTGGAGCAACCGGCCGCCCGGGCACGGTCGGGCGCTCGATTCTGGAGAACCTGTTGCACGGTAAGTTTCAGGGAAAAGTGTATGCCGTCAACGCGAACCATCCGGAAGTACTGGGGCTGAAGACGTACGCGAGCATTCGCGACATCCCCGGAACAGTGGACCTGGCTATCGTTGCCACGCCGGCGACGACGGTTCCGCAACTGATTGGAGAGTGTGTGGACGCCGGCGCCAAGTCGGCGATTGTGATTTCCGCTGGATTCAGAGAGCGTGGCGCGGAAGGCGCTGCACTCGAAGGGCAAATTCAGGAACAGTTGCGGCGCAGTTCTTCGTCGATGCGCTTGATTGGCCCGAACTGCCTGGGCATTATGAACCCGACGACGGGGTTGAATGCCACCTTCGTCAAAGAAGCACCCAAGGCGGGCAACGTCGCGTTCCTCAGTCAAAGTGGAGCGCTCTTGGTGGCGATTCTCGACTGGAGCGCGCGCGAACAAGTTGGGTTCAGCGCTATCGTTTCCACCGGCTCGATGCTGGATGTGGATTGGGGCGACTTGATCTACTACTTTGGCGATGACCCGCACACGAAAAGCATTCTGATCTACATGGAGTCGGTGGGAGACGCGCGGTCGTTCTTGTCGGCGGCGCGGGAAGTCGCGTTGAGCAAGCCGATTATCGTGATCAAAGCCGGGCGCTCGGAAGCGGCTTCGCGGGCTGCGGCTTCGCACACTGGCGCGCTTACGGGCAGCGATCTGGTGCTGGACGCTGCCTTCCGCCGATCGGGAGTTTTGCGGGTACACAATATCGCAGACCTTTTTTACATGGCGGAAGTGCTCAGCCGGCAGCCTCGGCCCAAGGGTCCGCGGCTTACGATTCTGACGAATGCGGGCGGGCCTGGAGTGTTGGCCACCGATTCGCTGGTAGCCAATGGCGGAGAACTGGCCGAGCTTTCTCCGGAGAGCTTGCGACGGCTGGATGAGTTCCTCCCACCCAACTGGAGTCATAACAATCCAATTGATGTGCTCGCCGATACCGATTCCGAGCGCTTTGCTCGCGCGCTGGAAATTGCTTCGCAAGACCCGAACAGCGACGGACTGCTGGTCATCCTGGTGCCGCAAGCCATGGCCGATCCCTCGCAGGTCGCGGAACGCATGAAAGCTTATGCCAAGGGACCGAAGCCGGTGCTCGCCTGCTGGATGGGAGGAAACAGCGTGGCTGCCGGAGAAGCTATTCTGAACTCGGCGGGCATTCCGACGTTTTCTTATCCCGACACCGCGGCGCGGGCTTTCACCTACATGTGGCGATACTCGTATAACCTGCGCGGGCTGTACGAGACTCCCGCGCTGGCGGACCAGACCGAGGTAGAAGGGGCAGCGCGCAACCAGGTCGAGCAAATTATTCAGAAGGCGCGAAAGAACGGTCGTGTTTTGCTCAACGAGCTGGAATCGAAACAGCTGTTGTCGTTGTATGGAATCCCGGCGGTAGAGACGCGGGCGGCGGGCAGCGAGGACGAAGCGGCTGCGATTGCTTCGGAAATTGGCTTTCCGGTGGTGCTGAAAGTCTTCTCCGAAACCATCACGCATAAGACGGATGTGGGCGGAGTGAAACTGAATTTGCGCGATGAAGCGGCGGTGCGCTCTGCCTACCGCGACATACTGTCTTCGGTGTCGGAGAAAGTCGGTGCGGACCAAATCTCCGGGGTGACCGTCCAGCCGATGGTGAAGCTGGATGGGTACGAACTGATTCTCGGCAGCAGCATCGATCCACAGTTTGGGCCGGTTATTCTGTTCGGCTCTGGTGGGCAACTGGTGGAAGTGTTTGGCGACCACGCGCTGGCGCTTCCGCCGCTGAACACTACGCTCGCGCAAAGATTGATGGAGCAGACGCGGGTGTACAAGGCGCTGCAGGGCGTGCGCGGCCGCAAGCCGGTCAACATGGCGGCGCTGGAGAGCTTATTAGTCCGCTTCAGCCAGCTGGTGCTGGAACAGCGGTGGATTGCGGAAATTGACATCAATCCGCTGCTGGCTTCTGCCGAGCGGCTGCTGGCGCTCGATGCGCGAATCGTGTTGCATGGGCCCGCGGTAACCCTCGACCAGTTGCCCAAGGCAGCGATTCGTCCCTATCCGCGGCGCTATGTTTCGTCCTGGGCAATGACGGATGGAACTCAAGTGACGATCCGTCCGATCCGGCCGGAAGACGAGCCGCTGATTGCCAAGTTTCACGAGACGCTTTCGGATCGCAGCGTGTATTTGCGCTACTTCTGCTCGCTGAGCCTGAGCCGGCGGGTGGCGCATGAACGGCTGTTGCGGATCTGTTTCGGTGATTACGATCGCGAAATGGCGCTGGTCGCCGAGTACACCGATCCGGGGAAGGGAGAGCCACGCATTCTTGGGGTTGGGCGGATGAACAAGCTCCATTCCAAGAATGAAGCGGAAGTCGCGGCGTTGGTCACGGATAAGTATCAAAAGCTCGGATTGGGACATGAATTGCTGCGACGTGTCGTCCAGGTTGCGCGCGATGAGAAAGTAAGCCGCGTGTCAGCGGAAATGTTGCCGGACAACATCGCGATGCAGGCGGTGTTTCGACGGCTTGGGTTTCGGATTAAGGCGGATGAAGATCTGAGTTCGCTCTTTGCAACGATGGACCTGTGAACGCTCTCTACTGCAGTTCGCAGCGAACTGCAGATCCCTCACTTCGCTCGGGATGACAATGATTGGTGTTTTCCCTTTGTGACGTGGATCACAGGTCCCTGTGCGCCATGTCCCCGACAATATCTCCTGGTTGCTTCATTCTCTCTATGGGACCGTTCGTGCCGAGCGGCCGGGGTATAGGGAAGTGCAGAAGGGGCATTCATGAAGCGCAAGTTCAAGACCATGGACGGCAACGAAGCCGTCGCGTATGTGGCATACCGCCTGAATGAGGTCATAGCTATTTATCCAATCACGCCCTCCTCGAACATGGGCGAATGGGCGGACCAATGGGCATCGGAAGAGGTGCCTAACATCTGGGGTAGCGTGCCGCATGTGATCGAAATGCAGAGCGAAGGGGGCGCCGCTGGGGCGGTGCATGGAGCGCTGCAGACGGGAGCGCTGTCCACGACGTTCACAGCGTCGCAAGGGCTGCTGCTGATGATCCCTAACATGAACAAGATCGCGGGTGAGCTTACGCCTACCGCATTTCACGTTAGCGCGCGCACGGTGGCCACCCACGCGCTCTCGATTTTTGGCGATCATTCGGATGTGATGTTCTGCAGAACCACGGGATTTGCGATGCTCTCGTCGAACTCGGTGCAGGAGGCCATGGACCTGGCCCTGGTGGCGCACGCGGCCACGCTTGAAACCCGTATTCCTTTCTTGCATTTTTTTGACGGCTTCCGCACTTCGCATGAAGTCAACAAGATCGAGATGCTTACCGAAGACGACATGCACGCGCTCATCAACATGGATCGCGTAGTCGAGCATCGGCAGCGAGCGCTTTCTCCGGACCACCCTGTGTTGCGGGGAACGGCGCAGAATCCTGACGTGTATTTTCAGGCGCGGGAGTCCTGCAATCCTTTCTATGACGCTTGTCCGGATAAGGTACAGGCGGTGATGGACAAATTTTCGCAGGTGGTGGGGCGTTCGTATCACTTGTTCGACTACGTGGGCGCGCCGGATGCCGAGCGCGTGATCGTAATGATGGGCTCGGGCGCGGAGACGGCGCACGAGACGGTTGACCATCTGAACGGCAAGGGCGCGAAGGTTGGCCTGCTGAAAGTGCGGCTGTACCGGCCGTTTTCCGTTCAGCGATTCCTTGAGGCGCTTCCTCCAACGGTGCGCAAGATTGCGGTGCTTGATCGCACCAAGGAAGCTGGCGCGGGGAGAGAGCCACTGTATCTGGACGTGGTCAGCGCGCTTCAGGAAGGGATCAACCTGGGGTATGGAAGGCTGAAGGCTGCGCCGGAGACAATCGGCGGACGTTACGGTCTTTCGTCAAAAGAATTCACGCCGGCCATGGTCAAAGCGGTTTATGACAACCTGGCCACGGCGAAACCGAAGGACCACTTCACGGTTGGGATTCACGACGACGTTAGCCATACGAGTCTGGATTACGATTCCGAATTCTCTATCGAGCCCGAGAGCGTGGTGCGAGCTATGTTCTACGGACTGGGCGCGGATGGCACGGTGGGCGCGAATAAGAACTCGATCAAGATCATCGGCGAGAACACTGCGAACTACGGGCAAGGGTACTTTGTCTACGACTCAAAGAAATCGGGCGCGATGACGGTTTCGCATTTGCGTTTCGGGGCGCAGCCGATCCGGTCGAGCTACCTGATTTCGAAGGCCAACTTTGTGGCCTGCCATCAGTGGATTTTTCTGGAGCGCTACGACATGCTCAGCACGCTAGTGCCGGGCGGCGTTTTTCTGCTCAATAGTCCTTTTGGCAAGGACGAAGTTTGGGATCACCTGCCGCGCGAAGTGCAGACGCAATTGATTGCCAAAAAGGCTCGCTTCTTTATCATTGACGCCTATCAGGTGGCGCGCGATACCGGCATGGGCTCGCGCATGAACACCATTCTGCAAGCGTGCTTCTTTGCCATTTCCAAGGTCCTGCCTCGCGATCAGGCGATTGAAGCCATTCGCGAGTCCATCCGCTATACCTATGGCAAAAAGGGTGACGAGGTTGTCCAGCAGAACCTGCGCGCGGTGGACGAAACACTGGCCCACCTTTTCGAAGTCAGTGTGCCCGCGAAGGTCACCAGCCATACGGAGATGCCGGCTGCATTCGCTTCGGGGGCTCCTAAGTTCGAGCGCGATGTGCTCGGCGTAATCTACTCTGGCCACGGCGATGAGATTCCGGTGAGCGCTTTCCCCGTCGATGGGACTTTCCCCACCGGCACCGCCAAATGGGAAAAGCGCAACATCGCGCTGGAGATTCCTGCCTGGGATACGAAGATCTGTATACAGTGCGGCAAGTGCGCTATGGTCTGCCCACATGCGGTGATCCGCATCAAGGTTTACGACTCGAAAGAGTTGAAGGGCGCGCCGGCGACCTTCAAGTCTTCCGACACGCGCGACAAGGAATGGGCTGGTCTGAAGTACACCATTCAGGTGGCACCCGAAGACTGCACTGGATGCGGCATTTGCGTGGATATCTGTCCGGCTAAGAACAAGAACGAGACCCGCCTGAAGGCGATCAACATGGTGCCGCAGCCTCCGCTGCGCGAGCCGGAGCGCGACAATTGGGATTTCTTCCTTAAGATTCCGGAGCTGGATCGGCGAAAGATCAAGGTCACGAATATCCGGCAGCAGCAGATACAGGAGCCTTTGTTTGAATTCTCGGGAGCTTGTTCGGGATGCGGCGAGACTCCTTATCTGAAGCTGGTGTCGCAGCTCTTCGGAGATCGTTCGGTGATCGCCAATGCCACCGGCTGCTCTTCGATTTATGGCGGGAACTTGCCGACTACGCCCTGGGCTAAGAATGGCGACGGACGCGGGCCGGCTTGGTCGAATTCGCTGTTTGAAGACAATGCCGAGTTCGGGCTGGGATTCAGGCTCTCGATTGACAAGCAGACTGAATTCGCACGTGAGTTGGTGCGGCGTTTGTCTGCTTCCATCGGAGAAGAACTGGTTACGGCTTTGCTGGCGGCCCCGCAGAAAGACGAGGCGGACATTTACGAGCAGCGGCAGCGCGTCGAACTGCTGAAGGAGAAGCTACAGGGTGTGAAGTCCCCGGATGCCAAGCAACTGCTGTCTGTTGCCGACATGCTGGTGAAGAAGAGCGTTTGGATCGTCGGCGGCGATGGCTGGGCTTACGACATAGGTTACGGCGGACTGGACCATGTGCTGGCCAGCGGACGCAACGTGAACGTGCTGGTGCTCGACACCGAGGTTTATTCCAACACGGGCGGGCAGGCGTCGAAATCCACGCCTCGAGCTGCGGTGGCCAAGTTCGCGGCGGGAGGCAAGCCGGGTCCGAAGAAAGACCTGGGGCTGATGGCCATGAGTTATGGCAATGTCTATGTCGCCAGCGTTGCCATGGGAGCGAAGGACGAACACACCCTCAAGGCGTTTCTGGAAGCGGAAGCCTACGACGGGCCGAGCATCATCATTGCCTATTCGCACTGCATTGCGCACGGCATCGACATGACGACGGCCATGTCGGACCAGAAAGTCGCGGTGGACTCGGGACAGTGGCTGCTCTATCGTTACCATCCGGAGCGTACGCTGGCCGGGGAGAATCCGTTGATCCTCGATTCCCGTACTCCTAACCGCAAGGTCAAAGACTGGCTGCTGCAACAGACGCGCTTCAAGATGCTGCAAAAAAGCAACCCTGAACACGCCAAGCTTCTGTGGCAGGAGGCGCAGCAAGACGCTGAGACTCGCTTTCACTTCTACGAGTATCTGGCGCAGCGCAAAACGGGACAGGCTCTGGCTCCGGCGGAGGGGCGGCATGATCCTCCGGCGGTGGTGGAGACGGGGAAATCCTAACCACAGTGGGCACAGAGGAACACAGGGGAAACCCTACATACACTGCACGAAGAGGAAACATCATGGATCTCAGCACTAAATATCTTGGCATGCAGTTGCGCACTCCGCTGGTTGCTTCCGCATCTCCACTCTCGCAGGAAATCAGCGGCATTCGCGCTCTTGAAGATGCCGGGGCTTCGGCCGTCGTGCTCTATTCCCTGTTCGAAGAACAACTCCACAAGGAAGCGCTTGATCTTGAGCTCCATCTCAACGCGGGCACCGAGAGTTTTGCCGAGTCGATTACTTACTTTCCGCACACCAGCGAATTCCACACCGGACCCGAGGGATATCTGGAACACATTCGCAAGGCCAAGGACGCGGTGGACATTCCGATTATCGCCAGCCTTAATGGTTCGACCCTGGGCGGCTGGACCCGATATGCCAAGCAGGTGGAGCAGGCCGGAGCCGACGCGATTGAGTGCAATCTCTACTTTATTCCGACAAATATGGAAGTTTTAGGATCCCAGGTCGAGGAGGACTATCTTGACATTCTCCGGGAAGTAAAAACTTCGGTTCACATTCCGGTCACTGCTAAGCTCAGTCCGTTTTTCAGTAACTTGGCCAATGTAGCTAAGCGACTGGACCAGATGGGCACGGACGGTCTGGTGCTGTTCAATCGCTTTTACCAGCCCGACATAGACCTGGAAGAACTGGAAATAAAGCCTAATGTGCTGCTCAGCAGTCCGCATGAGCTGCGGCTGCCGCTGACCTGGATTGGCATTCTTTATGGGCGCATACGGGCCAGTCTGGCGGCTACCACCGGCGTGCATGGGCCGGAAGACGTCATCAAGCTTTTGATGGTTGGAGCCGATGTAACTATGTTGTGCTCTGCGCTATTACGCCACGGAATCGGGCATCTGCGTCATATTGAACGAGGCGTTGTCGCGTGGATGGAAGAACATGAATATGAGTCGGTGCACCAGATGCAGGGCAGCATGAGCCAGTTGCGCTGCCCCGACCCGACGGCGTTCGAGCGGGCGCAGTATATGAGAGCGGTCAAGGGGCTGCAGCATGTCCTGCAGGCGGAACGGGTCCGCGGGTAGTTTCCGCACCCGGCTCTGAAAACAAGCGACTTACCGCAGCGCTGAAGCGCTGCGCCAGTCAAAATCAAGTTACTTGTGATCTTGCTCTCCCTTACACGTGATGGATGTCACAGCCGCTGGGCTTCGCATTCCGGACAATATCCTGTAGGGCAATCTAAGTGGAGACACATGTTCAAAATCCTGCACGCTGAGTTCCTTGCGCCTGGCATCAAGCGGTTTGTCATCGAGGCGCCACGCATCGCACGCAAGCAAAAACCAGGGCAATTCGTAATCCTGAGGCTGTACGAGCAGGGCGAGCGGATTCCGATCACTATCGAACACTCCGATCCCAAGGCAGGCGCGATTCGCATTGTGGTGCAGTCGGCCGGGAAAACTACCAACCTGCTTAATGCCCTCACTACGGGCGATAGCATTCTGGATGTGGTGGGGCCGCTGGGAAAGCCTTCTGAGATTGAAAAGTTCGGCACGGTGGTGGTGATGGGCGGCGGCGTGGGCACGGCGATGACGTATCCGACCGCGGCAGCGCTGAAGCGGGCGGGCAATCGCGTCATCTCAATCGTCGGGGCGCGGAATAAGGATCTGGTCATTCTGGAGCGTGAACTGCGCGAGGTCAGCGATGCGCTGATGATTACTACCGATGACGGGAGCTATGCCGACAAGGGCTTTGTTACCGACAAGCTGCGGCAGTTGATCGAGAACGGCACGCGCATCGATCTGGTGCTGGCGATCGGTCCCATCCCGATGATGAGAGCGGTGGCGGAGATGACGCGGAAAGAGAAGATCCGCACCATCGTCAGCCTGAACCCGATCATGATTGACGGCACTGGGATGTGTGGCGGCTGCCGGGTGCTGGTTGACGGAAAAAGCGAGTTCGCCTGCGTGGATGGGCCCGAGTTCGATGCGCATCGCGTGGATTTTGCCGTGCTGGTGCAGCGCAATTCGATGTACCGGACGGCGGAACAGAAATCGATGGAAGAATTCCAGCGCGATACAGAGTCGCAGGTCGAGAGCGTTCGCGCCGGACAGGCGCATACATGCGCCCTACAAGGAGAAGTCCGTTGACAGAAACCACCAAGAAGGCTTCGTTGAATGTTCTGCCGCTGAAAGAGCGGATGAAGGTGCCTCGACAGCACATGCCGGAACAGCCTGCGCTGGAGCGTGCCCATAATTTCACCGAAGTGAACCTGGGGTATTCCGAAGAGTTGGCACGGCAGGAAGCGATGCGCTGCCTGGCTTGTGCCAAGCCGGTGTGCACGAACGATTGTCCGGTGGGGGTCAAGGTGAAAGAGTTCGTGGAGTTGATCGTGGCTGGCGACTTCATGGGCGCGGCGGCGAAGATCCGCGAGGATAATGTGCTGCCGGCTATTACCGGGCGCGTGTGTCCGCAGGAAGACCACTGTGAAGGCGGCTGTTTGATGGGCAAGAAGGTGCAGCCGCTGGGGATTGGGTATCTGGAGCGCTTTGTCGCCGACTATGAACAGCGGCATTTCGACGTGAGCAACATCGTGAAGGCGGCGCCTACGGGAAAGAAAGTTGCCATCGTGGGCAGCGGGCCCTCAGGGCTGACGGCGGCGGGCGATCTGGTGCAGAAGGGGCACCAGGTGCACGTATTCGAGGCGCTGCACGAAATCGGCGGCGTGCTGGTGTATGGCATTCCAGAATTTCGCTTGCCGAAAAGCATCATCCGTCAGCAAGTCGATTACATGCGCGCCATGGGCGTGGAGTTTGAGACCGACGTAGTCGTGGGACGCACGGTCACCATCGACGAACTGATGGAGGAGGAAGGCTACGACGCGGTGTTTATCGGCACCGGCGCAGGGCTGCCGCAGTTCATGGGCATTCCCGGCGAGCATCTTAATGGCGTCTATTCGGCGAACGAATTCCTGACGCGCATCAACCTGATGCACGCCTATGAGTTCCCGAGGTACGACGAGCCCATGCTGGATTTCCGGGGCAAGAATGTGGCCGTGATCGGTGGCGGGAACACTGCGCTGGATGCGATCCGGTCGGCGTTGCGGCTGGGAGCGGGAAAGGCGTTCATTCTCTATCGCCGCAGCGAGGCGGAGATGCCGGCGCGCAAGGAAGAAGTGAAACACGCTCAGCAGGAAGGCATCGAATTCCAGGTGCTGGCCGCACCGCTCGAGTTCCTCGACGACGGCAAGGGGTGGTTGGCCGGCGCACGCTGCCAGAAGATGGCCTTGGGCGAAGCGGATGCTTCCGGGAGACGGCGTCCGGTTCCGATTGAAGGCTCCGAATACGAAATTCCTCTGGCGGTGGCGGTCATTGCGATTGGGACCAGCGCCAATCCGATTGTCCAGAGCACTACGCCGGGTTTGAAGACGAACAAGCGAAATTACATTGAAGCGGATCCGACGACGCAGCGCACGTCGCGAAAAGGGGTTTTCGCGGGCGGGGACATCGTCACCGGAAGTGCGACGGTGATTCTGGCCATGGGCGCGGGACGGCGGGCTGCGAAATCGATCCATGAATATTTGACGACGGA
>Ga0209448_10000174_pt1 | contig 23236 bp, 21 predicted proteins | sample BogFormECP14_OM2_FD_188245 | JGI IMG/M metagenome (GOLD analysis project Ga0209448, IMG submission 188245) | Bog forest soil microbial communities from Calvert Island, British Columbia, Canada - ECP14_OM2 (SPAdes) (version 2) | ecosystem: Environmental > Aquatic > Freshwater > Wetlands > Bog ... | reverse complement strand
CCGCAAAATGAGAATGTCCGGTTTGTGCAAAGTAGAAATGTCCGCTTTCATGGATGGCCGAGGGCCCCATGGAAACGGAGCGAATCACTTTGAGCCAACGAGAACGGGACCGATTGAAAGTGTTGCACGAGGTACAGCTGAAGCATCTTTCGCAGGTAGCAGCAGCGGAGCGGCTGAAAGTAACCGATCGCCAGGTGCGGCGGATGCTGCTGCGGATTCGCGAGCACGGGGATGGTGCCCTGGTTCACGGATTACGAGGCCGGCCATCGAATCGCAAGCTGGCGGCCCGCTTGGAGCAGAAGGTTTTGGCTCGCGTGGGTCAGCGCTATGCCGAATTCGGGCCCACGCTGGCCGCCGAACACTTAGCCAAGGATGGTTTCCCGTTGAGCCGGGAGACTCTGCGGACGTGGATGACCAAAGCGGCCTTCTGGCATCCGCGCTGCCAGCGGGTGAAAAAGATCCACTCTATCTGGCGGAAAACCGGACATTTCTACTTTGCGGTGACACGCACGCACGATGCTATTTGTTGCGATGCAATTTGGACTCGAATTTTCATTGACGCAAGGATGCCAATAGAACCAGATAACTCTTACTCGCCGCGCAGGGCCACGATGGGATCCACACGCATAGCGCGGCGGGCAGGAATGTAGGAAGCTGCGAGCGCGACCCCGACTATCAAGAAGGCAACGCCGAGAAACGTAACCGGATCGTACGTGCCGATACCAAAGAGGAGGCTTGCCAGAAAGCGCGCAAGAACGAAGGCGCCTGCCAGGCCAAGCCCAACTCCGATGAGGGTCAATTTGAGAGATTGGGCCAGAATCATTCCGCGCACATTGGTGAGCTGAGCGCCAAGCGCCAGGCGGAGCCCAATTTCCTGTGTGCGCTGGCTGACGGTATAGCCCATCACGCCATAGATTCCGATGGCCGCGAGCAAGAGCGCGAGCGCGGCAAAGATCCCAACCAGGAATGCGGAAAAGCGACGTGGCGAAACGGAATCCGAGAGCAGACCGTCCATGGTCGTTATGTGAGTAATCGGCAAATTCGGATCCACTTTGTGAACGACGTCTCTTATGCTGGCCGCAACGGTGACGGGATCGGAAGCGGTGCGCACTACAAGATAGGGTGTCCACCCACCAACGAAATAGGCGTCAAAAGTTGGCCCGGCATCGAGTCCAAACTGGTGTACGTTGCCGACGATGCCTATAACTGAAAACCAGCATGGTTTTGGATCGAGGGAACAGAAATTGACGCGCTTGCCAAGTGCATCCCCTTGCGGCCAGTAGCGCTTCGCCATGCTCTCGTTGATGACTATGTTCAGAACTTTCCAGTCGTCCTCGTTGAAGTAGCGGCCCGCGCGCAATGGAATTCCCAGAGAAGAAAAATAGCCGAGACTCACGCTACGAGTCTGCGCAATCGGCCGTGCGCCAGCGGCAGGAATCGGCTGGCCCTCGATGACAAATCTGGACGCTTGGCGAAACTCATTGCCAAGGGGCAAATCGTCGATTCCGCCCGCCTCTTTGACGCCAGGCAGGGCACGGATTTGCGCGGCAATTTCTTCAAACTGTAAAGACTGCTTCTCGGCCAGCTTAAGCTGTTCCTCCTGGGAAAGCTGGTTGAGCTGCGCAAAAGGGAGTGCGGGCTGCTGAATTTCCATCGTCAGGATGTGGTCGGGGCGGAAGCCGGGATCGACCTCCAGCAGGTGTTGAAAGCTTCTGAGGAGGAGGCCCGCACCGATGAGAGGCACGAGAGCCATGGCGATTTCGGAGATCACCAGCAAGTTGTGGGTTTTGTGATGCCCAGAGGAACTGGTTCCCTTGCTTCCCTGTTTCAGCACGCCGGCCAGATTTGTCTTTAGCGTGCGGACCGCGGGCAGTAAGCCGCAAACGAGGCCCGTCGCGAGGCAGACTGCAATCGCAAACCCCAGGACCCAGCCGTTCAGGCCAGTTCCGTTCAAGATGGCTAGATCGGCAGGGACTAACGCCATCAAGGCCCTCAGTCCCGCAATGGCGAAAAACACGCCCAGCACACCGCCCAGCAGGGAGAGCAAAGTGCTTTCGGTGAGCAACTGACGGATCAATCGCCAGGGGCTGGCCCCCAGGGCAGTGCGTACGGCAATTTCTCGTTCACGCGCGGCGTTGCGCACCAGGAGCAAATTCACGATATTGGCACAGGCGATCAGAAGGACAAGGCCAACCGCGCCGAACAAGACAAGCAAAGTACTGCGCAACCTGGCCGCAGAGGCATCCTGGAGTTTTTGTACCAGGACGCCAAAGCCCTTATGAGCATCGGGATAGGCGATTGCTTCTTGTTGATTGAGCCGCCCTATTTCGTCACTCGCCTGCGAAAGGCTGATGCCCGGTTTGAGCCGGGCGATAGCAACGAACGCGTGATGAATATGCTCGGTCAGGTCGTCGTCATACTGTCCAAGGGGCATCCATAAATCAGCCCAGCGTAGAAGCTGGAAACCAGCGGGGAGAATGCCAACGACAGTGTAGCGCTTGTTGTCGAGGGTAACCGTGCGGCCGACAATGGCAGGATCACCCCCAAACCGGCTCTGCCAAAGACGATGGCCCAAGATCACTACTGGCGAACTACCGGCGCGGTTCTCTTCCGGGACGAAGGAGCGGCCTACGGCAACGCGTGCTCCCAGCAGGGGGAAAAGATCAGAGCTGGCATAGCCAACCAGAACGCGCTGCGGCTCACCCTCGCCAGTCAGGTTGACCCCTTTTGATATTTCCGCATAGGCCCCCATCTCCGAAAAGCTGGCGGCTTGCTGATGCCAATCAGCGTAATCGCCGGGAGACAATCCTGCGCGGGGGACCTGCGGCGGATAAGTATTCCAAATCTCAACTAGATTCTCCGGGTGAGGGTACGGCAGTGGTCGGAGGAGCACATTTTCTACCACGCTGAAAATTGCCGTGTTCGCTCCTATCCCGAGCGCCAGGGTAAGCACGGCAACCGCGGTAAAACCTGGAGTTCTTGCCAGGTTGCGGAGTGCGTAACGAATGTCTTTTAGGAGGCTATCGAGCATGATGAGCCCTCCGCCGGGCGGAATGTTCCCTAGTAAGATTCTTGCGCATAGAAGGCCAATCCTTCTGTTGGACGTATACTTTCGCCGGAAGGATTCCTTGAATATCGCACTCGTTTTTGATTTCGAAAACGGCAGCGATTGTATGTCTAATTCGACGGCTGCCCCGATGGTGGCCTTGCGCAGAGAAAGATCCCGCCAAGCCTGCCTAAAGGCTATCGAACGGAAGACAATAAATTTCAGGGTGGTATACTTGCGCGGCTGTTTACCGGCTTCGCGCTACAGCCGCCATGGAAAGTTACGACCTCATTGTGCTGGGCTCCGGTCCCGCGGGACAACGCGCGGCGATTCAAGCGGTGAAGTTTGGCAAACGCGCGGCGCTCGTCGAAAAACTCGAAGTGATCGGGGGGACAGCGATCAACACCGGAACAATCCCCAGCAAAACCATTCGCGAAGCGGTCCTTCATCTCTCCGGCTTTCATTACCAGGGAATTTACGGCGTGAATTACCGCGTAAAGGAACAGATCACGATGGCGGATCTAGCGTTCCGTGCGCAGCATGTGATCAAAACCGAGATCGATGTGATCCGCGCGCAACTTTCGCGGAATGGGATCGAAGTGTTCACCGGCATGGGAAGCTTCGTCGACCCTCATCACGTTCGAGTTGTTGGTTCTCGCGGCCAAGCCGATTATGAAGCCGCGAACATCATAATCGCCACGGGTACCAAGCCGGCTTCGACCTCGCTCGTTCCTTTCAACAACCACACGATCATCAACAGCGACCAGATTCTGCAAATGCCGGTAATTCCCAAAACGATGATCGTGGTGGGCGGCGGTGTGATCGGGGTCGAGTACACCTGCATGTTTGCGACGCTGGGCGTGCGCGTGACGCTCATCGAGAAGCGCCCCCGCTTGTTGGAGTTTGCGGATTCGGAAATGGTGGAAGCGCTTTGCTATCACTTGCGGGACCGGCGCGTCACGCTGCGGTTGAACGAAGAAGTGGAAAGCGTGGAAGACACGCCGGAAGCCGGCGTGGTGGCAAACCTGAAGAGCAAAAAGAAAGTTTCCGGCGAAGCATTGCTCTACGCCATCGGCAGACAAGGAAACGTCGACGAGTTAAATCTCGCCGCAGCCGGATTGGAAGCCGATTCGCGCGGACGCATCCAGGTCGATGCGGATTACCGCACCAAACAGCCGCACATTTTTGCCGTGGGCGACGTGATTGGCTTTCCGAGTCTTGGCAGCGTTTCGATGGAGCAGGGCCGCATCGCTGCTGCGAATGCCTTTGGCATTCCGATTAAATCGAACAAAGCCCTCTATCCGTACGGAATTTACACAATTCCTGAAATCTCTTTTATCGGCAAAACGGAAGAACAACTCACGGACGAGGGCGTGCCTTACGAGGTGGGCATCGCGTATTTCCGGGAAATCCCGCGAGGACAGATTCGCGGCGACACCACTGGACGGCTGAAACTCATCTTCGATCCTGATTCGAAAGTGCTGTTGGGCGTGCACATTATCGGAGAAGGCGCTTGCGAGCTGCTGCACATCGGGCAAGCGGTCTTCGCGTTGAAAGGAACCATCGAGTATTTCGTCGATAGTGTATTCAACTATCCTACGCTCGCGGAATGTTACAAAACGGCGGCGTTCAACGGCCTGAACAAATTGGCCAAGACTTAGTCCGTTCGAATTGGGATCTCGGACGGCAACCCGCGGGTGCCCCGAGCTTAGGGAGAAAATCTTCAGGCAGTAACACGATAGGCAGGCAAATCATGCGCAGGACAGCCGGTGTACTGGTGATGGAGCATATAGCGGTGGGGCTTGTGGAAGGCGACAAGGTCGTCGGGCCGCTTCGCAGATATCCGGAAAAAGAAGATTCGGTGGACGCGCTGCTGGCCATGCCAGCGGACAAAATCGCGGAGTGCATCCGTGAGCAAATCGAATCGCTCGCTAAGGGGGAGAAGATTCACGCCATCGGATTGGGATTCCCCGGTGTGATACGCGATGGAATTGTTGAAGATTCACCTAACCTGCATCAAGTGAAGGGATTCCATTTGCAAGGAGCGCTCACCGGCGCGCTGCGTTTGGACGGTAAAGAGGTTCCCGTCCGCGTTTTCAATGACGCGGACGCCATGGCAGCGGGGATTGCCGCGACGCGCGGCAAACTGCACAAACTGAATCGCGTATGGACCCTGGGAAATGGCATCGGGTTTGGCCGCTATCCGTGGAGCGAAGGCGTCTGGGAAGGCGGGCACTCGGTTGTCACTCTCGACCCCAAAGAAAATTTCTGCGGCTGCGGAGGACGCGGACATTTGGAAGGCATCTTGGGATATCGCTCGATGCGGTTGAGGTTCATGGACATGGAACCGGAAGAGGTTTTTGCGAATGCCAAGACTGGCGACGCGCGATGTTCGGAGTTTGTGACTCTTTGTCACCGTGCGCTGGCGGCAGCCACCGCAACGAGTATCCACATGGAAGGCCCCGGCCAGTTCTACATTACAGGACCCAATGCGAAATTCATCGATATCGGGTTGCTCGAGAGGAATGTCCACGACATGGTGAAGATGAGCCCGCTGCAAGGCAGCCGCTTTGAAGTGATTCCCTCGAACGATGAGTTGGGAATTATTGGGGCAGCGGTCAATGCGGAACGCGCGGCTCTTGCTTCTTGAGGAACCCACTCACGCAGAAAAACATCCGCGGTAATCGTTCGACTATCCGAAAGAAAACCTACAATGCCTGCTGCGTGTAAGGCGGCATGGGGCTTGCTTGACTAGCAACCACTTTCCAACCGCTTCCGCTGTTTACATAAATGTGCATGACGCGCATTTGGCTGTTCACGCCCTGGCCTCTCACGATGGCGCGGGCGGTCCATAGGCAGGTTGCCACAGCTGTTTCACGGAAAATATGTATCTTAATATCCGATACGTAGAAAGCTTCGTACTTGACTGCGGTCGACTGCACGGCGTTGATAAAGCCGGTCTTGTTGACCGCGTCACCGTGGGAAAGCGTCCCCGTGAAATCGTCGCTATAAACGCGCCGGAAAAACGTTCCGTCGCCTAACTGAATCGCGTGCGCCGTTTCTTTTTCCAGGTTGACGATCTCCTGCCGCTCTGTTTCCGTGTCCGTCTGCGGCGCTTGGCAACGCTCCATGCATTGCGATACATAATCATTTTGAGGGCTCCACGAGGGAGAGAGCGCCAGCCAAAACGTGAGCAGAGCTGCGAGTTTGTACATACAGACGAGCCTCCTAAGCAGGACCGCGGAGCCGCGCCACAGCCCTCTTTATAAGGTATATCGATGCCGCATTATCGGGCAGACAGATAGCCGAAGATGTGATGTATTCGTGACGGCGTGCGCAAAGCCGTGGTCGCGGCGAAACCATACACGGCGCCGACGGTCTTGCGGCCTCTGGGGGGCAAATAATTTAGATTCTTTGCATCAATATTTTGCGCAAACGGGCGCATGGCGCCCGGGTGTACAGTCGCCGCATCCGGGAGGTCAAGCTACCCATCCCGAGCAATACCCACCTGATTCGGAAGGGCGGAATCACCTGTAGCCGGATCAGGCAGGAGTTGTTGTAAGGAGTCGCTATGCTTACCAGAAAGAAAGGCCAGTGGAAACTCGTCGTCATCGCAGTGTTGATTGTGATCGGCACCATGCTGGGGTCTGCGGCTGCGCAAAAAGCGTCCGTTCCGAAGCCACAGAATAAACTGGCGATGGGTGAGGACGGCGTCAAGCAATTGCTGCCACTCATGAATACCGACACGAAGGGCATGGTCTCCAAGCAGGAGTTCATGAAGTTTATGGAAGCAGAATTCGAGAGATTGGATAAAAGCAAGAAAGGGGAACTGAACGTAACGGAACTAACGCAATCAAATTTGACCGCAACCCGTTTTGCCGGGAAGTAACCGCAGCATCACGGCGCCCAGACGAGAAGACTAACGTTCCGATAGCCTTCGCGCCTGGGAATATCCGGGTATTCATCAGTGTGCAAGAGTACAAGAATGTCCCGCCACGCAAGAACCCGCCGCTCTCCCATGTTTGCGGGAGCGTGCCGATTTGACCGCCACATGACGCGCCCCGGCAGCTTTGCTACCATTAATTCTCCGAGCGGCTAGAACTTCACGAGGATCGACAAATCGATAAAGGACTCATTCTTGCGAAGATCCGGGAACCAGATACTGCCGATTCCCCCTCCGCAGGCCGCTTCCGCAGGTCCCAGGGTTGCCTGACCTGAAGAGCTGCCGTTACTACATGTATAAAATTGAGGCGAACCGTTATTTCCGCCGGGGGGCGTGATGCCACCCGCGCCACTCCAATAGGGAACGCTGGCATGGCGATAATCGTACTCCCAGCGGAATGTGATGTATTGCTTGGGCATATAGTCAAACGTGACCGACGAATCCCAGGCTTTGAATGGGTCCCCCGGGTTCCCTGTGAAATATGGCGAATTCGTGGCTGCGGAAATGGCGCCTTCTCCATTGATAGGGGGAATTAGAACGAGGTAGCGTCCAGGATTGTTGATCTGGCCGCCGCCGACGGTTAAACCGAACAGATCCCTGTGGAACCAGAGGCGGTTGTAGAACATGTAGCCAACAAAGCTCTGCTTGGGCCCTCCCTTGGTGTTGCCGTGACAGCTCACCCCGGATCCATACTCGCACCCCAAGTCTCCGGTCAGTGAAAAGGCCATCTTGTCTAGGGTTTTTCCCGGTTTGTCGTAGTATTTGACCTCGATGCTGTTGTCGGTGTGGATGCGGGTGCGGCCTTTAATGAAAAGGTCATCCTGTCCAACACCGTAATTGTTAGAAATGATGTTCAACCAGGGCTTTGGAGTCCATTTAATCTGTCCGCCCACGCCCGGCGTGTGGTTGGCCGAAGCATAAGACTGCCAGCCGTTAATGAACCATGGCTCAATCTTCAAATGTGCGGTTGGAAAAATCTGCACCCGCACTCCATTAAAAAACCATGGAGTATTCGAGGAAACATAAGAAGGCTGATAGGCCCAATTGTCAAAGTTGTAGTAACTGAATAGGCCGATGTAGGACATGAAAATCCCGGCGTCGACATTGATGCCATGCAACACATTGAAGTGGTACCCGCCGTAGGCTTCCGAAACATAACGGTAGGCATCGGCTAGATTCCATTGGCCGTGCCCTGGACTGGGGTCGTTCCGTGGCGTGGTCTCAGAATACATGCCGAACTGGGTCATCAGCCTGCCACGAACATTGTCGTAGTGAAAGTCGCCGCCGACGCCAAGCTGCTCCAACTGGACTTCGTAAGACCGAAACAGCTCACTCGAACCGCCGATAGTGTGATCCGTCGGATGGTTGAAGTCGGCGACGTAGTTGGTGTCGACTCGGATTTCTGGCGTAAAGAACTTCGAGTCCCAAAATATCTCTTTTGTGCGTGGGCTGCCGTTCAGCCAGGTCCAATCCGCATCCGAAAAAGGCTCGACATATCCTGGCTTTCCTGTTGTCCCAACCGCAGCCACATTCGTTGGCGTAGTCTGATCCTGACTCGGCGGAGAAGCGGGTCCAATCCCTGGCGCTATGGCGCTCGCGCTCTTCAAAATACTGGTTGACGCCGCCGAAGCCGCGTTCACCGCGACGGGATTCGTCCCTGGCGCACCGGCCGCTACTACATTAGTTTCGCTTCGACCTGCAGGAACAGTGGGTGGTGCGGCTGCAGGCTCTTTCGCTTCAAGCTCCGCCACACGTTTCTCGAGTTGTTCGACGCGATCCAGGAGCATGCGCTCGCGCTCCGTCAATCCCGCAGCAGGGGCAGCCGGTTTTGCAGGGGCCGCTTTTGCCGGCGGGGTGGTCTTGTCTTTCTCATCGTCTGCATGCAAGAGCCCCGGAGATGCGCTGACACAAAGTAGTGCTGCAGGTATAGCGAGAATAAGCATTTTTTTCTGAATAAGCGCACGCATATTCCTCTCCAATGGTCACTGCTTGGCAACGGAATTGTCGGTGTACGGAAGTCGAGCGACTTCAAGGGGCGCAGGACCTTGTATCGTTGCCAAAAAAGAGTAGCGCGCAGGGCATTAAAAAATCGTAAGAGGGCTGATAGCTTTTTATAAGAGGAAATTGCAGTTTAGGGACGTGTTACCGGCGGAGGGGAGCGGACGGATCGCGCTGGGAGATTTCGAACGCCACTCCGCGAGCCTCCTCGTGAATCAAGCCATTCGTGGCCAGGACGACGGGGCCCCCCAGTTGGTAAGGCTTCCCCGCAAAGTCGCTGACCGTGCCGCCTGCTTCCTCGATCAGCAGAACTCCGGCGGCGGTGTCCCAGGGCTTAAGGCCGAACTCCCAGAATCCATCGAAGCGCCCGGCAGCGACACTGGCCAGATCGAGCGCCGCGGAGCCATCGCGGCGGACGCCGTGCGAGCGCAAAGTAAAGTCCCAGTAGTAGTGAATGTTGGGGTTTGCGAGTCGTTTGTGCACTGGAAAACCGGTGCAGAGAAGGCTTGTAGCAAGTGCATCCACTTTCGAAACGAAAATTCTCCTGCCGTTCAGCGTGGCGCCGGCGCCCCGGGCGGCGGCAAATAGCTCGTCATAGAAGGGATTGTAGACCACTCCAGCGAGAAGAGCGCCGCGTTGTGCAAGAGCAATCGAAACGGAAAAACAAGGATAGCCGTGGGCGAAATTGGTCGTGCCATCCAGCGGATCCACGTGCCAGCGAAACTCTGAGTCGCTCTCGTGGCCGGTTCCCTCTTCCGCGGCAATGGAGTGTTCCGGAAAATATTTTGTCAGGCGCGCAACAATGGTTTGCTCGGAGCGTTTGTCCGCTTGCGTGACCAGGTCGACGTCGCCCTTGTAGCTGATCTGTGGAGGACGGTCGAACTCTTCACGCAGGATTTTGCCGGCTTCCTGGGCGATTTCAATGGCGACATCGAGATAATCTTTGCTCATCGCAAAATGGATAACGGAGCGCCTTTTAGACTGCGCAATACGTAAAGTGTTCTCCACTTTACCATCAGCGGCGAAGAAAAAGCTTCGTCCGTGCACACGAAATCTGTTGCTGATATTTCTTCTAGATAGCTGCCGTTTTTAAGGGCATCTCAATCCCATCCGAGTTAAACTAAATTCCCAGCCTAAATGTGAGGGAGCATCATGTTTCAAATGTGGAAGCTCCGGCCTGCGGCAAGTTTGCTTGCACTGTCTTTGCTCTTAATCGGCACAGTACGCCTCTCTGCCCAAAGCAGCAAAGTCATGGGCGAAGTACACTTTGAAGGCGATACGCAGATCGATCGTGATTCGGGCGTGTGGATCGACGGCGAATATGTCGGCTACGTCAAGGAACTCAAGGGAGACAAGAAAGTCCTGCTGCTGCCGGGCAAACACCAGATCGCCATCCGGCAAGCCGGGTACTCCGAGTTCACGCAAGAGGTGGTTGTCGAGCCCGGCCAATTGCAGACGATTCAAGTCAAAATGCAGCTGCTCCCCGGCGAAAAAATGCCTGAAGTGACTTCTGAGCTCAAGGTTACCGTTCAGCCAAAGCGCGCTGCCGTCTTCCTGGATGGCCGTTACGTGGGCCACGCGAGTGAGCTAGGCGGAAAATTTCATTCGCTGCTGGTCAATCCGGGAAAGCACAAGATAAAGATCGAGCTGCCCGGCTATCGAACGTATGAAACCGAAGTCGATGTGTTGGCTGGACAAAAGGCAGAGGTGAAGACCGAGTTGGTCAAAGGCAGCATCGAGCAAGCCGGCTCGGACATCAAGAAACCGCAGTAGCCCCGTTTCTTTCTGAAAGTATCAAACAACAGTCAAAAGATCCTGAGAATTGTCACTGCGGGCCGGTGAGATATGTTTTGCGCGAGCGAACGTGATAATCGCCGTTCAGAACCTTGACTTCGATTTTGCGGTACGTATTGGCAGGCCCGCGCGGCGTGGGGTAATAGGCCAGGCGGTATTGCGTCCGTAACTCGCGATCGATCAGGTCGAATATCACGTCGAGCTCCTGGGGAGTGTCCGGAAAAAACATATCGCCGCCGGTGGTCTCCGTGATCGTTGTGAGCGCGTGCTCGCCGGCGGTGTTGCGGCCACTCTCATTTTTCATGGGGCGAATGACTATGGTGTAGAGCAGCGCGTCCGCGCGCACGGCTTCTTTGCGCGCGGCTTCAAAATCCGCGGTGCTGGTGGTTTCGCCCGCATCTGTAACCAAAATAATGACGCGTCGCCGATCTTCTCCGCGCCGCTCCAGCGCCTTCGCTCCGAGAAGGACGGCGTCGTAGATCGAAGTGCCTGCGCCAGGCGGAATCCTTCGCACAGCGGCCTGCAAGATCGCGACATTGTCCGAAAATGCGGCTATTTGCGTGACATTTTCGTCAAACCCAAAAACCGAAAGACGATCACCGGGACGCAATACCTGGCGGATGAAGTGCGCGGCAGCCTCTTTCTCAAAGGCAATTTCCTTGTTCGCGCTCAGGCTCGAATCGATCATCAGCGCGAGGTCGAGAGGTTGCTGCGTTTCGGATTCAAATACTTCGATTTTCTGGAGCGTGCCTTCTTCGTAGACCTGGAAAGCTTCAATGGGCAGATCCGGCGCAGGCTTGCTGTGCTCGTCAAGAACGCTGGCCAAAATATTTACGAGTTCCACTTTAACTTTGATCTTGCCGCGCTGCTGATCAGCGTCTTCCGGCGGCCTGAGCGGTGGCTCCGGCGTTGGCACAATGCTACCGGGCGGCGGTGGCGAAGGCAGAGATGGCGGTACTGGAGCTGCGGCATCGGCGGATGAAGAATTGGCAGGCAGCTTGGGCTTCGGTTGCGCCCAGGGCGGGCGGTCAGGCTTGTCCTGAGCGAAAGCCATCCCGGCCACAAAAAGAGCTCCGAGAAACGCGGTGGCTGCAAGAAGAGCGCGAGGGGCTGTAGAGCTCATTGATTCCCTAAGATGCAGGTTTCGCCGTGCGCGTCTCCAAGGGAGCTGGAGGCTTCTCGCCGTCGGCCCAAACGGCGCCGTCCTCGAAATATTCCTTCTTCCAGATCGGAACAGTGCGTTTTAGGGTGTCGATGGCAAACCGGCAGGCGTCGAACGCGGCAGGCCGGTGCGCCGAACTAACCGCTATGAACACGCTGGTCTCTCCGATTTCGAGCCGCCCCAGACGATGCGCGATGGCAACCTGGTGGATAGCGAATTTCTCGTGGATTTGCTGGGCGATTTCGCGGATTTTGGCCAGCGCCATGGATTCATAAGCTTCGTAGTCGAGATAGAGCGTGCGCCGGCCGTGGGAATGATTGCGAACGCAGCCATCGAACGTGACGACGGCGCCGTCTTCGGCCGCGCGGACATGCCCGATCAGGGCTGCTTGATCGATAGGGTCGCGCACCAGTGCAAGAAGGTCAGGTTGTGAGGATTTGGTCATGGACAACCGCATTAGCCGCCACTTACTGGCGGGAGAAAAGCCACTTCATCACCGGAATGGAGCGGCGTGCTCCACGCGGCGAATTCCTGATTGCGCGAAGCGACTAGCGAAGCGCGGAAGCGTGCAAGTTCGGGGTGACTCGCGCCGTAGTGCGAGAAAAGCGCTTCGATAGGCGCGCCGTCTGGGAGTTCTACGGAGTCTTCCGCCTGGCCGACAATCTCTTTGAGGCGGCCGAAGAAAAGCACCTTTACACGCGCGGTCTGGGAAGAGAGGCTCACAAGAGAATTGTAACCTGCGGAAGAGTGCCGAGCCATAGCCTGCGCGGTTAGCGCCAACAGGCGTGCAGACTAATCCAGTTTCGACATGTTTGAACAGGAAAACCGCTTTGAACTTTTCTATCGCTTGACCACGGGCCGAGGCTTGCGTAGCGTTCTGGCATAGCCTGTTTTTGTGTTTTATTTGAAGAGGATCGAACAGAATCGCAATGAAGATTCTTGTGACGGGATCGAGTGGCCTGGTTGGGAGTGCGCTGGTGCTCGCGTTGGTAAAGGCTGGGCACACAGTCTGCCGGCTGGTGCGGCCAGGAAGTATCACGAAAGATTCAGCGAATGACGGTTTTCAAGTGGCATGGAATCCCGCGATAGGAGAGCTCGGTGGCGCGGCGGTTGGCGCGGACGCCGTAGTCAACCTTGCCGGAGCATCGATTGCCGATGGCCGCTGGAGCGTCGCGCGCAAGGCGGAGCTGCATGCAAGCCGCATCGATACGACGCGCGCGCTGGTCGCCGCCCTTGCCAAAATGAATGCGCGGCCCAGAGTGCTCGTTTCTGCGTCGGCGACAGGCGTATACGGCAATCGCGGCGACGAACTACTCACGGAAGAAAGTCAGCCCGGTAATGATTTTCTGTCGAACCTGGCGAAGGACTGGGAAGCTGAAGCGCTGAAGGCTGAAGCGATTGGGATTCGCGTGGTGCTCGCGCGACTCGGAATTGTTCTTGCGCGGCATGGCGGAGCACTCCCGCCAATGATGCTTCCCTTCCGGTTCTTCGCCGGCGGGAAAATTGGTTCGGGCCAACAGTGGATGTCGTGGATCGCGCTGGACGATGTAGTCGACATTCTGCGTCTTGCAGTAGAGCGCGGAGAAGTGAGAGGACCGATCAACGTGATCTCTCCGCAACCAGTGCAAAATGCCGACTTCACGAAGGCTCTTGCGAGCGCCATGCGCCGGCCAGCGCTCTTCCCTGCCCCGGCTTTCGCGCTGCGCCTCGCACTTGGTGAAATGGCCGACGCGCTGCTTCTATCCAGCCAGCGCGTCCTGCCGAAAAAACTGGAAAGCCTCGGTTATCGCTTCCTCCACTCCGATTTGAAGAGTGCCTTAGGCGCGATTCTCGGCGGCTCGTAAACTCCGCTGCGCAGCCTATTTAATTACGTTAAGCGTCACATCAACCTTTATCACGTGTCCGGTGACGGGGTCCGTCGCAACTGTCGATTGAATGCTCTGACCGTCACGTAGGAGCATCCCTCCCTGACTGCGGAATTGCTGGATGGTCGGTTGGCTGCTGGAGATTTCGTTACCTCCCACGGAAACTGGCTTCGCGTTTGCACCGGGCAAGTATGCCGAAGACTTCTCCATGTTTAACTTCAAGAGAAAGCGGCCGTCGTCGGTCTTGTCTGCCCGACCGTCGAGATTGGTGCCCACATCCTGATATTGGATTTGCTTGACGCCCGTATTGCTCGACGTCTCTATGGGAACGCGCAAACCCATACGCACAGCGGCCGTTGATCCGCGGTCGTCAGCGTTTATGAGAAGAGTGTAGGGCAAGCTGCTGATCTTTTTATCGCCGTCGAATTCAGTAAAGGTGACTTGAACACGCAAAGGGGTTATCGTCTTCGCGGTTTCGGCAGGCTTGGCATCACCCGTGGATTTTTCCTTGTCCTGCCCCCAGAAACAGGGGACAGCGAGCACCAGAACCGCAATCGAAACTGCCAGAACAGGTTTCTTCATGAGACGCTCCTTTTCCAAATTCTGCGACCGCTTAACGACGTGTTTTCTCATTCGGTGATGCTGATTCCGCACTTACGTCCTCGAGCGGTTTCATTTCGATAGGGGAAACTTCAAGCGGTAAAACTTGCAGGTCTCGCAGGGGTTGCTCGGGATTCGTCGTGAGCAAAACACCTGTTTTCACAGCGCCTTCCCGCAAGCCCGCGAGCAGGGCGTCGATGGCCTGCTTCTGTCCTGCGGGAATTAGCACGGCAGCATGTTCGGCTTTGACAGATGGTTCAGTTTTGGTGGGACGGAACGACCTGCGTTTCGTAGGTAGGGTGGTCATTCCGAATGGCGAAACAACTGTGGGAGCCGGTCGAATCTCAGCCGACGGCATATTATGGGTGGAAGTATTCACGGACGGATTTGTTGGGACCGTATCCAGCACGAAGCCGCGCACGAAAACGATCGCCGCAACGACCACCGCAGCAGTGGCGATCGCTGCCCTTGCCGGCATCCATGAACGACTGGGAACGCTTCGGTCGTTCAATTCAGCGCGTACTCGCGGAAGAAGTGACGCAGGCACCTCGCTGTTAGCTTCAGCGCGCAAGCCGGTGTCGATGGCGGTGACGAGTTGCAGCTCCTCGGTGAAGGCGGCCCTGCAGGATGCGCAAGCATCCAAGTGCGAACGCAATTCGCTCGAAGGCTCCGCCGCGGCTACGACCGCGTCGGTCAGCTCTGCTAGATAGTTTTCGCAAGATTTCATCTTCGATGGCATCGCAATTTCTCCGCTAACTGCTTTCTGGCAAAAAACAATCTCGACTTCACCGTTCCCATCGGCAAGCCAAGCATTTCCGCGACCTCTTCCAGTGAGTGACCTTGCATCGCCGCGAGCAGAAGGACGAGCCGATGTTTATCCGGAAGCTCGTCCATGGCGCGGTCCAGATGCTTCTGAAATTCGCTGGTAGCAGCCAAGTCTTCCGTCGAAGGCCGTGGCGCCGATTGTGACCAAAGCGTTTCGCGCACTTCGCGACGCTTGGAAGAGCGGGCGCGATCGATCGCAAGCCGAAACGCAATACGCACCAGCCAGGCTCGAAAGCGCGTGCGATCACGCAATCGCTCGAATCGCCGGTACGCTCGCATCAACGCTTCCTGCGCAACGTCTTCCGCATCCGCGCTGTTGCGCAGCACGCCGCGAGCGACGCGATACGCTAACGGCCCGCATTCCGCGAGCCGTTCCTCAAATTCGCGACGGAGAGCAGCCGCAGCCCCTTCCTGCGCGAACTCCTTCTCGGCGGTACGGCCTGGCTGGATCAGAACCAGCTCCTGCATTGGGTTTCTTATGCGAGCCGAAAGCCCTCGCCCTCCCCGTACACCTGCCAGACGCCACGGCTGGTCATTTGGTTCATGGAAGTTTATTTAGCCCATGTATTCAACCAGTCGGTTGAATACACGGGTTTCTGAAAAATGGCACAAGTCGCACCCAACCCATGAGATGACTCCCGTTTTGGAACAGTGGCTCAGACCTCCAGTTCCATTTCGGAATGTGGGGAGCCACCCCGCGGACTGCGAGGTCTTCTAAGTACCCAAAACAAGAATCAGGACAGTCTCCTCTCTAGAAAATAAGCTATTTTTTATCAGTATGTTAGAGACACCATCCGCGATCGTGTCCTGTCTCGGAGCGCTGAAACTGGTCCGCTGCTTTCGCTGGCCCTTCGCCTGCCCGCCGTGAATACCAGCTTTACGACGCGCATGCGTCCGGGCTCATAACTCGTCCTTCAGTGAGCAAACAACCGTTCGTGGGGCAGTTTCCGATTCCGGGGCTTACCGCTATTTCGGCCTGACTTCTGACCAAGGCCTCCTGGCAAGATCGAGCCAGTCGAAGAACAACTAGGAACCTGCTTGCTCCGAAATCGATTCGTTTGTCACCATTGTCGCGCTGCTGTATCCTGCCTCTAGTGTCCTGCATTTTGAGGCTGCCAATGACTCAATCCCTCACACCCCTCGACTCGCTGCTCTTCACCATCGTACTCGGCACACTCGCTATCGGCCTCCCTATTCTCGTGGTGTTATCCATCCGCTTTCTATGGGATCGCAACCTGAACCTGGGCCGCTCGAAAGAGCTCGAAAAGCTCATCTGGCAGTTGCACCGCATCGCCAGCGCCATGGAGCATCAAATGAACTTGGCATTTCCCGCGGTTCAGCCGGGCACGGAAGAACCTCGTGATCTCGCCTATCTACAGCAGCTTGCTGCCCAACCAACTGCTTCTACCCCTAGCCCTGTGACTCCCAGTGCAGCGGCCGGGGCTCCGGCGCCCGCCACAGATCAGCCTGCCGTGCACCAACCTGTGACTCCGCCGCCAGTCGTCCAGCAGGCACCTCTTCCTGCGCTTGAACGCCGAGAGCCTTCTGCCGAGGCCCCACGCGCCGGGGTCAACTCCATGTTCGGCATGTAAGTTTAGTTTTTCCTCGTCGTTAAAGTATTTAGTAAGGTGCCCTGCTACAGGCCACCTAGATTGCTCCTCTTCCGAGCCAGTCCTGATTGGTTTATCGATGGGAAGTAAGACACGGCATTTCAAGAATTTCGCTATCCCTTTAAGGTATATTAGCGTCGACAGACTAGGGCCGACGGGCGTATTTTCTCCCGGTATCTGGCTTGAAATGTTTGGGCTGTAAATGCTCATTAGTTTAGGTGTGTGCAGCGGCCGCATAGGGAGGGTGTGAGCAGATTTCGATCACACGCCCCGAATTAGGACGATTCCGGCGAGCTGGTGGCAATTGGGACGGCACCAAATCGAGCTGTTCCGAAGCATGGTAGAAATTGGCCAAAATGCTTTCGGATTTAACCAGAATGATGCCTTTTTGGTCCTTGTATGCAAGCTTGAAGGTCGGGGCCAAGACGCAATAGATTTCGACGGGCTCGCGATGGAAGGTGAATGAGCTTGGAGAAGTTAGGAAAATACCTGATTCAGAGAGAGCTTGGGCGCGGAGCTGGAGGTGTCGTTTACCGGGCTCGCGATCCAATCATCAATCGTCTCGTCGCATTGAAGACGATCACTACGGGTCTGGCCGAATATCCCGATTTGCTCCAACGCTTTTATCAAGAGGCTCAATCTGCTGGTGGCTTGCAGCATCCCAACATCGTCACGATTTACGATTTGGGCGATGCAGACGGCATTCCCTATATCGCGATGGAACTTCTGGAGGGGGAGAGTCTAGATCAGCTGATCAGCCGCCGCGCGGCCCTGCCTGTTCCATTGAAACTGACTTACGTTTTGCAGGCGTGCCGCGCGCTGGACTATGCCCACAAGCGCGGAATTATCCATCGCGATATCAAGCCCGATAACGTGATGCTCACCAGAGATGGCACGGTGAAGGTTGTGGACTTCGGCATTGCCCGTGTTCTTGAAACTTCAAAAACGCAGACCGGTATGTTGCTGGGCACCTTCGCCTACATGTCTCCTGAGCAATATCACGGCGAGCATGCAGATGCGCGCTCCGATATCTGGTCGTTCGGAGTTCTTTTGTATGAGTTGCTGGCGTACCAGAGACCATTCCGAGGATCGACTCCAGCGAGCCTTATGCACAGTATTTGCCAGCAGGAACCGACCCCTTTGCTTGAGGTGGCCCCCGAATGTCCTGCGGCTCTCGAAAAAGTAGTCCAAAAAGTCTTACGGAAATCGCCTGACGAACGATATCAGTCGATGGAAGAAGTTCTCCTGGACCTGGATCCAATCTGCAAAAGCTTGCAGGCGGAGTCCGTTGCCGCGTTGGTCGTCCAAGCGCGCAATTTGTCAGAACAGGGTGACTATTCCCAGTCTCGTGACTTGCTCCGCCAAGCACTTCAAATCGATTCAACGAATTCACAAGCCAGGAATCTTCTTGAAAAGGCGAACACCGAACTTCGAAGGATTCTAATTCGGCCGAAGTTGCAGCAACAGATTGAAAAGGGTCGGGAGTTACTGGCCGAAGGGAAAACGCAAGAAGCAAGGGTGGAGGCAGAGGTCGTCTTGCAGTTGGACCCCACCTTTGAACCCGGCCAAGAGCTGCTGAAGCGCGTCCAGCAAGAAATGGACCGCGCTCGCCAAATCGCCGAATGGATTGACGCTGCCGAGCAACGCTTGGCGCAAGGCCTCCTGGAAGAAGCCGAGGAGCTACTTGCTAAAGTCCTGGAAGGGGAATCCACCAATCAGCAGGCAAAAGCGCTTCAGCTACAGGTGACTAGCGAAAAGGCGGAGCGCCAGAGGCGCGCGCAATTCTTCGAGAAAATGCAGCAGGCGCGCGGCTTGTGGACGCAACAGAATTACGCGGAATGCATCCAGCTTCTGGTCGAATTGCGGAAGGAATTTCCCGATGATGATGAGATTCCCCGGCTCCTGGAGACCGCCCAGGAAGATCAGGCAAACCAGAGACGATCACAGGGTCTGGCTGATGCCCGCAGCATGCTGGCAAATCGCCGCTACGACGAGTGCACGGCGCTTCTTGCTGAACTTCGAAAGCAATTCCCTGGCGACGATGAAATCCTCAAGCTGCAGAAGACGGTGTTTGAGGATCAAAGAAAACAACGAAGAGCGCAATCTGTTGCGGAAGTTCGAAGCCTTCTAGCGGCGAGACGCTACGACGATTGCACGTCGCTGCTGAATTCCATCCTCAAGGAGTTCCCAGGCGACGACGAAGTCCTGCAACTTCAAAGAAATGTCCTCGAGGATCAGAGAAAAGAACGAAGATCGCAGTCTATTGCGGAAGTTCGAAGCCTCTTTGCCGCGAGGCGGCACGACGCCTGCACCACATTGCTGAACTCCATCCTCAAGGAGTTTCCGGGCGACGACGAAACGCTGCAGCTTCAAAAGAATGTACTCGACGATCAGCGAAAACAACGGATGTTGGATTCCCTGAGCGAGGCGCGAAACATCCTGGCAGCAAAGCGCTACGACGATTGCATCTCCCGGCTGACATCTCTACAGAAAGAATTTCCAGAGGAAGCCGATGTCTCGAGATTACTGGAAACCGCCAAGGCGGAGAAAGCTGAACAGCAGCGACAGCAAAGCGTCGCGAAAGCCAGAAAATTACTGGCTGGGCGAAGGTACGATGAGTGCAACACGTTGCTTTTGGAATTGCAGACGCAGTTTCCCAAGGACGACGAAATCCCGAAGCTCCTTGATGTGGTTCGAAAGGACCAATCCGAGCAGCGCAAGCTGCAAGGTCTGACCGAAGCGCGTAGTCTGTTGCACTCGCGGAATTATGAGGGATGCCTCGCACTGCTCGGAAAGCTGCAGGGCGAACATCCCAATGACAACGACGTCGCCAAGCTCCTTGAGACGGCGCTCGGGGAGCAAGCCGAACAGCGCAAACTGAAAAGTTTGTCAGAAGCCCGAAGTTTGTTGACCTCTCGTAATTACGAAGAGTGCTTAGCGTTGCTCGCCAAGCTGCAGAGTCAATATCCAAAAGACAATGACATCCTAAAACTGATCGAAATAGCGCGTGAAGATCGTGCCGAGCAACAGAAGCAGCGCCAGCTTGCAGACGCCAGGAATCATCTGGCTGCGCGACGATTTGCGGACGCCATGGGGGTGCTTGATGGACTTCGCGAGGCTCACCCAAAGGATTCAGCGGTCATCAAGCTGCGAACTTTAGCCCTCCAGGAAAAGGAAAAACAGGACAGCCTCGAACGTCTGCAGGGCGAATTGAAAGCCATAAAAAATTTGGTCAGCGAAAAGAAATATAATGAGGTTCTTGCACAATCAGAAAGAATCCAGAAGGAATTTCCCGGTAATACGGATTTGAGCCGACTCATCGAGTTTTCGAAGGCCCAACAGGCGGAGATCGAGCGGGAAACTCAACAAAAGGCAATTTTTCAAGAGGTGAAAAAGCTCTTTGATTCGTCCCATTTTGAGGAGGCATACCAGGCTGCCTTGGCCGGTCTCAAGACATTTCCTGACAACAAGGAACTGCAGCTTTTGCGCGAGCAGGCCGATAACCAACAGCGAAAGCTGGAAACCCGGCAACACATCGAGCAGAGAATTCGGGAAATCAAGGTCAAGATCAACCGGGGAAAGATTAGCGATGCGATAGATCTGGCCAAGCAGACGCTCATGACTCTGGGGCCAGACACCGATGTAAATCAATTGCTAAATTCTGCCCGGGTTGAGTTCGAGGCTCGTGAGAGAAAGAAAGACCAGGAAGAAAAGCTGGAAGCAGTTCGTGCTCTGATCAGTGCAGGGAAACTGGTCGAGGCGACAAAAACTTTAGATCTAGCCGTTGAGGCGAAGATTCTTGAGGTCTTCGATCCTCGCGTCCAGCGTGTCTGTGAAGAGTTGGACGCAGCCAAATCCGCTGCAACGGCAGCCGCAGCAACCGTGATATCCGCGCCACCCGTGAGTCGGTCCAAGGAGTATGCTTGGCTGCAAGGGCCGCCGGAGCCGGAAGTCGCCACGCCAGAAGAAACGCGCCCTCCAACGGAAGTACCAGGGGCAAAGGCGTCTGCCGGCCAGACAGTTTTATTGCCTACGCAGCCGGTAGTTCCACCGGCAGTTCCACCGCATCTACCTCCACCACCTGCGGAGAGCGTTCCCCGAGTCTCGGCCCCTCCTCAGCGTCCAGAAAAACCCGTTACGAAACCCACTCGAGAACCGATGGTTGAGCGGGCAGCTCCAATTGCGCCTTCTCCAACTCCCACTCCAACAGTCGCTTTGCCCCCTCCTTCCCAACCGCGGAGGGAGATCAAGCAGTCGGTTCCTCAAGTTTCAATCCCTGAGGCGATCCCTGTTGCAGGGGTGGCTCCTCCTTCGAATAGGAGGAAGACCGCACGAATTGGTGCTTTGGTTTTGTGCGCGGTGGGACTGATTTGGGGACTAATACGGATAGCTACGTTGCTTGGCACGCATGAGACCGCGCCCACGCCGACCGTTGCGAAACCGACCGCGAAGCCGGAGCCAAATCCGCTTGAAGTTCAGCAGCGCGACGCTTTAAAGGCCGCGGATAAGCTGGTTGCTTCGAATGATCTCGAAGGCGCGCTGAAAATCCTTTCACCGGCAGCAGATTTGAATGGTCCATTCACTGCCGAGATCAAGAAAAAGCAAGCTAGCATCGAAGAGTCGATGCAAAATCAAAACCTACGTGACCTCCGACGCAGGGAAGAGCTTCTATGGCAGCAGGCAAACGACGATGTCACAAGCGGACGCTTTGCAGACGCGCAGAAAAAGCTGCATCAGATCCTTGCGCTAGGCGACGGAGGATTGCGCAAGAACGATGCGCAGCAAACCCTTGCGCACACCATCCCGGATCGCCAGGCAGAGGAAAAACTATTTTCGCAGGCGCGCCAGGCCGCTCAAAAGAGCGATATAAACAGTCTCCAGAGCGCCTCTGATATTCTTAGCCGCCTCGCTTCACGGGAGGGTCCGCGGAAGCCCGAAGCAGAGAAAATGCTACAGGACGTCCGAGCGAAACTATCCAGCAGTTACGTCAGCAGTGCTCGTCAGGATTTGCAGCGCGGAGATTTCCATGCAGCCCGGCAGAAGGCTGGTCAGATCCAGCAGAGTGGCAGCGATGCTGGAGCGCTTTCCACGGAGATCGATCAAGCCGAACAGAGCCGCCTTACCCAATTGGAGAGCCAGTTCAATCAGCTTAAGCAGAGCGACGACGATGCCGCCGCCCAGCAACTCAGCAACCTGCAACGAGGGTTCCAGGCGCTGGCCGATAGTGCTGGGCCCCGATCGGAAGAGGCCAAAGGCTATGTTAATAATCTGCCAGAGGCGATACGCGAAGTGCATGAACGCGCAGCGAGCAAACGCGCCGAAACTGCCTATGGGCAAATTGTCGCCAGATATCAGCAAGCCTCGAACACGAACGATAAGACTGGACTGGAGGCGGCTCGTACTGGCTTCCAGGCCATCGCAAAAGCTGGCGGCCCGCACGCAAGCGAAGCCCAGCGGTTTGTGGACGAAATTGGCACAAAGCTTGCGGCCCTGAACCAGCCTCCTCCAGTGGTAACGCCTGTCCCGCCTCCACCAGTTTCCGCGCCTGTTGACAATGATGCGGTGCTCGCCCTGGTTACGCGATACTCACAGGCTTTTGAGCAAAGGAATCCGGATGCCCTGCGGCAGATTTGGCCGACTATGGGGACGCTGTACACTCGTTACAAAAACTCGTTTGAGAAGGCCAGTTCCATTCGCATGCAGGTCCAAACGGAGACCGTGAAAATCGGCGCTGACGGCAACACCGCTACTGTGACGGCCCAAGTCACTCAGGAATACACTCCCCAAGGCGAGAAGCCAAAAAGCGTCAAGGGCCGCACCATCTTTCAATTCGCAAAGTCGAATGGCTCCTGGGTCATCACGAACGTCCAGTAAGCCGGAACGTCCAAACCTGCCTTCTTAACAGCTGCCTTCTTAACTGCCTTCTTAACAGCTTGACCAAAATACACCGCGTGGATAAACTCGGCCCAACTCGCGATGGGGTGATATGAATCGGCTAAACCAATCACTATCTTCTGGCCAGTTAGTCTAACCCGACCTGACAGGACCATTTTTGAATCGCGAGATCTCGGTGGGACCTCCTCTGGTGGCAAGTTTTTTGTGTCGGGAGCAGAGGAAGCGTTCGTTGCACAACCCAGCGAGGAAATACTGCTCGACGCAGGTGGACTTGGTTTGGAATTTCACGGGCCCTATTCCACGAGGGGGAAATGTCAAATGAAGAGCTGGATGATAGTCAGTCTTGCGGCCCTATCTTTTCTCGTCGCCGGGAGCGCTTCGGCCCAGACGTGCCCGTTGAACGGCACGTTGAGTACCAAGCTGGTCTGCCAAATTCCACAGGTGTATGGCCCGTTTGGATTTGGCACAACGACCGACCCGACGCAGTCCGTGTTGTTC
>Ga0209448_10000173_pt1 | contig 23311 bp, 20 predicted proteins | sample BogFormECP14_OM2_FD_188245 | JGI IMG/M metagenome (GOLD analysis project Ga0209448, IMG submission 188245) | Bog forest soil microbial communities from Calvert Island, British Columbia, Canada - ECP14_OM2 (SPAdes) (version 2) | ecosystem: Environmental > Aquatic > Freshwater > Wetlands > Bog ... | reverse complement strand
GACGAGGTTGTAGTCGGACTGCCAGGTCATACCGCCGGAGACATAGGAAATTTCCGCTTCGGAGCGGCCGGCCTGGGTGGTCGCGAGTTGCCAGGTCAGCGTCGGCTTCAGAATGGAATCGTCGCTGAGGGCGGGAAATAGCGGCTGTCCCGGCAACCCGAATTGCAGAACACCATTGACCTGGACGATGGGCTGTGGCGCCACTCCCTGGGGGTAGCCGTTGATGTAGGCGACGCCGGACGCGTAGCCACTGCGAATGATCTTGCCGGGGAAAGTCTCAAATTTCTCGCCGCGCTGAACTTGAAAATCGATGGTTTTGCCCTCATAAAACGAGAGCAACAATTCCTGGGAGATGGGGTCGGCGCGATAACTCTGCTCGAGGATCTGCAGCGGGCGTCCCGTGAGGTCGCGCAGAATGACGGAATCGGGTTCAAGGTGGGAAGTGACGCCTGCAAACTCGACGTGATTTGCGCCTGGTTTCAAGTCCAGGGTTAAATGGTCGCGGGCAACGAAGAAATTCTGATTGTAAATGGTGAGCGAGGGCCCAGCGCTGCCGTTGTTCTGCGCGGCAGCAAAAAGTGTAAGGCTGAGAAGCGTAAGACTGGTAAGCGCGGTGAGAAATTTATGCATGTCCCCTCTTCCTCTGGTTGTGGTTGCGATGGCCGGGGGAAGCCGCCGCTTCTTTTTCGTAGAGACGCGGTTTGCCGCGTCTTGTACAGAGAACGGGGATGGGGAGCAAACTTGCGTTGACAAATGAAAACGGAAAGAATGCGTGGGGCACGTAAGTAATGAGAAGTAACAAACGGAGCTGCTCGGCTTGGACGGGCGGGGCGCCCGTCACCGCACATTCACAAGCAAAATCAACGGCGGCGGGCGAGGGCGCCCGCCCTACACGTGCTAGATGTCCAGGTTCTTCACGTCCAGCGCATTGTCTTCGATGAATTTTCTGCGGGCTTCTACGTCTTCTCCCATCAGGGTGGTAAAGATGGTTTCGCACTCGGCTATGTCTTCGAGGCGGACTTGCAGGAGGGTGCGGCGCTCAGGATCCATGGTGGTTTCCCAGAGCTGCTCGGCGGTCATTTCTCCGAGGCCCTTATAGCGCTGGACGGTGTACTCCTTGCGGCCTTCGTTCAGGACGTAATCGAAAAGTTCGCGGGCGGTGTTTTTCTCGACGATCTCGGGCTCTTTCGCTCTTCCTTTGAGCGCCGTCGGCTTGGCGGATTTCTTCTGGGCCTTTTCGGACTCTTCATTTTCGGAGGCGCTCAGATTTTCGTCGTCGCTATTGTTATCGCCAGCGCCTTCGTCTTCGTTCTTATCCGCGGCGCTGGCCGCCGTCTTTGCGGGTTTCGGCACGCTCTCGATCATGAAAGGCGGATCGAGATACTGCTCGATCTGCTTGAACTTGGCGATAAGCTGTCGGCATTCCGGAGTGGAGGCGAGTTCCCAATTGATGATGTGCTCTGCGCCCTGCGCGTTCACAAACACCAGTGCCCAGAGATTGTGCTCTTCGTCGAAGCGGGTTTCCACGCTCTTCAGCTTCAAATCTTTTTGCAGGCGCTTCAGTTCTTTTTCGAGCTTCTCAATTTTCTTGGGCGGCGTGTTCTTGTCGCCTTCGAAGTCGGCGCGCTTGGCCAGGTCTAGCTTCGGCAGCAGCGTAGTGATCTTTTCTTCGCGGATACGCTTGTTCAGCTTGTCGAGGAATCCCAGATACTCGTTGAGCACGGTGACGAACTTGGTCAGGGCTGCGCCCTCGAGTTTGGCGGCGCCTTCTCCGTAGCGGATGATGAGGCCTTCGGAGGCCCGCTTCACCATGACTTTGACGAATTCGTGTTCGTTTTTTATGTACTGGTGCGACTTGCCCTTCTTGATGCCGAAGAGCGGCGGCTGCGCTATGTAGACGTTGCTGCGCTTGATCAGTTCCTGCATGTGGCGGAAAAAGAACGTGAGCAACAACGTGCGGATGTGCGAGCCGTCTACGTCGGCGTCGGTCATCAGAATGATTTTACCGTAACGGACTTTCGTGGGATCGAAATCTTCTTTCGAGATGCCGGTGCCTAAGGCGGTGATCATGGCCCGAATTTCTTCGTGGGCCAGCATCTTGTCATAGCGCGCTTTTTCCACGTTCAGAATCTTTCCCTTGAGTGGGAGGATGGCCTGAAAGCGGCGATCACGGCCTTGTTTGGCCGTGCCGCCGGCGGATTCGCCTTCTACCAGAAAAAGCTCACAGCGGTTGGGATCGCGCTCGGAGCAGTCGGCTAGTTTGCCGGGGAGTCCTCCGCCATCGAGCGCGCCTTTGCGGCGGGTCAGGTCGCGGGCTTTGCGGGCGGCTTCCCGGGCGCGGGCGGCGTCGATCGCCTTGTTGATGATCTTGCGGGCTACGGCGGTGTTCTGCTCGAAGAACGCGCCCAGCTTTTCATTGACTACGGCTTGCACTATGCCGGCTATATCGGAATTCAGCTTGCCCTTGGTCTGGCCTTCGAACTGGGGCTGCGGCAGCTTCACGCTAATCACGGCTACCAGGCCTTCGCGAACGTCGTCTCCGGTTAGATTTTCTTTTACGTCTTTGAACAGGCCCATCTGCTGTCCGGCGTAGTTGATGGTGCGGGTCAGCGAGGTGCGGAAGCCGGAGAGATGCGAGCCTCCGTCGACGGTGTTGATGTTGTTGGCAAAACTGAAAACGGATTCCGAGTAGGCGTCGTTGTACTGCAGGCCGATTTCGATGTGCACGTCATCTTTGTCGGCTTCCATGTAGATGGGCTTGTCGTGGAGTGTTTGCTTGCCGCGGTTCAGGTGCTTGATGAATTCGGCGATGCCGCCGTTGTACTTGAATTCGGCGCGCTTGGCTTCATTGGTCTTCGAGTCGGTCTGGCGCTCGTCGGTGAGCGTGATGATCAATCCTTTATTTAGGAATGCCAGTTCGCGCAGACGCTGTGAGAGCGTGTCGAAATTGTATTCGAGGGTGGTGGTGAAAATTGTTTTGTCGGGAACGAAGTGAACCTTGGTGCCGGTCTTTATTTTGGCGGCGCCGGTCTTCCTCAGCTTGCTGGTGGGCTCGCCTTTGGAGTAAGTCTGCTCCCAGGTGAAACCATCGCGCCAGATTTCGAGATCCAGCTCTTCGCTTAGCGCGTTTACGCAGCTTACGCCTACTCCGTGCAATCCTCCGGAAACTTTGTAGGAGTTGCTATCGAACTTGCCGCCGGCGTGCAGCGTGGTCATGACGACTTGCGCGGCGGGAATTTTTTCTCCGTCGATATCCATGTTATCGACGGGAATGCCGCGTCCGTTGTCGACTACGGTGATGGAGTTGTCGAGGTGAATGGTGACATCGATCTTGTCGGCGTGGCCGGCGAGTGCTTCGTCGACCGAGTTATCGACGACTTCGTAGACCAGGTGATGCAGACCGAGTTCGCCGGTCGAGCCGATGTACATGGCGGGACGCTTGCGCACGGCTTCCATGCCGCCGAGTACTTTGATCGAGTCGGCGGTGTAGTCTCCGTTGGTCGACTTGCCGTTCTTGTTCTTCCCGTCGTTGTTCTTTGCCTCAACGCTCTTCGCGTCGGCGCTCTTGCCATCAACGAGTTCGGCTTGCAATTCTTTCGTGGCCATTCTGCTCCGTGGAGGATTGCCGGATTCGCGCTTGGCTGGATGGGCGCTTCCGGGACGGCTCGGGGTGTGCTCAACCTATTGAATTTTCTGCTATTTAGCTATCACCAGAGCTGCCGTTATTTTAACATAAGAAACGCTTATTTTGAGGCTGGAATCGAGACCATAAACTGCGCTTTTTGTTGCTCTTAGGGACGTAGTTTGGGCTTTAGTGTGGAAGCGGGGCAGAGCCCCGTCCGCATATGTTTATTTTAGCGGGCGGACGGTTTTGCGACGGCGAAATGGAGGCCATCCATCAGGTCGTCGAGTTCTTCTTCGCCGCCAGCGATGAAGGTAAACGAGACTATCTGACCTTTCTCATACAGGACGAGGGTGCACTGACGCATGGTAAGTTTCGCGTTGGTTGCCTTCGCTTCGAGCGATTTGATGAAATCAGCCCGCAGCAGTCGGCGCGATTCAACCTCCAGCGCATACGGTTCGCCGTCGGCCTTGAAGCCTTTGGCGGTTGCGAGTTCGGTGAGCGGTCCAAGGTAGTCTTCGGCTCGCTTCAGGCCGGGATAGGATGCCGCGCTCTCCGAGGCAATCACGACCGCGGAGTTGATAGTGTCTCCCGTGGCCTCGGGAGGACGCTCGAAGACTGCGAGCAGGACTTCTCCTTTGCCGGCGCCAGCATCATTTCCCTGCTGCATTTCTTTGGTGCGGTCCACCCAGCCGTAGGGAATCTCATAACGGAATCCGAAGGCGGTGTTGCGGTAAAGCTGTGCGTCCTGGTTGCGCGTGGTGGCGGGCTTGCCGACGGGCGCAGTCTTGTTTTGTGCCTGGACCTTGAGGGTCAAGCCCAAGGAAACGAGCACAATCATAGCTATCGCGAGTCCAGAGTTGCTTTGGCCACGGGCAGGTGCCGAGCTTTGCTCGGCCCGGACGGGGGAGGGCGCCCGTCCCCACACGAGCCATGAGTGGCAATGCATACATACCCATGCTACCAGCGTCAGACATCTACTCGACGAACATGCAATCTCCATAAGAGTAGAAGCGGTATCCGGCGTCGACCGCGTGGCGGTACGCGTTCATCACTAGTTCTTTTCCGCCCAGCGCGCACACCAGCATCAGCAGGGTTGACTGGGGCAGATGAAAGTTGGTCAGCAGCGCGTCTACGATGCGAAAGCGATGGCCGGGATAGATAAACACGTCCGCCTCGCCTCGACCGGCCTCTACGCGATTTTCGCCGACGCGTTGCGCGGCGAGCTTTGCTGCGTACTCCAATGTGCGAACTGTGGTTGTGCCCACGGCCACCACGCGCCGCCCCTCGGCTTTCGCCTGGTTGATCATCCTCGCTGCCTCGGCTGGAATTTCGTACCTCTCCCGATGCAGCTTGTGGTCTTCCACTTTTTCTACTCTTACGGGCTGAAAGGTGCCGAGGCCGACGTGCAGCGTAATCTCGGCAATTTCGATTCCGCGTGCGCGAATTTGCTGGAGGATCTGAGGCGTGAAGTGCAGACCCGCCGTCGGCGCTGCTACCGATCCCCGTGCTTGCGCATAGACGGTCTGGTAACGATCTTTATCCCTATCCCCGTCTGCGGTGCGGTCGCTGCGGTGAATGTAGGGCGGAAGCGGCACGTGGCCGATGCGCTCGACGCGAGCAAAAAAATCGGTGACCGGAGCGAACCGGATGCGGCGCTCTCCGAAACTGCCGCGTTCGGTAACCTCCGCTTCCAGCAGAACACCCTCGGGTGCATCGCTGGGTGAGCGGCCAAAATAGAGTTTTTCGCCGATTCCGATCTTGCGCCCGGGCCGCACCAGGCACTGCCACTCATTCGGATCTTCGACCACCTGGAGGGTCAGCAGAACTTCCACCGTTCCGCGGAGAAACTCTTGTGCTGCCGGATTGTGCGGGCTCAGAGGCTGGGCCCGCTGTCCGCTCCGGTGACCGAAAAGGCGGGCCGGAAACACTCGCGTGTTGTTCAGGACCAATAGGTCGTCGGGACGCAGCAGCTCGGGGAAGTCACGAAAGCTGCGGTCTTCCCAACTTTGACCCTGCCGATTCAGTTGCAGCAGGCGCGAGGCGGCGCGGTCCGCCATCGGCTCCTGCGCTATGCGTTCGGGCGGCAGATCATAGTGGAAGTCCGAGACCAGCATCGAGGAGATTATAGAGTTCGAGTCTGTGGTGGAGCGACGGGTGTCTCGCCCGTCCTATCGCCACCGCGGCCGAGCGAGGACGCGCCCGGCTCTCCACCGGATTTTTACATATTTTGACCTTCTATGGTTGTAAGGTTTCTGGGGCGTGCTGTAACATGGCCGCGCAGGGTTTCAATGGCTAGAGACCGTCAATATCGTCAAGCGATCGTGCAATTCGGCCGCATGCTGCACGAAAACGGCTTTGTTGCAGCCACTGACGGGAATCTGTCCGTCCGTCTCGACGATGAACACGTGCTGGTGACCCCCACCTGTATCAGCAAGGGCAGGATGCGTGCTTCCGACATGGTGATTGTGGACATGGACGGAAAACGCCTCTCCGGCAAGCGCAGGGTTTCAACTGAGATCGCCATGCACCTGCTGATCTATCGCCTGCGCCCGGACGTGCATGGCATTGTCCATGCCCACCCGCCGACCGCCACCGGGTTTGCTGCTTCCGGTCTTGATCTGAACCGGCCGCTGGTGTGCGAGGTCGTCGTCGGTCTGGGATCAATCCCGCTGGCCCGCTACGGCACCCCGGGCACTCCCGAACTGACCGATGCTCTCGAACCCCTGATTCCGCACCATGACGCCATCCTGATGGCGAATCACGGGGTCGTCACCTTTGGATCCTCGCTCGAAAGTGCCTACATGAAAATGGAAACCGTGGAGCACTTCGCGAAAATCGCGCTGGTCACGCATCTGCTCGGCAACGAGCAACCGCTCGGCGAAAAAGAAGTGGAGAAACTCCACCGGGTACGCCACCTCTACAACGGCGGCGGAACTCCTGCTGCGCCGCGCAAGCCGGTTGCGGCGGACAATCTTAAAGCGGAAGATCTGCAGTCCGATGACGAGCCTAGAGAAACCGCCGGCAGCCGGCGATAGACTTACTCTCCTCCGATGCGAAACCTCATGCCCGCGCGAAAGTTCGCGGTCAGCGCAGGATATCCCACCACTTCGTTGTAGTGATCGTTGAGCGCGTTTTGAACATTCGCGTATGCCGTAACGCGCGAATTGACCGCATACCACGCGCCCAGATCGATGCGCGCGTAACCCGCGGCGTGGTTGATGCCGAAGTTCTCAAAATCGGAATCTGGACGTCGACCCACAAAACTTCCGCCCAGATTTGCGCCCCAGCGCGTCGCCAGATAGTTGAGTAGTGTTGTCGCCGAATGCTTGGGGCGGCGGAGCAGGGGATTCCCCGCATCGAACACAGGGTCGCAAAAATTCGCCGGGGTGCAGAGCGGAGCCTGCAGAATCTGCGTCGAGGTATATGCGTAGGCAGTGTTCAGAGACAATCTCTTCCAGATCCTTCCTTGCAGCTTAACTTCGGCGCCGTGAGCCAGAGATTGTTGCACATTGAAAAACTGGCCCAGGCCCGCCTGATTGGTTGCAAACTCAATCTGATCATGGAAGAGATTATTGAAGTAGGTTGCGTTCAGGGTCCAGCGACTCGCCAGCAGGTTCTGCTGGAAACCGGCTTCAAAGGATCGAGTTCGTTCCGGCAGCAGGCTGGGATTCGGGACGTAATACGGAGCACCGGCAAAAACCTGATAGAGGGCGGGCTCCATGAACCCGGTGGCATAGGAAAATCGCAAACGCGTTCCAGACAAAAACTGCCCACCGTGCAACGCCAGCAGAGTTAGAGCAACCCGTGGCACACCCGTATTGCCGAACACGCTGCTGTGGACAAATCGCCCGCCCGCGATCGCCGTGAGCCTGCCCAGTGTGAACTGCTGTTGCAGGTATGCATCCTGAGTCAGCCGCTGGCCGGAAGTGGAAGGAGGGTAGTCCAGGTCTCCGACAACGCCGTTTTCGTTTTCGATGCGATAACCGAAGGTGGAGTGCGCCCAGGTTCGCTCGGAGAAATCGCCCTGATATTCGAATCCCACGTGATTGATGTGGTCGTACTCGTGAGACGGATAGTCGAACGGATAACCAAAGCCGTCGACGCGGTTCGGATCGCCATTCACATTTAATTCGGTGTAACGGTAGAGGTAGTCGAAGCCGGTGAAGCGGTGCTGCCATCCCGAAGGTGCTGCCACGGTGAGTTCGACGCTGCCGAGCAGGCTGTTGAGCTGCGACCATTCGCCGGGATCGGGCTGCAGGAGTTGATTTACGCCATTCACGTTCACGATCGGGTCGTAGCCGTTGAAGCTCCATTCCCCGGGAACTCCCGTATGGCTGTTGGAGTGGCGCATGTGCACGCGCAAAGACGTCTTGTCGTTCAGAGCGACTCCGACATTCGCGCCCTCCAGTGAATCCGAATAAGCATCGTTCACGCCCTGTCCGTTGGTGTTGAACTGGCCGCCGAAGAAGTTATAGTCAAAACGGGCGTGGGCGCCGGCCAGAGACGCAAAGCCGTTGGCCGTTCCGAAATTCCCCCCATCGGCGCCAAAGCGGAGTTCGGGGATCGGAGTGCTTCCAGTACGCGTCCACACCTGAACGACGCTGGTCATGGCGTCGGAGCCGTACAAAGTGCTCTGCGCGCCCCGTACGAATTCCAGGCGGTCCGCTTGCGCCAGCGGCAGAGTGCCAAAGTCAAACGTCTGACCCGGTATGTCGATAGCCACGCCATCGACAATCACTTTGTTGTAAGTGGATTCGCCGCCACGAACAAAGAGAGATGAGATTCCGCCGCGTTGCCCCGCGGTATTCACGACCGCTCCCGGCAGGAAACGCAGGGTGTCGTCGGCGGCAATCGGCTGCATCACTTCCAGTTGCTGGCCACTCAGGCTGTCAACGTCGGCGCCAGCGGCCTGGCTCGGGACTGGAGTGCGGGTCGCGGTCACAACCACGGTTTCCGCTGCCGGCGCTAGGCGAAGTTTGATGGTGAAGGTTTCAGCATTTGGCGAAAGGTCCACCGTCTCCGCAGCGAAGCCCGGGGCCAGCACCTGGACGCGGTAAGAGCCGGACGCCGCCTCGCGAAAAATCGCCAGCCCTTCGGCGGACGTGCTTTGCACCGCCGCGGGAGCAGGTTTTCCCGGCTTGAGCAATTGCACCTGCGCGCCCGTGACGACCGCGTCTTGAGGATCGACAACTTTGATTTTGATTTGGGCGGAAGCGAGCGTCAGAAAGGTCAACAACAGCAAAAATGTAGGAGCGAATACACGAGAAAACCGCATGGCACGTCTCCTTTATCACGCGAAAGGTTGGTGTGGACGGTTCACGCCGGTCTCCTGGCTTTGCGAGTCAGGATGTGAGCTCTTGCCCCAGCATCCGGCTACTACAATCGGCCTTCCCAGGCTGTCATTTTTCAGACGTTCCCAGTGACCGGTTGCGTTGTCCTCGCTTACAGTTGCGCGGCAGCGCGGGATTTGCACCCGCTTCCCATAGGCTGCGTGTCGCGGCCTACGATCATGCGCGAACCAAATATTGAGAAAGAGCAAAAACAGCAGCTCCGCAAATTTACCGGGCAGCGCGATACAAAGTCAAACGCGTGTACTCGTCCCGCACCAGTCTCCTCTCAGGCGTGCTGGGGGGCGTTACCGTTGTCACCTCTGGTAACCGGCCCGTGACCTAAACATATCGTGGTGAAACGTCATATGATGGAAAGTGGTGGCTCTTCGTAACATCTCGGCGCTTCTCTGGGGAATTGGTCTGCTGCTGGCCTTTGCTCTGGCTGCCGTACTGTTTCCCAACCCGTTCTTTCGCGTAGCCATGGGAGACGTGACCCCACTGCTGGCGATCGCGGCCGCCTTTATCCTGTGCACCAGAAATGCCTTCGACAGCCGGGGGCGTACACGCCTGTTCTGGAGTCTTATGGCCGCAGGCATGGCCATGTGGTGTTTCAACGCCGCCTGCTGGACCTGGTTTGAGGTGGTGGTTCGCAAGCCGCTGCCCCACCCTTTTCCGGGGGATGTCGTGTTGTTCCTGCACGTTGTCCCCATCATGGGAGCAGTGGCCATCCGTCCTCATCAGTCTGAAGAACGCGAGGGGATGTTGCTGAGCGCGCTGAATGTCCTCATCCTGCTGGTGTGGTGGATCGTGGTATACGCCTTCTTCGTTTTTCCCGAGGAATACATCGTTATCAATATCCCGCTGTACAGCCTGCGCTGGGATTTTCTGTATTTCATCGAGGGAGCGTTCCTGATTGTCGTGTCCGCATCGGCATTCTTCACCAGTGCAGGGTCGTGGCGCGAGCTCTATCGCAACATTTTTTTCGCCACCGTTCTCTACACATTCTCCGCGGAAGCGATGCATGCCGCGGTCGTGCGCGGCACCTACAAGACTGGCGGATTCTATGATCTTCCGGTTCTCGCCTCTGAGCTTGGGTTTCTCTGGGTCGCCATCGCTGGGCGGCGGTGCCTGCGCGATACCCAGATGATGCCTTCGATCGCCCGTGCCAGTCGCCCGGTCGCACCTATGCTGGCGAAATTAGCCCTGCTCTCTCTACCGCTCATGGCATATTGGGCGCTGTTTCTGAGTCACGACCAGCCTTATTTGCGTCATGTCCGTTTTGCGGTGGCCATGGGCGGCGTTGCTATCCTGGCCTTTGTCGTTTTCCTCAAACAGCACCTGCTGGACCAAAGGCTTCTGCGGCTGCTTAAGCATTCGCGCAGGAGCTTTGAAAACCTGCAGCGGCTGCAGGGAAGAGTCATCCAACAAGCCAAGTTGGCTTCGCTCGGAGAATTGGTTGCGCTCGCCGCCCGCGAACTGGAGTTCCCGCTCTCGGCCATCCTGAGCAGTTCGGAGCGCATGGCCGCCAGCAGCAACCTCACCCGCGAGCAACTCTCGAACGCGCAGAAAATCGGGCAGCAGGCGCGGCGCACTCGCGAACTGGTCAGCGATCTGCTCAGTTTCGCCCAGCAGACTCCGGGAGAAAAAGGTCCTGTCGAACTGAAGCCTCTTTTACAGCGCGCGGTTCAAATGGAAGGATTCAAGCTTGAAAACCGGAAGATCAGCCTGACCGTGGAAAGCTACGATCCCTTGCCTCGCGTCCTCGGCAACCCCAACCAGCTACTGCAGGCCTTTGTTCAGATCGTCGAGAACGCGGTGGACGCGTTACAGGAAACCGGCGGCGGGCGTCTTCAGATCTCCCTCTGGCGAGAAGAGAACGAGGTGATCGTCCAGTTCGCCGACTCCGGCCCCGGCCTGCGCGATCCCGAGCGCGTTTTCGATCCTTTCTACACCACCAAGCCGGTCGGCAAAGGTACCGGTCTCGGACTCAGCGCCACCTATGGCGTAATTCAGGATCACAAGGGACAAATTACCTGCTACAACCGCCCCGAAGGTGGGGCCGCATTTGAAATCCGTCTGCCTGTAATCAAAGTTACCGCGCCCCTTACCGAAGCCGCCCGCGCCTGAGGATCTACGAAACCCCGCGAGCTGTGCTCGCTTGGACAGCCGAGGCGGCTGTCCCTACGCATTGCCTTTCTATCCTCCACTTGCCACAATCGCATCCGCCACTCGTGCTGCTTCCAGCGCGGAGCGAACATCGTGCGTCCGAATGACGTGGACACCTTTCAAAATCAAACTTGTTTCTGCAGCCAGCGTACCGTAAAGCCGTTCGCTGACCTCCGCGTCTTTATCATTATCCTTGCCATCACGTGCTAGCGTTCGCCCGATAAATGACTTCCGCGACACTCCCGCCAGCAGCGGAAATCCCATCTGCTGCAGTTCGCCGAAGTGCGCCAGCAACGGATAATTCTCTTCGAAGCGCTTTCCGAATCCAAATCCCGGATCCAGAATCAGACGATCGCGTTTGATCCCGGCCAGAGTTGCCGCTTCGGCCCACTGCCGCAAGTCCCGCTTCACCATCAGCACCGCGTCGCCAATCGGAGGCAGCGACCGCCACTCTTCCGGCCGCCCGCGCGTGTGCATGAGCACTGCTCCCACTTTGAGTTCGGCAAGCGTTTTCGGCATTTTCGGATCCCACCGGAACCCACTCACATCGTTCACAACCTCTGCCCCGAGTTCCACCGCCGCACGCGCCACACTCGCCTTGTAGGTATCGACGCTCACCACCGCATTCGGACGTCGCCGCTTCAAGTCCCGAATCACGGGCAGCACCCGCCTCCGTTCCTCTTCTTCGGATACAGGCTCGGTCGCGCCCGGCCGCGTCGACTCGCCGCCCACGTCTATGATGGTCGCGCCTTCGTCCAGTAACTGCTCGGCCCGCACCACGGCCTTCTCGGCATCAATGTAGAGTCCCCCGTCGGAGAAAGAGTCGGGAGTTACATTCAGCACGCCCATGATCAGCGTCCGCCGCCCCAACTCAAGGGATCGAGTGCCCACGTTCCACTGAAAAATTGCCCGCATGTTGCCCCTATTCTAGAACGAGGCCACTTTTCCTGAATGTTACAATCCACCAATGCTCCGCCGGCCGTCAGTTGCGCGTTTTCTCTCCATCATGTTTCTGCTGGTCGCGCCGCTGCTGGCCGCACCCGTCAAATCCCCGCAAGATCGACCGTTGGAGGATCGCATAGCCGCTGTGCTGGGCGTCCCCGATCTCGCCCGCGGCTTCTGGGGAATCGAAGTCGTTTCTCTATCATCCGAGAGAACTTCTGAGAAAACGTCCACCAAATCGTTCGAGAAAGTGGCGGGCAAGACGTTGTACTCGCAAAACGCCGACAAGCTCTTCACCCCCGCTTCGAACACCAAGCTCTTCACCACCGCCGCTGCGCTTGCCCTGATCGGTCCCGACTACAAGTTCCGCACTACCGTTGAAACCACCGGCACTCTCGATCGGTACGGCCGGCTTAACGGAGACCTCGTGCTCGTCGGCCACGGCGATCCCAATCTCTCTGGACGCGAACTGCCCTACGATCTCAAGACCCAGCGCAACGACGATCCCATTCAAGCTCTCGAAGCGCTGGCCGACGCGCTCGTGCAAAAGGGTGTGAAATTCATTGATGGCGACATAGTGGCCGACGACTCCTTCTTCGCCTTCGAGCGCTACGGCGAAGGTTGGAGCCAGGATGACCTGGTGGGAGAAGACGGCGCTCCGGTTTCCGCTCTTACCATCAACGACAATGTAGTCTTCGTCAATACTCTGCCCGCCGACCGCCCCGGTGAAAAAGCTTTCGTCAGCGTCACGCCATTCGCGGATTACTACCGCATCGACAACCGCATCATCACCACCCCCGCGGGCACCGGACGCAAGTTTTTCGCCAACCGCGAGCCCGGCTCAACCGTGTTGACGCTCTGGGGCAACATGCCGCTCGATGACGCCGGTGCCAAAGAAGCGCTCGCCATTGAAGATCCCGCCGAGTTCGCCGCCGGTCTGTTCCGTCAGTTGCTCGAGAAACGCGGCATCGTAATCTACGGAAAACAGCGCACCCACCACACCGAACTCGCCTCCCTTTCCACCTTCAGCGTGACCGCTAACGCGTCTTCACACGGAGGCAGCGACGGTCAGTCGCGTCCGCTGAAGACCGATCAGCCGGTCACGCTCGCCAGTTACGAATCCAAGCCGCTGCTGCAAGATGTCCGTGTAGTCAACAAGGTCAGCCAGAACCTGCATGCTGAAATTCTGCTGCGCCTCCTGGGACGCGAGCGCGGCAACGCGGGAACGGTGGAAGGCGGGCTCGAAGTGCTTAGCGGATTTTTGACTCAGGCGGGAATCTCGAACGACCAGTACGTTTTCTACGACGGCTCCGGACTTTCTCGCCAGAACTTAGTAACTCCGCACGCCATCGTGCAGTTATTGCGTTATTGCTCGACCCAGCCCTGGGGGGCTGACTACAAGGCGACCTTCCCCATCTCTGGCGTGGACGGCACGCTCTGGGATCGCTTTAACTCTCCCCGCCTGCAAAACCGCGTGATGGCCAAAACCGGCTCGCTGGGCGGCGTGAAGGCGCTCTCGGGATACGCAACCACCGATGCCGGACAAATCGTCGTCTTTTCCATCATGTCCAATAACTTCAATCTTCCGGCTAAGCGGGTTACGGACGCGATCGACCAGATAGTACAGGCCATCGTGGATGATGCCCCGGCGGAACGGTAGCTAGGTAAGGCCCACCGGGCGGAAAGCGACAAACAGACCTTTGCGTTCCGATGGCGCAGTGAGCAGACGCTCCTAGGCAGCCCTTCTTAAGGTGCTCGGCATTTCCTTGCCAACCAGGTCGCGGGCCCGGAGTTCCGACGCGATGGAGATCAGGAAACAGACGACCGCAACCTCAAACAAGTTCCGCTGCGATAGTTGCATCGCCATAAACATAGTTCTGGCAATGTTGAGATGCACCAATCCGCCGCATAGCAGCGTAATCCAGCCGAGGTAGTAGGTGACCCTTCCAATCAACTGCAGACGACCGTTGTGATCCATGGTGAAACCCTCCCGGTAGCACAGATTTAGAAAATGCCCTAAAATCAGGGCACTTCAGCGAGCGCGTCGGATTATACACCGGTTCGTTCCCGGTTTTGCAAGTGCTATCTTTTCAGGATATTAGGATCAAGGAGGGCTGCAAATGCTGGCTTCCAGCAAGGTCGTTGGCTTCATTCCTACCAAGGATTCCGCGAAAGCAAGAAGCTTCTACGAAGGCAAACTGGGGTTTCAATTCCTCAGCGATGACATGTTCGCCTTGGTAATGAGAGCCGGGGAAACCATGATCCGTATTGCCAAGGCGAAGGATTTCACTCCTGCGCCGTACACCGTGCTCGGCTGGGAGGTTTCTAATATCGAGGAAGTCGTCGCCTGGCTTCAGAAGCGAGGGGTCGCCTTTGAGAAGTACCCCTTCGTCCAGGATAAAGAACTTGGAATCTGGACCACACCCGATGGCGACAAAGTTGCGTGGTTCAAAGACCCCGATGGCAATGTGCTCTCCGTCAGCCAGCATAAATAGTGGCTGCGGTCTCGCACGACGCGGCGCTCGGATTTATCCAAGTATCCCCATCTTCTTCCCGACCCGCTGCAGCACTTCGAGCGCCTGCTGTAGTTCGTCTTTTGTGTGCGTGGCGGTCATGATCGTCCGCACTCGCGCTTTGCCCTCGGGGACGGTGGGAAAGGCGATGCCGGTGCCGAGCACGCCTTCTTTGAACAGTTCGCGGGAAAAATCCATGGTCAGGCGGCCGTCGCCAATGATGATGGGGGTAATCGGCGTTTCGCTGGCGGGAGTGGTCTGGCCTCCGATGTTGAAGCCGAGCAGGCCAAGTTCCTTTTTCCAGAAGCGCGTGTTGGCCCAGAGCTGCTCCATCCACTGCGGCTCGGTTTCGAGAACGTCGAAAGCTGCGATGCAAGTAGCCGCGACTGAGGGTGGATGCGACGTCGAAAACAGGAATGGCCGCGCGCGGTGATAAAGGAAGTCGATCAAATCGCGCGTGCCGCAGACGTAGCCGCCGAGAGCCCCGATCGCCTTCGACAAGGTTCCAACTTGAATGTCGACGCGCCCGTGCATTTTGAAATGATCGACGGTACCGCGTCCATTGCGCCCAAGGACGCCGGAAGCGTGCGCATCGTCGACCATCATGATCGCGCCGTATTTTTCGGCCGCTTCGCACAACCCCGGCAGCGGCCCGATGTCGCCGTCCATCGAGAACACTCCGTCTGAGATCAGCAGCTTTTCCCCCGGCTGGTTCTTCACGCTGGCGAGTTGCCCTTCGGCGTGGGCCACGTCTTTGTGACGGAAAACGAGAATCTTCGCCCGTGAAAGACGGCAACCATCGATGATCGAAGCGTGATTGAGTTCGTCGGAAATGATGTAGTCGTCTTTGCCCAGAAATGCCGATACGGTTCCCGCGTTCGCCGTGAATCCCGACTGGAATACTACGCAGGCCTCGACGTTCTTGAAGCGCGCGATCTTCTCCTCCAGCTCCATGTGGATTTTCATGGTGCCCGCGATGGTGCGCACCGCGCCCGATCCGACGCCATACTTGCGCGTGGCCGCAAGCGCCGCTTCGCGCAATTTGGGATGCGTCGTGAAGCCGAGGTAATTGTTGGAGGCGAGGTTGATGACGCGCTTGCCGTCGAAGGTACAGACCGGCGCCTGCTCGTCATCAAGGACGCGGAGCTTGAAGTGCGTGCCCTTGGCTTTGAGTTCGTCTAGTTGGTCGGTCAGGAATGAGAGCGGATTGATGCGCGTGGCGGTGGGCATGGTTTACCTCGGTGCTCAATCAGTTTAATACTGGCGGCGATGGGGTGGGAACTTGGGTTCGTGGGCGTCCGACGAGAGTTCCTTACCACAGGGGACACAGAGGGTCACAGGGGACAACAATATTGATGGCTTCCGTCACGGAGCGTTCTTTTTCGGTTCTGCGATCGCGGCGATCTGGCCGTTCGTCGCGCGCAGATAATCGGCCGGCGCAATCAGAATCTGCAGGCCACGTATGCCGGCCGAGATGGAAACAACGTCGAAGAGTTCAATCGTTTCGTCCACGTGCACGGGAAAGTCACGCTTGGCCGCGAGCGCGGTCACTCCGCCGCGAATGTAGCCGGTGAGCCCTTGCAGTTCTTTTACCGGGACGAGCTGAATCTTTCGCTCTCCCGCCGCGGCCGCCAGCGCCTTTAGGTTCAGCTCCTGATCGCCCGGGATCACCGCCATAACAATTCCGTTGCGGTCTTTGTTGCGATCTTTGCTGCGGTCGGGGCGCGCCACCAGCGTCTTGAAAACCTGCTCCGGCGGCAACCCGATCTTGGCGGCAACCGTTTCCGCGGCCAGGTCGTCGGGATCCACTTCGTATTCGCGCAGCTCGTAGTGGATTCCCATCTGGTCGAGCAGACGGACGGCGTTGGTCTTCGGTGGCATTTTGCTGACCCCGGTTTTCTGAGCCGGTTTCACGTTATATAGTGTCCAATCAGTACTTGGTCAATCGTGCCTTGAAGGAGGCTTATCGTGCGTCTTTTGCTCCATTGGATTTTAAGCGCCGTGGCGGTCTGGATCGTGGCCCACGTGGTGCCGGGCATCAGCGTAAGCGGCCCGACAGCGGCCTTAATCGCGGCCCTGGTCATAGGCCTGATCAACGCGACGCTCGGCGTGCTGCTCAAGGTCATTACCTTCCCGCTGACGATTCTAACCCTCGGCCTGTTCTGGTTCGTGATCAACGCGCTCATGCTGGAACTGGCGGCGACGTTCGTGTCCGGATTCCATGTGCGTAGCTTCGTGGCGGCTTTTATCGGCGCCATCGTGCTGAGCGTGGTGAGTTCGATTCTGCAATGGCTGGTCATGCCTAAGCGCGGGGCGAACTAAGAAAGCTTCTTGTGCCCCAGGCGCAGCGCGGCGAAAACTTGCTTCACCTGCTGCTCGGTGTCATCGAGCGATCCGGAGTTGTCGATTACGAAATCGGCGGCTTTGATTTTTTTCTCGTCGGGGATTTGCGCTGCCATGCGGCGAGTTACTTCGGCGCGCGCCGCGTCTTCCGAAATTCCCAGGCGGCGGGCAAACCGAAGAATGCGCTGGTCGGGATGGCACGTCACCACGATCAAACGGTCGAAACGGCTGGCGGCGGCCGCTTCGAGGATCAGTGCCGCTTCGACCATAGCGATAGCGTTCGGATCGCGCTGCCCGATCTCTTCCATCCATTCGTTTTCGTGCGCGATCACGGCCGGATGAACAATTTCGTTCAGTTCCTGCACCCGCGGGGGCGGGCCTCCGGGCTTGCCGAACGCGGCTTCGGCCAGCCGGGAACGGTTGACGCTTCCGTCGGGATTCAGGATTTCGCGGCCGAAGCGGCGGACGACTTCCTCATAGACCGGGCGGCCGGGATCCATGAGTGCGCGCGCGACGACATCTGATTGAATCAGGTGTGCGCCGAGCTGGACAAACATCTCGCCGACAACGGACTTGCCGCTCGCGATACCGCCGGTGAGTCCGAGTTTTAGCAATGGATGCTCACGGTTGCCGCCCCTAAAGGGGCTTCTGATTTCGAAGAATTGTGGCATCGCCAAAGCGATGCCCTGATACTGATCCTCGTGCCTCCGCGCTTTGCTAGACCCGGGTCAATTCGGGATGCTTAATCCCACGCCTTAACATCGCGGCTTTTACCGTGTTGGCCATCAGCATGGCGATGGTCAGCGGGCCCACGCCTCCGGGCACGGGCGTGATCGCGCCCGCGATCTCCGCCACCTCGGGATGGACGTCGCCCACCAGGGTTGAGCCTTTGGCCACGAAAGCTTCTTCGCGCTTTTTGTTGCCGGGGAACAGGCGGTCGAATTCTTTTCGGTCGGTGATCCGATTGATGCCGACATCGATCACGGTGGCTCCGGGCTTCACGTAGTCGCGAGTGACCATGCCGGCGCGGCCAATCGCCGCCACCAGGATATCGGCGCGATGACAGACTTCGGGCAGATCGCGCGTCTTCGAGTGGCAGACGGTGACGGTCGCGTTCTGATTCAGTAAGAGCATTGCCACCGGCTTGCCCACAATGTCGCTGCGCCCGACGACCACGGCTTCCTGCCCGGCGATTGGAATCTGGCTGCGCTTAAGAATTTCCATGACGCCAGCCGGCGTGCAGGGCACCAGGCCGGGACGCTGCGTGGAAAGGTAACCCACGTTCATGGGATGGAATCCGTCAACGTCTTTCGCAGGATCGACCGCCAGCAGAACTTTCTTCGAATCGACGTGCGCGGGCAGGGGCAACTGCACCAGGATTCCATCGATCTCGTCGCGGCGGTTCAGGTCCGCGATCAGGGCGAGCAGTTCTTCGGTGGTCGCGCCTTCGGCGGGAGTGTGTTGTTCGCTGTAAAGGCCGACCTCTTCCGAGCTCTTGACCTTGCCGCGAACGTAGACCTCCGACGCGGGGTTATGCCCGACCAGCACCACGGCGAGACCGGGACGCACTCCCGATAATGCCAGGGCTTTCGCCTGGGCAGCAACTTCCGCGCGGATTTCACCGGCTAATTTGGTACCGTCGAGAATCCTGGCTGCCATCCCACCTCGCTGCCGCGTGCAGTAAATTGAAAGGCGATTCTATCCCATCGGACTCCCCTGTGTTCCCCTGTGCCCCCGGTGGTAAAGAAGTTGCTTTTGAAGATTCCCGCGCGGCGGCGTGCAGCATTACAATGATCTGGCCATGATTTCCCAAGATCTGCTTGACCTGCTGGTCTGCCCGGTTTGCAAGAAGCCGGTGGTCCTGAGCGCGAACGGGGCAAGTCTGAAATGCGGCGTATGCCGCCGCGTGTACCCTATTCAGGACAATATCCCGATTATGCTGGTGGACGCCGCTACCATCGACCCGGCCTGAACCGCAACCGACAAAGTTCGGTTTTCTCCCGCGCCGAAACGACACTTAGTGTCATTCTGGCGACAGGAGCGGTTGTTATGTCTTCCGCTCGCCCGCCGGCAATATCCCCGCAACCTTTTGCAAAATCTTGGGTTCTAACGACTTAAGGATCGGAAAAGCCGCCTCTGAAGGGAGTACCAAAGTTCCGGCATTACGATTGCATGTATCTAAGCAAGTTGCCGATGAGTCTAATATAAGCAACTGGCAGGGGGTCGCAGGTGAGAATGGCCGCGAAAGAAAGATTTACGGTGACGGAACTATGCGCGTTGCGCAACGACCTGATCCAGGGTGGCATGGTGGATTCCCGTGAAGCAGCGGAACTGCTGCAGGTTTTCCTGATGGGGCGCGGCTATGGCGTTTCGCAGACCGAAGCGATCGACGCTGCCGGGCGAGTGGAAATGGCGGGCTGTTCTTTGCCGGTGCTGGAGCGCGAACTGGAAGGCCTCGCGCAGGTGATGTGAGGTTTTTTCCGCGACACGCTCAACGCGATACGCTTAATACATACGTAAAACGAGGTTAACGGGAAACTGATCTAGCTCAACTCAGCGATTGACAGTTTCTCAGTACGAAGCGCCGGGCCAACTGCCCGGCCTTTTGTATTTTAGAGGTCCTCAACCGCCCTTTGCAGGGCCTGCGCGATTTCCTCGGGGTCGGTTCCTGGCGCAAACTGCACCGGCTTGCCGATACGCACTTGAATCCTTCCGGGCGCTGCAAACTTCTTCCCGGTCTGCTTGATCTCAAACAGGCCATCAATCCGAAGCGGCAGGATGGGGATGCGCAGATTGTTGGCGAGCAGGCCGATTCCCGTGCGAAACGGGCAGAGTTTGCCGTCCTCGGTGTGCTTGCCCTCCGGAAATACCAACACGCTGTAGCCGCGATCGACGGCTTCTCCGGCATAGGCGAAGCTTTTGCGGAAGCCGGACCGGCGCGGCAGCGGGAAAAGGTTCAGCAGGGCGACGCCAAGCGTCCACCCCAGGCGATCATAAGTCCGGGCGAACCACATGCGATCCGAGCCGGGCGACCGCAACAGTTCGAGCGCCTCGCCGCGGGTTGCGGTCGCCAATTTGTGGCGGATGCGGGCGGGCAGCGCGAACTGGATAAGGCCGACATCGACGTCGGCAAGGTGGTTTGAAATGACCAGCAGCGGCCCGCGAACGCCGCGCAGGTTTTCACGCCCGGTCACGCGAGGCCATCCCAGAAGGTACACTGCCGGGCGCGCCAGCAGATAATGCGACGCCAGGCGCAGCCACGTGGCTGGCCAGCGCAGAGCCCAGCGGGGATAGTGAAAACCACGATAGTGCAGTTCTGAATCATGAGGCTTGTGAGCGCCTGGTTCGCCCTGAAGCAGTTTTTCCAGGTCGCCGACAGTTGCTGCATTCGCGAACCTGGTTTCGAAGTCTGTTTCACTCAGATTAAGCTGATAGCGGTCTTCGAGGGCACCGAGCAACTCGACTCGTTCTAGAGAGCTTAACCCCAAGCCGCCTTCGAGGTTTGCGTCCGGCGCTAAGGTCTGCGCGCGGCCGGTGATTCGCGTCAGCAGTTCGGCGAGCGGGCTGCTTGCGGCTGCGTTCGCGACCGATTCTCCGCGGTGCCCAGCCTCAACCGCATCGCGAATCACGTTGCGGCGCGGTTTCTGTGTGGCACTGCGGGGGAAATCTTCGTCCGGCCAGACGAACCAGGTGCGCATGCGCTGATATTCAGCCAGCGTTTCATTGGCACGCTGGACGACCCCCTGCGCGGCCATCGCGGACGCGTCCGGGGCGCGATCGCGCAGAATCAGCACGGCACACGGCTCGGCGTTCCCGCCGCGCTCCAGTCCGACGACCACGCAATCCCGCACCTCTTTCTGGCCTCGTAACGCCGCTTCCAGGTCCTCGGGATAAATGTTCATGCCCGCGGGCGTGACGATCACTTCCTTTTTGCGGCCCTTGAAAAAAAGATTGCCTTGCTCATCGAGCGTGCCCAGGTCGCCGGTGCCATACCAGCCTTCATTGTTGGCCACCGGTTGCAGTTCGCGGCCGTCCCAGTAGCCGCTGGCCACGCCGCTGCCGCGCACCAGAATTTCTCCGTCTTCCGCCAGCTTGATTTCGCGCCCCGGCAGCACCTTGCCGATGGAGCCGCGGCTGGTGTGGAAGGGATGGTTCAAGCTGATCAGCGAAGTGGTTTCGGTCAAGCCGTACCCTTGGACAACGGCATATCCCAGGCGATGCCAGAATTCCTCGGTCTCGCGATCGAGGGCGGCGCCGCCGCTGATCATGGCCCAGAACTTCCATCCGAACTGGCGGCGCAGGTCGCGGAAGGTCCACCAGCGGCGCAGAAAGTGTTGGTTCGCGGCAGCAGCGTAACGAGCAGCAAAATCATTTCCAATGCTCGTGTGGTGACGGGGCTCTGCCCCGTCCTGGTGGGGCCCTTCGGCTCCGCTCAGGGCAGGCTCCGCCCCGCCACCACGCGAGCCCGCGAAACCTTCGTCAAGATCGCGTTCGATCTTCTGCTTCAGCGACTCGATCATGCGCGGGACGGCCACCAGCACCGATACGCGCTCCCGGCGGATCGTCGCCATGACCTCCGTCGGATTGAATGTGTTCTCGAACACAACCGTGGCGCCCAGCAGTGGGGGAAGAAAAATTCCCAGAAATTGGCCGAAGACGTGGCTCAGCGGCAGCAGATTCAGGAAGCGAATCGGATGCACCAGCCGTTCGTACTTCAAATACTTTCTCATCTCGGTTTCGATCGGAACGAGGTTGCCGACCACGTTGGCGTGGGTGAGCACTACTCCTTTGGGCTCGGCCGTAGTGCCGGAGGTGAAAACAATCTCCAGCGTGTCGGAAGGCTGAATCGGCGAGGGATGAAAGCGTTCGGCCGGACGTTGAGCGACTGCCGGTGTCAGCTCGGCGGGATCTATCGTTGCGATTCCTTCAAAAACCGCAGCCCGCTCGCGCGGACACAGCACCAGCTTTGTGCGCACCTGCGCGCTGATGCGACGCGCAAAATCGGGGCTGGCGCCATCATCAACGGGAACGGCAATGACCCCGCAAAGTGCGCATCCAAGGAACGCCGCTACCCACTCGGCACAATTCGGACTCCACAACAGCACCGCATCTCCCCTGCCGATGTTGCGCGCCCCGAGTTCGCGGGCAAACTGATACGCCACTCCAGCCACGCGCTGATAGCTCCAGCGTTCACGCCGGTATCCTCGCGGAAACACGTATGCGCACTCGTCTCCCCAGCGCTCGAAGTCGTCCAGCGAATCCAGCACACTTGCCCGCACACCCTGTTTAGTAGCACAATTCACAGAACTTTACAGCGCCCGAACTCAGGAATGACTGGCGCTAGCAGCCGATTACCATGTTTTGACTTCTTATCCGGAGTGTCGCTCATGAACTCGAAGCCGGAATTCACCGCCGCTAACTTTCCCGCGCTGCATACCTTTCTGCGCGGTTACTTCCATGAGGATGTCGCCGACGAGTACGGAACTCCTCCGGAAGCTGCCGATCAGTTTTGCGAAGACGCCGAAACCGACGAGCGCATTCCAGTTGCCAGGGAGTGGCAGCAAGTCCTGGAATTGACGGGGCCACAGCCTGCCGCTCTGAATGCGGCATTGAAGAAACTGGGCAGCGCCATTCGGCTGAATGAAGAGGAGATTACGCAGGTATCGGCCATCTTTGCGCGCTGCCTCATAGTGAAGCCGCACCGGCGGGTGGCCAACGAGTGAGATGCGCCGGCAGACGCTTCAAGCCGCGCTTCAACAGAAATTACCCTTCCCGCCCTACCCCCAGCGCGTCGGCGACGCGGTTAATGTAGTTGAACCACGATGCAATCAGCGTGATCTGCAGGATGGCCTGATCGTCGAAGCCCGCGGCCCGTAATTTCTCGTGATCGTCTTTCCAGACCTTGGTCGCGTCCTTGGTGAGTTTCACGACGTAGTCGACCATTACCCGTTCCTGCGGCGTGATGGGCGCGGTGGTGTAGTCGCGTTCCAGCGCTTCTACCAGTTCCTTATCCAAGGTGACGCGACGCAGAAACTCTGCGTGGGACTCGATTCAATACACGCACCGGTTGGTCACCGAGACCATGGTGGCGATCATCTCGTGTTGACGCCGCTGGAGCGGCAGATCGGGGGACATCAGCGCGCCGAAGGTCGAGAACGCATGCTTAAGCGCCTGCGGAATCAAAGAATGCGAGGCGACGATCAGCGAGCCGCCGCCAGCAGCGGGATGGATGGGAACGGCGTACTCCTGCGGATAAAGCGCCTTCTGCCCGGCCATCGCCTGCCGCAGTTCGTCGTCAGCTTCAGAGAACGGAATGGTACGAATCCAAGTCATGGTAAATCCAGGTCACGGTTTCGACTTGCCTGGTCGCGGGGAGGACCGCAATTCCGGCG